>Ga0209792_1000649_pt1 | contig 22172 bp, 16 predicted proteins | sample EBPBio142005_DNA_FD_185860 | JGI IMG/M metagenome (GOLD analysis project Ga0209792, IMG submission 185860) | Wastewater treatment Type I Accumulibacter community from EBPR Bioreactor in Madison, WI, USA - Reactor 1_6/14/2005_ DNA (SPAdes)... | ecosystem: Engineered > Bioreactor > EBPR >... | reverse complement strand
TGGCTGTGCGTGAAGAGCTGGCGCTTCGGCGCCGTCGACAAGCCGGCCGGCGGCTTCGGCAGCCGCGAGACGCTGTGGGCCGCCTACGAACGCGCCGGCGGCATCACGGTCGATCCGGCGCGGGCGCATTGGTGGGAGGTCTTCGGCACGGTGCGCTGGGGCATCATCTGCCATACCCAGGCGTGGAAGCACCTCTCGGGTGCACAGCAATCCATGGAGCTCGCCTCGATCGGCCGACGTGCCGTCGAGACCGAGGTCGACCTGCTGCAACTGTTGAAGACCGGAGGCTGACATGGCGCAGGATCGTCCGACTGCCAGCGAGCTGCTGGCTGCCATCGCCGACTTCCTGCGCGAGGAAGCGATGCCGGCGCTCGACCGCGCCGACCCGCGGCTGGGCTTCCAGACGCGGGTTGCCGTGAACTCGCTCGCCATCCTCGAACGCGAGGCACGCCTCGGCCCGGCCGCCGATGCGCGCGAGCACGAGAGGCTGGCCAGGCTGCTCGGCCGCGACGGCACGCTTGCGGACCTCAATCGCGAACTGGCGCGCCAGCTGCGTGCCGGCGAACGCGACGAGCGCGACGCTGCCCTGATGGCGCACCTCGAAGCCACCACCGCCGACAAGATCGCCATCGCCAACCCGAAGTGGCGATAGCGGCAGCGCCAATGGTTCGGCCGCAGCCGAACCATTGACCGTGGCGGGCTGCCCGGCGCAGGCATAGAGTCCGGCCATGATCACCGTGAACGCTCTCTCCGAAGTCGCCGCCCTGATGGGCGACCCGGCGCGCGCCGCCATGCTGTCGCTGCTCATGGACGGCCGCGCCCATACCGCGTCCGATCTCGCGCTGACCGCCGGCATCACGGCGCAGACCGCGAGCGGGCACCTCGCGCGCATGGTCGAGGGCAACCTGCTGGCGGCCCGCGCCCAGGGCCGCAACCGCTTCTACCGGCTGGCCTCTTCCGATGTGGCCCACGCGATCGAATCGCTGATGGCGCTGGCCGGCACACGCGCCACGCCCGCCTCCCGGAGCGCCGCCTGGCGGCGTGACCCCGACCTCCGCTTCTGCCGCACCTGCTACGACCACCTTGCGGGCCAGGTCGGCATCGCCGTCACCGATTCGCTGACCAAGCACGGCTATCTAGAACCCAAAGGCCCGCGCGACTGGAAGCTCACCCCGCCAGGCGAACTGTTCTGCGAGCGGCTGGGCGTCGATCTGCCCGGCGCACGGCAGGCAAGCTCGCGCCACTTTGCACGTCAGTGCCTCGACTGGAGCGAACGGCGGCCGCACATTTCGGGTGCACTGGGGGCGGCGATTGCCGACACCTTCTTCAAGCGCGGCTGGGCCGAACGCCTGCGCCGCAGCCGCACCGTGCGGCTCACCGACTCCGGCCGCCGCGCGCTCGGCAGCCATTTCGGCGCGGCGGTCTAGCTACCAGCCCTGGAAGCGTTGCCACGGCGTGGCGTCGCCGGCAGGCGACACCGCGAGATAGAAGGGATACTGCGCGCCCGTCGCACAGGCATGGTTGGGCAGCACGCGCAGCTTGGTGCCGATGGGGAAGTGCTGGACCACGCCGGGGTCGGCGGCTCCATCGCGACGCGAGATGATGCCGTGCTCCTGATTGGCGCCGGACACGAACAGGCCGTCGATCACGCGGCCCGACGCATCGCAGACGGCGCCATAGCCATAGTCGATCTTCTGGCGCTGCGTGCCGCGGTCGCGGCTCATGGCCATCCAACCGGCATCGACGATCACCCACCCCTTCTCCGGCTGGTGCCCGATCACGGTAGCCAGCACCGACAGCGCCACCTGCTGCGGCGTGCAGACGCCGACATTCGACATCACCAGATCGAAGAAGACATAGACGCCCGCGCGCACCTCGGTGACACCTGCGAGATTCCGGGCGGCAAGGGCCGTCGGCGTCGAGCCGACACTGACCTCGGGACAGGCCATGCCGGCGGCACGCAGCCGTTCGGCAGCGCGCACGCAGAGCGCCCGCTCCTGCTCCGCGAGCTTCTGCAACGCCGCATCCGTGTCGAGATCGTAGGAGCTGCCGGCATGGGTCAGCACACCCTTCAAATGCTGGCCGCCCTCCTGCAGGACCCTGCCGATCTCGATCAACTCTGTTGCCTCGGGCTGCACGCCCGAACGATGGCCGTCGGAGTCGATCTCGATCATCACCTCGAAAGCATGGGCCGCTTCGCGGCCCTTGGCGACCACGGCCTGCGCGGCGGCCAACGAATCGACGAGGATGGTAAGCGCACAACCACGGCGAACTAACGCCAGCGCCCGGTCGAGCTTCTCCGGTGCCATGCAGACGGCATAGAGGATGTCGGCAAAGCCTGCGGCAAAGAACTGCTCCGCCTCCTTCAGCGTCGAGACCGTGATGCCGTTGGCCCCTGCCTCCTGCTGACGACGCGCAACCTCGATGCATTTCGACGTCTTCACATGCGGGCGAAGCCGCACGCCGAGCGCCGAGAGATGCTTTTGCATGCGGTCGATGTTCGCCGCCATGCGCGCCTCGTCGATCAGCGCGGCCGGCGTTTCGATGTCCATCAGCTTCACGAGAGGCGTCCTTCGAGCCAGGGAACGAGATCGTCGAGCGTAGGCCGTTCCAGCGCGGCAGCCGGCGCCCCGTCCGGTCGGGCAAGGCCGACCCGGTTGTGCCAGTAGGTCCTGAGGCCCACGGCCGACGTGCCGAAGAGATCGTACCCCGATCCGGCGACGAAAGCCGCCTCCCGAGGTGCCACGCCCAGCCGTTCGAGCGCCAAGCGATAGGGCCGCGGATCGGGCTTGTAGGTGCCGGCTTCCTCCGCCGTGACCACGCAGTCCCACGGCGTCCTCAAGCGGGCCGCGGCAAGCGCGCCGAGCCGGATCGAACAGTTGGTCACCACCGCGAGCCTGGTTCGTCCCTTCAACGCGTCGAGCGCCTGTTGCGCCCCGCTCCACACGGGCAGGTCGAGCCAGTGCGCTTCGAGCGCATCGGCCGCCTTCTCCGGGAGCCCGGTGTTGCGCGCTGCATCGCGCACCAGCGTCTCGTACGGCACATAGGCTCCGCAGCCATAGGTCAGACGCAGATACTCGGCCCGCCAACGACGCCCCGCCGCCGCCGAGCCTGCCACCGAATTCCACAGCGTCCAGGAATCGATCAACGCGGTCAGCAGGTCGAACAGCACGGCTTTGGGAAACACGTTGCTCATGCAGCAAGCCTAGCAGATGGGAAGCAGCCTAGGACGGAGCCGTTTCCTCGCGTGCCAGGCGGGCCTTGTTGAAGATGAAGCCGTCGCCCGACGGGATCTTGGCAATCGAAGAAGCTCGCAGAATCTTTTCGTCGCCCACCGTCAGATAGATGTTGGTGAAGAGCAGCGAGCGGGTCTGGCGCACCACCTCGGCACGGCCTTCGACCCAGTCGCCGACCTTGGCCGGCGCCACGAAATCGAAGGTCATGTTCACGGTCGGCAGGAACTTGCGCAGCCCCACCAGGGTGCCGCCGCCCATCGTGCCGACGAGGTCGGCCACGCTCATCATCATGCCGCCGTGCAGACCGCCCGCCGGATTGCACATGTGAGACTGCACGCGGAAGCCCATGACGAACTCGTCGCGCGTGCCCTTCTCGCCGCGCCTGGCGTAGAGGTTGCCGATATGGGTGTTGAAGGTCGGATCGGGCCGGCCACGGTCGAAATCGATACGGATGAAGCCTTCGGGCGGATTGTCGTCGATCACACTAACTCCTGACGGGAAGCTGCCGGCGGGCGCTGAGCAGTGCGAAATCGCCCAGCCCGCCCAGCACATCGTGGCGCGGACCATAGAGGTGACCCCGGACATGCACCATATGCTCGTCCTGGCCCACGAGTTCGCCGGTTGCTTCGAGCCAGTCGCCGACACGGGCCGGCGACAGATAATCGAGGGTGAGCCGCAAGGTCACGCAGCGCCGGTCGATGGCGCGCCACACGACCGAACCCAGGGCCGAATCGAGGAAGGCCGCCAGCATCCCGCCATGGATGATACCCAGGGCGTTGGCGTGTTGCGGACCGGGCAGAAAGCCGCGCCAGACACGACGACCTTCGACTTTCTCGAACCACGGTCCATTGGCGGCGGCAAAGCCGGACGCCTCGGTGATTTCGCGAAAGCCCGGCGGAATTTTCGAGACTGATCTGATCACAGGTCATCCTACACGGAAAATCCGCGGCGCCCACAATCAGGTCACGACGATCCTGTGTCCTGCCGTGACAGAAGCCCCGCCTAGGCGACGCCCGTCAGCAGCACCAGGCCATAGCCGACATAGTAGAGACCCAGCACGGTGATCAGCCGGCCGGCCCACATGCGGAACTGGCCGTCCGACAGGCGTTCGAGGATTTGCTTGCCGAGCGACGTGCCGAGCATCGAGGCGGCCACCGCCATCGCCAGCACCCAGGGATCGACGGAGCCCGCCTGCTCGATCAGCGCCCCGAAGTAGAGAAGTTTCGAACCATGGCCGAACACCTGGCACGAGGCCTTGGTCGCCACGATCTGCCGCCGGTTCATCTGCGAGCGCAGGAAGAGCTGATCCATCAGAGGGCCGGTAACGCCGGTCAGCAGCATCAACGCCATGCACGCAACGCCGCCACCCATCGCCTGCACCGGCCCGAGGGTCGCCGGCAACAGCCGTTCGGGCACGATGCGCAGCACGAAAGGCGAGCAGCCCAGCATCAGGAGCGCAACGGCCTTGTCGGGAACGTAGAGCGTCAGCGACCAGGCACCGACGGCAATGAAGCAGCCCAGCACATAGAAGACCGTGATCCGCCACTGGATATGCCGCCACCACAGGATGGCACGCCAGCCGTTGGACGCCATCTGCGTCACCGCATGCAGCACCATCGCCATGGGCAGCGGCAACAGGAACAGCAGCACACCGATCAGCACCATGCCGCCCGCCATCCCGAAGATGCCGGACAGGAATGCCGTGAAGACCATCAGGAGTCCCAGACCCGCTGCCATCGCGATCGTCATTTCGCCCTCGCTCGTCGATGGCCGCACGCTATGTCGGGCTTATGCAGTTCTCAAATATATGATAGATGCGATATCCATACTTTTTGGATATATAATGGAACTACGCCATCTCCGTTACTTCGTCGCCGTTGCCCGGGAGGGCCACGTCACGCGTGCGGCGGAGAAACTCCATATCCAGCAGCCCCCTCTCTCGCAGCAGATCCGCGCCCTCGAACGCGAGATCGACGCGACGCTCTTCGTACGCCATCCGCGCGGCGTCAGCCTGACCGACGCCGGCCGGTCCTTCCTGGTCGATGCCGAGGCGATCCTCGCGGCTGTCGACCAGGCCACCGTGCGGGCCCGTCGAACGGCGCGCGGCGAGACCGGCCGCATCGCCGTAGGCTTCACCACCTCGGCGCCGTTCCATCCGCTGGTCGCGCGCGCGATTCGCGAGTTCCGCGGCACGCGGCCCGATGTCTCGTTCGTGCTGGAGGAAAGCAGTTCGGGCGAGCTATTGGCGGGCCTGCGCGAGGAGCGGTTGGATATCGCCTTCATCCGCGCGGGCCTCGCCGACCCGCAGGGGCTGGCCGTGCATGCGTTGCTGCAGGAGGAAATGTCGGCTGCGTTGCCGGCCCGCCACCCCCTGACGCGTCGGCCGAAGCTCACCCTGAAGGACCTCGCGGCCGAGGACTTCATCCTCTACCGCCGCGCCGACGGCCGCGGCCTTTACGACGTGATCATCGCCGCCTGCAGCGAAGCGGGCTTCAGCCCCCATGTCAGCCAGGAGGCGCCGCGCATCGTCTCTACCCTCAATCTCGTCGCCGCGGGACTGGGGATTACCATCGTCCCGGCCTCCTTGAGCCGCCTCCCCCTGGAGGGTGTAACCTATCGCCCGCTCACCGGGCGGCCTGCGCTCAAGGTGCCGCTCAATCTGGCCTGCCGTCGCGACGAACATTCAGCCGCAACGCTGGGCTTCATCGATCTGGTCCGGCAGCTTGCATGAAACCGATCAAGACCATCGGCCACTCCAATCACCCGGTCGAACGCTTCGTCGATCTCCTGGCCGCGGCCGGTGTCGAGGTGCTGGTCGACGTGCGCTCGACACCTTATTCGCGGCGCTTTCCGCAGTTCGGGCGCGAGCGACTGGCGGCCCGTCTCGCCACGGCTGACATTCTCTACCGCTACGAAGGCGCTGCGCTCGGCGGAAAGCCTCAAGCCGGCGGAAGCTACGAGGCACTGGCGGCAAGGCCGGAATTCGGCGAGGCACTGGACCGCCTGGTCGCCGGCGCCGCAGACACCACGCTCTGCCTGATGTGCGCCGAAAAGGAGCCGCTCGACTGCCATCGCACGGTACTGGTGTCTCGACGGCTGGCCGAGCGCGGTGCGACGGTCGAGCATCTGCTGGCCAACGGGCGCAGCGAGCCCCATGCGGCCCTCGAAGAACGGCTGCTGGCCGACAGCAAGGAAGGCCTGCCCGACCTCTTCACGACGGCGCAGGATCGCGCGACGCGGCTCACCCAGATCTGGCGAGCACGCGAACGCGCGATGAAGCGGGCCTGACTTTTCGCCGTTGCTTCAGGCCTTGCTGGCGGCGGCCTCGTCGATCAACGCCGCAACCTCGACGGATCGAGAGGCGAGCGAGGCATGGCTGGCCTCCAACGTGATGATCTTGCGGGGCTTCATCCGCTCGGCCATGCGTTTTTGATTCTCGGGATTGATCATCCGGTCGGCACTCGAAACCTGATACCAGGACGGCTTCTGCTTCCAGGCCGGCGCCGTCACGGCATTGCCGAATGTGCTGGCGAGAGGGGCCTTCTGCGTCACCGCCATCACCAGACCTTCGTCGTGGCTAAGGTCCTGGCAAAAGCTCTCATGGAACTTGTCGGCCTTGATCCAGAGATAGCCGTCGCTGTCGGGCGCGAGATTCGCAATGGCCGCAGGCGGCAAGGCCTGGCTGATCCCGCCGGGGCTTTCTCCGCCATCGGGCGCGAAAGCAGCGACATAGACCAAACCGACGACATTGGGCAGATTGCCGGCTTCCGTGATCACCGCGCCACCATAGGAATGCCCGACCAACAGCACGGGCCCGGGTTGCTGGGCGACCATCTTGCGCGTGCGTTCAGCATCGTCGGCCAGCGAGGTCAATGGCAGTTCGACGGCGCGCAGCCCGGTATGACCCTTGCGCGAAAGCTCGACGATCACCTTGCCCCAATGGGCGGCACCGCCCCAGAAACCATGAACCAGAACGATAGTTGGCTTGTCAGCCATAGTCTTGCCTCGCGCACGTTGATGATACCGTTCCGAGACTAAACGGCGGCCGCTCTCTCGCCAAGGACGGCCGCCGTTTCTGGATCGCAACAGGTGCGGTGCCGGATCGGCTTCCGCACACCCTCTGCTACTTCTGCTTCGGCGCCTCGGCCTTCGCTGGCTGGGCGGTCGCGAGGATCGCGTCGTAGCGGACACCTTCCTCGACCTTCTTCAGGGCGGCGTTGGCTTCGTAGTACTTGCCCTCGTCGAGAAGTTTCGCCGACAGGTCGACGTCGGCCACGGTCTTGTCGAGCGGCGCCAGCGCCATCGCGAACATCACCTTCACGTCGGCAACGCGGAGCTTCTCGATGGCCTCGGCGCGGTTGCCCTTCTCCAGCGACTTGTTCGCCTCGGCAACGGCTGCAGCCTTGGCGGGCGTTGCCACGAAGTCCTCGTCCAGGGTGAGCTGGCCGTCGATCGGCAGCCACGCGAGGGGCTGCGTGGACGCGGAGCCAGCAGCCGGCGCGCCCTTCACGCCCTTCGGCATCTTGAAATCCGCCTCGGCCTTCTGGAGGGCCGTCGAATCGGTCTTGGCCTTGGCCAGTGCGGCACGCGCATCGGCAACCAGCTTCTTCGCGGCGGCGGGATCGGCATCGAAGATCGCGACGCGGGCGAGGTGAAGCGCGCGGAAGGCAATGGCGCCGTCGGCCGACAGCTTGGCAAGGTCGCGGGCGGCTTCCTTCTGCTGGGCGGTCGGTGCGGCGGCCTGCGCAGGCGCGGATGACGTCTGCTGGGCATAGACGGCGCCCGCCAGCAGGGTGGTTCCGAGCAGCGCTGCGGTAATCCCCTTGAAGACCTTCATGACTGTTCTCCTCTTCGAGCGACAGGCTCGCGAGGCAGACGCTAGGCCCCCGGACGTCGCGGCTCCGTTACCGCAACATTGGCAATGTTCAATCTGGCAGGTCGTTGAAGAAGTCCTTGAACGGCAGGCCCGGTCGCGCTTTCGCCTTGAAGGTCAAGATCATGACGCGGAGAAGCAGCCCCACCGTCGACTATCCGCCCTCACTTCGACGCAATGGGAAACGTCACCGTGCAGTTGACGCCGGCGGGGAGTTCCAATGTTGGATTGGGCAACTCCAGACGCACACCAAAGGTATCGCTTGCCGCGTCGAGAACCTTGTCGATGACCGAAACGGTCGCCGTGAGCACCTTGCCCACCGGCTGACTCGGTCGAACATCCGCCTTCATTCCTTCCTTGAGATAGGGGAAGGCCGCGATCGGCATATTGACTTCGACGAACAGCGGATTGATCTGCGCCACCTTGAGGATCTTGGCTTGTTCGTAGACATGCTCGCCCGGCGCCATCAGGCGACGAACGACAAACCCATCGACGGGACTAAGGATTGCGCGCTGGTCCAGGAGCACGGCGGTACGCCGCATTTCGAGGACGGCGAGCGCCTGATCGGTCTCTGCCTGGTTCAATTGCGAAATCGCCTGTTCGAGCTCGCTCATCGATTTGTCGAGCTGCGCCGTGGCGGCAAATTGCTTGCTGTGGAGTTCGGTGTTGCGGCTGGTCTCCTTCTTGAGAAGGGATACGCGCTCGCGAGCCAACCGTATTAGTGCGGTCGATTCCGCCCTCGCCTTGGCAAGATCGAAAGAGGCCTGTTCCAGATCGGACCGCAACTTCGCAACCACCATTCCCTTGGTGACGCGCTGGCCGCGATCCACCAGTACTTCCTCGAGCAGTCCATTCGCCGAACTGCCGAGTTCCGATACGATGGCCGGCTGAATCAAACAGTCATGGGCCTGGGCGAGAAGCGCCTCGCCGGTCGGTTCGGCGGCAAGCGGATGTCCCAATATGGCCGTGAACAGGAGGCCGGCGGTAATGAGTCTGACTCTTGTCATGTTGTGACTCTATTCACCCCGTCCACTGAATGCGAGAAGGTCCTGAAGGCTGTCGTCGCTGCGCAGAAGCTGGCGGCGAACCTTGCTATGGCGCCGCTGCGTCGCCCGCTGCGCCCATCCGAACAATACGCGGCCCAGCCAGGGCGGCACCTTGTCGTCTGCCGGACGAATGCGGTCGAGGAGCCGCCCGAAGACATCGCGTACCAGATCGTCGTCGAGGCTGACGATCGCCTGGCACTCGCCGGGATCTCCCTGCCTGCCGCAGCGCCCGAAGAGCTGGCGATCAATCCGGCGCGCGTCGTGCCGTTCGGAGGCAATGACACAGAGACCGCCCGCCTCGGCCACGCCTTCGGCCAGCTTGATGTCGGTCCCGCGCCCGGCCATGTTTGTGGCCACGGTTACGCGACGAGGCTGACCGGCCTGCGCGATGATTTCCGCCTCTGCCTGGTTCTGGCGGGCATTCAGGACCCTGTGGGGTATGCCGCTATCGTCAAGAAGGCGAGACAGGCTCTCGCTGTCGGCAACGGAGCGCGTACCGACCAGCACGGGGCGCCCCGCACCGTGCAGTTCGCGCACACGCGTGGCAATGGCCTGCCATTTTTCCGAACGGGTCGAGTGCACGCTGTCAGGCTCGTGCCGGCGCGCAGAGCGGCGGTTGGTGGGAATGCGCACCACGTCCAGGCGATACACGGACCATAGCTCGCCCGCGACTTCCTTCGCCGTGCCGGTCATACCCGCCAGGCGAAGGTAGCGCCGAAAGAATCGCTGATAACTGATGCGGGCCAGGGTCTCCTGACGACCGGAAATCGCCAGCCCTTCCTTGGCTTCGACCATCTGGTGCAGGCCGCGCTCCCACGAGCGGTCGGGCATGATGCGGCCGGTATAGTCGTCGACAATGCGCACCTGACCTTCGTCGACGATATAGTGCCGGTCGAGATTGTAGAGATGCAAAGCGGAGAGCGCCTGGCGGATCAGGTCCTCGCGATGGCTGGACGCGCTCCATACGCCGCCATGCCGCTCCGTCAGTCGCAAGGCGTGGACCCGGCCGAGTTCCGTCAGGTCTACATTCCGGTCCTGCTCGCGAACCGTGTAGTCGCGCCCCTGCCGCATGCTGCGGGCCGCTTCCAGTGCCTGCCGGTAGACCCGTTCCTGGTCGTCCATGGCTTTCCCGCCGGAAATGATCAGCGGCGTCCGCGCCTCATCGACCAGAACGCTGTCGGCCTCGTCGACAATGGCAAAGCACAGCCCGCGCATCATCACGCTGTGCACTCTCGGCTCAGCCCGATGCAGCCCCTCGATCCTGAGATGCAATGAACGGGTTTCCTGCTGAAGCACCAAGCGGTCCTTCAGGTAGTCGAACACAACCTGCTTGTTGGTGCAGTAAGTGATCGCGCAATCGTAGGCACGCTTGCGCTCGCCAAGGGGCATTCCCTCCAGGACAGTGCCGACACTTAGGCCGAGCGCATCGTAGAGCGGCTTCATCCAGGCCGCGTCCCGGGAGACGAGAAAATCGTTCACCGTTATGACATGGACCGGAATGCCCGCGAGCGCGGCGGTGGCTGCCGGCAGGGTCGCCGTCAGTGTCTTGCCTTCTCCGGTTTCCATCTCGGCGATCTTGCCCCGCACCATGGCCCAGCCGCCCAGCAACTGGACGTCGAAATGGCGCACGCCGAGCCGGCGGCCTGCCATCTCCCGGATCAGCGCGAACGAGCGCGCCACAAGGTCGGGCTTCAGGCCATCCCTGTGTAGTTCGCGGCGAAGCTCTGCCACGATTGCGGGAACGTCTCGCTCTTCCAATCGGTTCAACCCTTCCGCCGCCTTTGCGACGAGATCGAGAAAACCGCGGTCGAGACTGTTGCGGCCGAGACGCTGGCGAAGCATGCCGATCCCGTCGTCGGCGACCCGGTCCAACCAGCCCAGGCGCTCGTCCCCGCGCTCGGGATAACGACCAAGGGCAATGCCCGGCCTGAAACGGGCGGCCTCAGACATTGAACAGCTTCAAGAAGAGCTGGCGGAAGGAGCGAAAGATCTGGAAGCCGATGGGCTCGGAGCCGAGGTCGAAGCGGACGCGCACGCGCTGGCCGATGAAGGGGCGGGCGTCTTCGCCGGGCAACGTCACCTCGTACTCGAAATAGCGATCGAGCGCCGTGAGCCCCTTGCTGTCACGCGGATCGATCGCGATGCTGCCGCCCCCCAACGTGCCCAGCGCAGGCGTCGGCAGCGACTTCAAGCCCCCCGGCACTTCGCGGATGACAGACGAGTGAGCGGACCGTCCCTCCCAGTTGACCGGCAGCACGTCGACGCCCCGTGTGCGCTCGCGAACCAAGCCGATGTCGTTCTGGCTGATCATCGTGCGCGCCGTCAGAAAGTCGGCGGAGTCGATCACATAGCTGACCAGCTCGCCCTTCTTGACGAAACGACCGGGCATGTCCTGCTCGGCGGGAGCAATGAATACGCCTGCACGCGGACTGACGATGATGAGATCGCGGGCACGCTCGCGCGCGCGCTCCAGGTTGGAGGCAACGCCCTTGATCTCCTCCTGAACGACAGCCGCCTCCGCCGGGTCGCTGACGCGCAATGCCACGTACTGCCGGCGCAGCCCCCGAAGCTGCGCCTCCAGAACCTTGACGTTGGCACTCAGGAAGGGGTCGAACGTCTCGATAATCGGCTGGCCGGCGACCACGGAAGTTTCATTGGGCACCAGAAGACGCTCGATGAAACCATCAGTGTTCGCGCGAACCTGCGAGTGGTCGGATGGCCAGGTGATCCCTTCCGCTACGGTGTACAGAGGAAACGGCACAACGAACAGCAAGAGCACAGCCGCCGCGAAGGCAGCCGCCGACACGGCGATGGCGCGCCGCCGGTTACGCTGCAGACGCGGGCTGGAACCGAGAAAGGAAGCGGCTTTAGCCAAGGGGACCATCACTTGCGTTGCACCGGCCCAGATCGCCAGAAGCAGGCCAACAAAAAAAAGCGGGAGCCCAGCGAGATGATGATCGCGATGGACACGAATATTCGATAGACGAAGGAGGCGATCCCGTAGAATACGAACCAAGCCTTTGCGCGGCCATCGGTCGGGGGAAAGCTCGCATCACGCGAACCAAAGGCGTACCGCTGCACAAGGTATCCCAAGTACTGGTTGGCGCGCTGCCCGAGGTTCGGCAGTTCGATCGCATCCGTCAGCACGTAGTAGCCGTCGAAGCGCAGGAGCGGATTACCGTTGAACAGCACGGTCGAAACACCGCAGATCAGGATGACGTTGTAGGCGACGGCGTGTGCCGGACCAGCGGCGGCATACACCCAGACAAGCAGCGCAATCGCCGCGAGCGCCACCTCGACGGCAATGCCAATCGCCCCGACCACCATCCGCTGCCGCTTGTCGGGAAAGCTCGACGCCGCGGAAGCGTCGACATAAGGCACGGGCACGAAGACGAGAAACATGATGCCGATCTCGTGCACCTCCGCGCCAAAGATCTTGGCGGCATAAGCGTGGCCAAGCTCATGGATCGCTTTCACCAGCGGATACGTGAACCAGAGCAGCACGAGGTTCTGCGGCGCAAACGCCCTGTCGAGACCATTCTCGGTGAGCGCAGACCAGTTCTGCCCCGCAACCACAAGCCCAACCGCAACGATCGCCAACCAGAGCAGCGCGCCGACCCAGCCGAACAATGGCCTCACCAGGAAAGACGTACGGGCAAGAAAGCGATCGGGGTCCACGAGCGGAATGCGGATCGCCAGCGGGGTCCACAACCGTTGGCGCCAGGTTCGCTGCCGTTGCCGTTGGAAGCGGCGAAACAGTTCGCGTGTATCGGGCGGCACATCGCAGATCAGCGCGTCCGCGGCGTGCAGCTGACCGAGCAGGCGGACAACGTCTTCCTGTGTCGGTGCGTCGCTGCCGCTTTGCTCGTTACAGAGTTGCCATAGCTCGTCGATCGAGCGCTCGCCATCCATCAGGCCGATCAGGCGGTAGGCGGCGGGCGTCAGCCGATGCGAACGGCCCGAGGCGTGATCCTGCAGGATGAACCAGATCTCGTCGCGATACGAATGCCGATGGATCTCCACATGGCTGCGCAGTCGAGGCTTCAACGGCCCAACGCGATACCAGGATGGGGAGAACAGGGTCCCTGCCATCGGATGGTCTCAGGGCCACCATGTCCAGAGGAACAGCCTGAACCAGTGCACGACCTTGTGTGTCCAGATCCAGACGAGGCGGCGTTCGCCGATGTCGATCTTCGCCACGCCCTGCATGCCGGGGCGTAGCGCCTGACTGTCTTCGGCCCGTGTCCTGGCCTCGACGCGGTAGAAGTTGCGCCCTTCCTGGGAAGTCGAAATCGGCGTGATCTTCTCGACCGTGAAGGGAAAGCCGCGATCCGGCATGCTGGTAAGCACCAGCTCGCCGGTCTGCCCGAGCTGGAGCTCCACGATATCGCGCTCGTCGGCCTTGAGAACGATGCGGAATTCGTTGAGGGGCGCCACCTCGAACAGCACGTTGCCGCGTTCCACAGGCGCGCCCAGCTGTTGACTGAGGTCGCCGGACACGACGATACCGTCGAAGGGCGCGGTGATCCGAAGGCGAGTGAGCTGCTCGTCAAGCAGGCTGAGCTGAGCCTCGGCCTGCTCGATCTGAGCGCGCAGAACCTGTGCCTTGGCAAAGTCCTGTTTGGCCAAGGCCTCGGCATATTCCCGCTGCTGCTTTGCACGCTGGGTCGCCCACTTCAACCGCTCCAGCCGCAGATCACGATCGTCGAGCGTCGCCATGACCTGGCCCGCCTTCACGATGTCACCCGCACGCGACGGCGCGTCGGAAAGATATCCGGCGACCGGCGCCGCGAGGACACGCTGGGTCGTGCCCTCCAGGCTGCCATCCGCCGTTACGCGGTAATCGCCCTTGGCAACCCACAAGAAGACAACCGCGCAGACCGTCGCGACCGCCCCGAGTTTCAGGGCGACATGGCGGGGTCCGAAGAGTCGAACGGCCAGATCGGACAGGCTGTCGAACGCCTTGCGGCCGAGCCAGCGATCCTCCTTGCGCTTCAGATCCAGGATCGGTCCGAGCAGGACACCGACATGCTCGCAGAGTTGCAACGTCGCCGCGTCAAAGGGTTTGTCTGCAGGGCGTTCCAGCGTAAGGGCGCCGAGGATGCGATTGTTCTGGAACAGCGGAACCGTGCACACGGCGTTGACGCCATGGTCGTGGGACAGCGCCTCGTGCGCCCGGACCACATGCCCCTGGGCCTCTTGCGCCGGCCAGACGATGGTCGCCTCCTGGTCGACGGCCTCCTCCATGGCCGCTTCGATCGCCCGGACAAGGTTGGCCTTCTTGCCGAACACAGCACTGTTCGACAGGGCCGCAAGCCGCACATGCCGCGCCTGGAGAAAGCCCAGGGATACGCGTTCGCAACCAAACACACCGGCCAGCTCGGTGACTACTGCCGTCGCGGCCTCTTGAAAGCGGTCATGGTGGAGGCCCGTGGCGAGCAGCTCGACCACGGTCCCGATGCGGTCGCCCAGGGACACGGAACGACGGCGCAGAAGCGCCTCGATCCAGCCGCACCCCCAGGCCACGCGATCGATGACGCTGCGTGCTGGCTCCCCGTCCGGACCGATCAGCAGGCCCGCCGCTCCCCGCACGCGTCCGCCGACCGTCACGGGATAGCCGATTGCCAAGGAAGGACCGACATCCGCAGCGTCGTCCGGACGCTCCAGCGTCTGGAGCACCATGCGGCCGGAGCGCACGGCGCCGTCCACGGCCGTCAATAACGCCCGATCGGGCACGGACCGCGGGGGCCAGGATGCCACGGGTTCATTGCGGCCCCCTCTTGTCGTAGCCAGCACCAACAGGCCCTGCTGGATACCGTTGGTCAGGTTGGCGATGGCATCGAGCCAGGCGGCCGCGAATACCGCCGGATCGTCGGCCGCCGTGAGCCGGGCCAAAACCTCGGGGGCCAGTCCGGATGGAGCAGAGTCGGTGACTCCGCGGTCTAGCTGCGCGTCAGAAGACAATACGAAGCCCCGGTCCACCATTCCTAGTCAGGCTCTCGAACGCTGTCTCATCAAGAATCACTACGCCTTCACAAACGCATGCTAGCAAACGCAACCCCTGGGTGGATAGCAAACACAAGCCTTGTCGACTTCAGACTATATGAACCCAGCGCCTCCTAGATCGCAGAAAACCCTCGAACTGAGCCGTTGATACTATCGACGATCTGTCGCCGAGCCTCGGAGCAGCGATCGCTCGCAGGCGCGGAGTCTTCACTTCTTCGGCTTCTTGTCAGCAGTCGCCTCGGCGGCCGACGTCGAGGCAGGTGCTGGCGACGCGGCCTGTGCCTTCTTTCCGGTATTGGCTGCACTGACAGCAGCGGCGGGAGTCGTGGCCGGGGCAGCCTGCGCAACGCCATTCGTCGCCGCGGCGGCAGCGACGGCGGGAACCGCAGCGATGGCGGCGCTGGCCGACATCGGAGGAGCAGCCTGTACTGCCGGCGCCGCCGTGGTCGTGGTCGGAGCCACAGGGACGACGTTGGTCGTCGTCGGGGAGGTATCCTCCACCGCCGGCGCGGCCGTGGTCGGCGCTGCAGCAGCGACGCCAGCCGTCGTCGGAGACGTATCCTCTACCACCGGCGCTGCCGTGGTCGTGGTCGGCGCTGCAGCGGCGATGCTGGTCGTCGTCGGGGAAGCAGCCTGTACCACCGGCGCCGCTGCGGCCGTGCTCGTGGCCGTGGCCGTGCTGCCGAGCGGCAGGACGCCCGCCGACACCCTCACATCCCGGCTCGCCTTGACCACGGGTCCCTGCGGATCCCGAGGCCCGCCATTCTGATCGCCCTGGGCGGCGTCGCCCTGGCGCGTCATGCCCGTCTCGCCGAACGGCTCGCCGTTGCGATCCGCGGCACCACCGTATTGGGCGGCGAGCGTCGGATCCGCGCCCTGGCTCTTCGACAGCGCGAGGAGGAACGTCGCTATCGCCGGTGCCAAGCTACGGGACACGGCCGGCATGCCGTATGGGTTGTAGGGCATCCAGTAGCTGTTGAACTCGCCGTTCCAGTCGATCAGACGATCGCCGCCTGTGTTGCCGATCAGCACATCGCGCCCGGCGCCGCCGTACACGATGTCTTCCCACGACGGATTCGTGTCGGGTCCGGTGAAGGTCGACAGCTTGTCGTCGGCATTGGCCAGATCGTCGCCCCAACCGCCCCAGATCGTGTCGCGGCCGGTGCCGCCGACCATCCAGTCGCTGCCCAGGTCGCCGAAGATCACGTCGTCGCCGTCCGTGGGCACGCCGGTGTACGACGAGCCGACGATCCAGTGCGTGTCGACCGGGCCGTCGGCGTCGTCGAAGTTGAGCGCCCATTCGAGGCCCGTTCCGGTCTTCGACAGCGTTCCATTCGCGTTCAACAGGATCTTGCGCAGCGGATCGTTCGCATCGTAGAGCGCGAACTTGGTCGTGGTCGGGTTGTAGCCAAGCACGTTGCCGGGATTGACCGGGTGCGCATAGTCGCTGCGGATCACGCCGCCGATCTGCGCGCCCGCCTGGTTGTAGGTCGTGACATACGACACCGCCAGCGCTTCCGCTCCCGAGATCGCGTCCTCGCCAGCGCCACCATGGAGGCTGTCGTTCCCCAACCCGCCATAGATGATGTCGTTCGCGTACAGCGCGCGCGGCATCAGGGTCGATGGCGCGGCGTTCGTCGGATCGACGCTGTAGGGCGTCAGGTCGACGGTGTACTTGAGCGCGCCGTCGACGTTCGTGATCGCGACAAGGCTGCCGCTTGAATTCTCGATGATCGCGTTGAGCTGCGCGGCCGGGATCGGCGCAATGCCGTAAAGCGGTTCGCCGAATGTCGCGCTGTTGCGGCTGGCGAAGACGAGCCCGTCGTCGCCGAGGACGGCATCGTCGCCAGTGCCGCCGGAGAGCCAGTCGTTTCCGTAGCCGCCGACGATCGCATCGTCCTGGCCCTCGCCGAAGACGACGTCGTTGCCGACCTGCGCAAAGATGTAGTCGTCGCCGGATTCGCCGTGGATCTCGTCGGCACCGCCGATGTCCTGTGCCGCTGCGGTCGGGTTGTAGTCCATCCCGCCCGGTGTGTAGTCGAGCAGCCGCGCGGCGCGTACGACGATCTGCTCGCCGTAGCCATTGTCGTAGTTGAAGCCCGGCGTGCCGACGATGCGATAGATGTTGCCGTTGTCGCCCAGGATCATGTCCGCGTCGCGACCATGGCTCCCGTTACCCATGTCGTTGCGTGCGATCTCCGTGCCGGCGCCGCCAAAGATGAGGTCGGAGCCGTCCGGCCGCTGCGCGCGATCCAGCAGGCCGAAGAGGGTCGAGTTGCCGCCGATGATGTCGTCCTGGCCCAGATTGCCGAAGATCACATCGTTGCCGCCATTGCCTTCGATGTAATCGTTGCCATCGGTCGCGGCTTCGGCCGAGGGCTGCACCGACAGGGTGCCGTCGGCGAGGCGCACCGCGCCTACCACCAGGTCGATGGAGCCGTCGCCCTGGATGATGTCGTTGCCGAGTTCGCCGAAGATCGCGTCGTCGCCCGCGCCGCCCGCGATGTTGTCGTTGCCGAAGTTGTTGCCCGCCGCGGCCTGCGTCGCAAAGTCGTGGTCGAGGAACCGGATGTCGAAGGCTTCCCAAGCCGGCGCACCGCCCGGGACGGGGTTCGAAGCGGAATTCACCAGCACCGTCCCGGCCGTACCCGGGAGAGTGCTGTAGATCTGGCCGCCCTCGGCGCCGGTCAGCGTCCTGTAGCGCGCATTGCCCATGCCGTCGCCGATCGTGCGGTCGAGCCGGGCGTTGTCGCCAAAGAGCAGGTCGCGCCCGTCGCCGCCGTCGATCCGATCGCCGGCGCCGCCGCCGATCAGGACATCGTCGCCCGCTTCACCGCGGATCGTGTCCGATCCGCCGATCGTGCCGGCGATCGTCGTCACCAGATCGAGCGTCGATGTATTGCCGTCGACGATCCAAGAGAGCTGCGCATTGTCGCCCAGCACGACGTCGTTCCCGGCGCCGGCGCGGATATCGTCCGACTGCGCGCCCCCGAGCACGATGTCGCTGCCGCTGCCGGTAACGATCGCGTCGTTGCCGCCGTCCGCGACTTCGATCGTCTGAACGGTACCGAGCGTGATCGGCAGCCCGGCAAGCTGCGGCGCACCGGACGCTGCCGCCACGATGCTGCCGCTGTCGCCGATCACCAGGTTGTCGCCGTCGCCCGCGTTGATCGTGTCGCCGAAGCGGCCACCGACGACGATGTCCTGCCCCGCGCCCGCCGCGATCTGGTCGGCACCGCCGTAAGCCGTCGTCGACGTGCTGACGATGGCGTCGATGTCCGAGCGATCGCCATCGGCGACAACGTAGTCGATATAGCCGTGATCGCCGAAGATGATGTTGTTGCCGTCGCCGCCGTCGATCGCGTCGCCCGACTGACCGCCGAGAAGGATGTCGTCGCCGCCGTTGCCCTGGATCGTATCGGCGCCGCCGACATCGTCCCGCGTGGTCGCGATACGCTCGATAGCGCCCGTCGTCTCGATCTGCCGCGTGCCGCTCGCCTGAGTGATCATGCCGTGGTCGCCGAAGACCACATCCGCTCCGTCGCCGCCATACAGGCGATCGGCTCCCGGCGTCGGCGCCGTCGACACCGAGAAGATCGCATTGATCTTGGCGAGGTCGGCCCCGTTATGGGCGTCGAACCGTGCAATTTGGTCCTGCGCGAAGAGCGCGAGGTTCACGTTGAACGCCGAGTCTCCGTAAACGACGTCATTGCCCGCACCCGCGTAGATCGTGTCGTCCCCCGCCCCGCCCGCGAGCTGGTCGTCGCCCTGGCTGCCGTAGATGGTGTCGTTGCCGGGGCCGCCGTAGACCACCACGCCGACGAAGCCGTCGTTGTGCGCGGGCATCGCGGACGCAACGATCGTGTCGTTGCCCGGGTTGTTGAACGTCGTACCGTAGATCGACGCGGCCGGCAGGTCGTTGCTGTAGCTGATGCCGTCTTCCGACGTATCGCCGTAGATCACCAGCGGACCGTGGCCCCGATTGTTCGCGAAGATCGTATCGTCGCCGCCGCCGCCGTGGATGGCGGTGATCGTCGCCGGGTCGGGAGCGACACCGGCCTTCTCGTCGCGATCCCCCGTATCGTCGATCGTCAGCGTGTCGTTGCCCTTGCCGAGCAGGATGTCGACGATCTCGAGGCCGTTGTAGGTAATGCCGCCGCCGAAATGGAGGAGGTCCGGAACCGCGACGGTGCCCTGGTTCACGGTGAGGTCGCCACCCATCTGCAGGCCGGTCAGCGCGAGGCCGGGGTTGCTGATCACATGGCCACCGGCGTCGGTCTCGCGATAGTACAGCCGACCGGCGGTGGCGACGGCGGTGTCCGTGCTGAAGACGTTCAGCGTGTCGACGTCGTTGGATTCGCTCGCCGGGTCGTTGCCGACCTGGACGCTGGGCGAATCGGTTTCGCCCGGCAGCAACACGGCGGCGCGCAGCGACCGATCCACGCCGGCGCCGATACCGCCTTCGATGATCAGCGGGCCGCGGATCTGGTTGAGGCTCTGATCCTGTGGCGGGAACACCTTGAACGTGCTGTCGCTGGCGGCAAAGGCCGGGTTTGCACGGACACCGATGACCACCCAGTCGTGCCAGTTGGCCGGCGTGAACCTGAACGAGTACTCGTAGTAGGCCTTGGTGCCCGTCTCGTCCACGACCTGGAAGCCGGCGGCAGCGCTGCTCAGGAACGTCTGCTGATCGGTGCGCATCGTCAGCGTCACGTCGCCGGTCGGAGCGCCGGTCAACCGAACGCGGTACGTGTCGGTATCGCCTCCCTCGCTGACGATCGTCGATCCGCCGGTTTCCTGAACGACGAGGCCCGGCGTCGCGTCGTCATAGACCGTTACGGACAGTGTCGGAGCGTCGGCGCTCGGGAAGCCCGCATACTTGCCGCTGGCGCCGGAGCTGGTCACCCGATGCACGATCGTCGAGAGGTTGACGCCATCGCGACCGTCGCCGACCGCCTTCACGTCGACGACCTGCGGGCTATCCCAATCGGCGTCCGTGAAGGTCAGATATGTACGCCCGGTCGTCCGCGATTGGGCGGTGATCTGCGCATCGGTCTCCAGATAGACGGTGACGGTTTCGCCGGCGACCGGCCTGGTGGTCAGCACCACCGAATAGGCGTCGGCAAAGCCAAGAAGCCCTTCGAGAACCTCTGTGCGGGTGTCGGGCGCGAAAATGCCGGGCGCCGTCTCGACCAGCCGCTGGACAGCGAGCCCGGGCCGGTCGTTGTCGGAGACACCGACGAAGACGTCGGCCAGCGGCAGGGCGTTGTATGCCGGGTTGGCGCTGATGGTGCTGTGGCTGACGATCGCGGCGCGCGGCCCTTCGGCGGCCGAATCATCGACGGCCTTGACCCAGATCTTGAACTTACTCGTCGCGGTCGCGCCATTGAACGTCAGCACGATGGCATTCGTGAACGTCACGCCATCGGTCGATACGAGCACGCCGGCGCCGCCGTTCGCGCGGTCGGCGCTGCTGGCCACGCCTGCGGACACTGTGAGGTACACCGGCTTGGCGGCCAGCGCAGCGACATCCGGCGCGTTCAGGCTGATGAAGTAGAACGACGCTGCGCCGCCTTCGGTCACGCTGAGCGCCGCGCCGCTCGGCTCGATCTTGACGAGACTCTCGCCGGCGGCCGTAAGCACGCCGACGGCCACACCGTCGGCGCCGACGTTATTGTAGGCCGGGTCGCCGCTCGAAAGCCCCTGCGTGATCCCGGCCGAGCGTCCCTGGTCGTTGCTCACGACCGGCCGCGTCACGTCGCCCATGACCTGGATGGTATCGCTGCCCAGCCCGCCGACGACAGTGGTGACGATGTTCGGACTCGTCCCGAGAATGTAGATGGTGTCGTTGCCTTCGAGGGTATCGAGTTCCGCACTTTCGATGTCGTCGAAGGACACGTTCAAGCCTGCGCCGAAGATGCCCTGGCTCGAGATGACGAAGGTGTCGTTGAAGGGCGTGCCGAGCACGACCACCTTGTCGAAGCCCGCACCGCCATCGATGCTGACCGGCGCATTCACCGCATAGTTGATGATGTCGGCGCCGTCGCCGCCATTGACTTCGGTATCCCCTTGCTTCGACAGGTCGAGTGTCACGAACGCACGGACCGTAAACTCGTCGTTGCCCGCCTCGCCTTCGAGCCGCAGCTTGGCCTTGCTGTGATACACGTTGAACGTGTCTCCGCCCGCGCCGCCGAAGACGGTCGTCGCATAGGAGACCCCGGGGCTGACATAGGCGACGCCGTTGAGCGCGCGGCCCAAAGCCGCCTGATGCGCAATCGCCGCGTTGATCGCATCGAGCGTCGCTTGCGACAGCACGTCACTCACCGGATCGAATGACGTCGGGTCGAAGATGACCGTCCCCGTCACCGGATCCTTGATGATGCCGATGATCACCGGCGTCGTCGCGAACGTGTCTCCGCTGGCGAGGCCCGCCGCGGCGTCGCGCGGAGTGCCGAACACCTGGCCGATCTGGAACGTGTCGTTGCCATCGCCGCCATCGAGCGTCGTGATCGCGCTGTTGTCGTCGACGACGAACGTGTCGTCGCCGCCCAGACCGTTGACGATCAGGCGGGCATTGATGCCCTGGTCGTAGTTTACGCGCTCGATGTGGGTGAAGCCGGTCCCCGCAACCAGGCCGTTGAGCGATGCGACGAGATCATGCCGCAGCAGGAAAGTGTCGTTCGGGTTGTTAGCCGGACCCGCCCCGACATCGGCGCCGTTTACGATCAGTGTGTTGACGCCGTTGTCCGGTGCGCCGTGGTCGAGCACGTTGATGAGCGCATCGCCCTGGCCCGCGAGGTTCACGGTGTACTGGTCGCTGTCGCCTTCGCCGTGCAGGTTGAGGACCCCGCCCATTCCGTTCGCATTCGTAAGCGGGAACAGCGTGTCGAACAGGTTGTCGTTCGCGGTGGCGGCGACCGCCAGCTTGAACTGGGCGAAGAAGGTCGGGTCGTTGTCATTCACGGCGGCATGGACGTTCACATGGAAGAAGTCGTTGCCGCCCTGGCCGTG
>Ga0209792_1000645_pt1 | contig 22374 bp, 16 predicted proteins | sample EBPBio142005_DNA_FD_185860 | JGI IMG/M metagenome (GOLD analysis project Ga0209792, IMG submission 185860) | Wastewater treatment Type I Accumulibacter community from EBPR Bioreactor in Madison, WI, USA - Reactor 1_6/14/2005_ DNA (SPAdes)... | ecosystem: Engineered > Bioreactor > EBPR >... | reverse complement strand
GTGGCCATCATCCGCGTCGAGCAGCTCTACCCCTTCCCGCACAAGGCCTTTGCCGCCGAGCTCAAGAAGTACCCCAACGCCACTGACATCGTGTGGTGCCAGGACGAGCCGCAGAACCAGGGCGCCTGGTTCTTCATCCAGCACAACATCCACGAGAACATGCAAGACGGCCAGAAGCTCGGCTACGCCGGCCGCGCCGCTTCGGCCTCGCCGGCCGTGGGTTACGCGCACCTGCACCAGGATCAGCAAAAGAGCCTGATCGAGGCGGCCTTCGCCAAGCTCAAGGGGTTCGTTCTGACCAAGTAAGGCTCACAGGTTGAGCGTTGTGCGATGGGCGTTGTGCGCAACGCCGGCACAACGCCCATCCACCGTACAACGCACAACACATAACGGAATTCAAAATGGCAATCGTAGAAGTGAAGGTTCCCCAGCTGTCCGAATCCGTGGCCGAGGCCACGCTGCTGCAGTGGAAGAAAAAGCCCGGCGAGGCCGTCGCCCAGGATGAGATCCTGATCGAGATCGAGACCGACAAGGTGGTGCTCGAAGTGCCCGCCCCGGCCGCCGGCGTGATGGCCGAGCATGTGGTCGGCGATGGTGGCACGGTGGTCTCCGAGCAGGTCATCGCCAAGATCGATACCGAAGGCAAGGCCGGCGCAGCCGCTGCGGCCCCTGCTGCCGCTCCTGCCGCAGCCGCAGCACCCGCGGCCGCCGCAGCGCCGGCTGCCGCTGGCGGCAACAAGGGCGACGTGGCCATGCCCGCCGCCGCCAAGATCCTGGCCGAGGCCAATCTGTCTGCCGCCCAGGTGGCAGGCTCCGGCAAGGATGGCCGCGTGACCAAGGGCGACGCCCTGGCCGCCGTCGCCGGTGGCGTCAAGTCCACCGCCGCCGTCATCCCCACCGGCGTGCCCACCAAGGCACTGCCGCAGGTGGCAGCGCCTGCTGGCGGCCTGAACCTGGGCGATCGCCCCGAGCAGCGCGTGCCCATGAGCCGCCTGCGCGCCCGCGTGGCCGAGCGCCTGCTGCAGTCGCAGTCCACCAACGCCATCCTGACCACCTTCAACGAAGTGAACATGGCCCCGGTGATGGAGATGCGCAAGAAGTTCCAGGACGCCTTCACCAAGGAACACGGCGTGAAGATCGGCTTCATGTCCTTCTTCGTCAAGGCCGCCGTGCACGCCCTGAAGAAATTCCCGGTGCTGAACGCTTCCGTTGACGGCAACGACATCGTCTATCACGGCTACTTCGACATCGGCATCGCCGTGGGCAGCCCGCGCGGCCTGGTGGTGCCGATTCTGCGCAATGCTGACCAGATGAGCTTTGCCGACATTGAGAAGAAGATTGCCGAATTCGGCAAGAAGGCCGCCGAGGGCAAGCTGGGCATCGAGGAGATGACCGGCGGCACCTTCTCGATTTCCAACGGCGGCACCTTCGGCTCGATGATGTCCACGCCCATCATCAACCCGCCGCAGTCGGCCATCCTGGGCGTGCATGCCACCAAGGATCGCGCCGTGGTCGAAAACGGCCAGGTCGTGGTGCGCCCGATGAACTACCTGGCCATGTCGTATGACCACCGCATCATCGACGGCCGCGAGGCCGTGCTGGGCCTGGTGGCGATGAAGGACGCGCTGGAAGACCCCTCGCGTCTCTTGTTCGACCTGTAATTCAAGGCCTCCTGAAACCCACCCTCGGCCCAGCCCAGCGGTGGGTTTTTTCAACTCTTTTTCAAGAATTCACACCATGAGCAAACAATTTGACGTTGTCGTCATCGGCGCCGGTCCCGGCGGCTATATCGCCGCCATCCGCGCCGCCCAGCTGGGCATGAACGTCGCCTGTATCGACGCCTGGACCAACGACAAGGGCGGTCCCGCGCCCGGTGGCACCTGCACCAACGTGGGCTGCATCCCGTCCAAGGCGCTGCTGCAGTCGAGCGAGCATTTCGAGCACGCCAACAAGCATTTTGCCGAGCACGGTATCAGCACCGGCAAGGTGACGATGGACGTGGCCACCATGATCGGCCGCAAGGACACCGTGGTGAAGCAGAACAACGACGGCATCCTCTACCTGTTCAAGAAGAACAAGGTCAGCTTCTTCCACGGCCGCGGCTCGTTCGTCAAGGCCGTTGAAGGCGGCTACGAGATCAAGGTGGCCGGCAAGACCGAAGATCTGCTGACCGCCAAGCAGATCATCGTCGCCACCGGCTCCAACGCCCGTGCGCTGCCCGGCGTGGAGTTCGACGAGGTCAACGTGCTGTCTAACGACGGCGCGCTGGCTATTGGCGCCGTGCCCAAGAAGCTCGGCGTGGTGGGTTCGGGCGTCATCGGCCTGGAGATGGGCAGCGTCTGGCGCCGCCTGGGCGCCGACGTGACGGTGCTCGAAGGCCTGCCGACCTTCCTGGGCGCGGTCGACGAGCAGGTCGCCAAGGAGGCCAAGAAGGCCTTTGACAAGCAGGGCCTGAAGATCGAGCTGGGTGTGAAGATTGGCGAGGTGAAGAACGGCAAGAAGGGCGTGTCGGTGGCCTACACCAATGCCAAGGGCGAAGCGCAAAAGCTCGACGTGGACAAGCTCATCGTCTCCATTGGCCGCGTACCCAACACGATCGGCCTGAATGCCGAGGCCGTGGGCCTGCAGCTGGACGAGCGCGGCGCGATCGTGGTCGATGGCGATTGCCGGACGAATCTGCCCGGCGTCTGGGCCGTGGGCGACGTGGTGCGTGGCCCCATGCTGGCGCACAAGGCCGAGGAAGAAGGCGTGGCCGTGGCCGAGCGCATGGCGGGCCAGCACGGCCATGTCAACTTCAACACCATCCCCTGGGTCATCTACACCAGCCCCGAGATCGCCTGGGTCGGCCGCACCGAGCAGCAACTCAAAGCCGACGGCGTCAAGTACAAGGCTGGCAGCTTTCCCTTTCTGGCCAACGGCCGCGCGCGCGCCCTGGGCGACACCACCGGTTTCGTCAAGTTCCTGGCCGATGCGGCGACCGACGAAATCCTCGGCGTGCACATCGTCGGCCCCATGGCGTCCGAGCTGATCGCCGAGGCCGTGGTGGCGATGGAGTTCAAGGCCAGCGCCGAGGACATCGCCCGCATTTGCCACGCCCACCCCTCTTTGAGCGAGGCCACCAAGGAAGCCGCCCTGGCGGTGGACAAGCGCACCCTGAATTTCTAAGTAAAATTTAGGTGAAAATAGCTGCTAGCGCTTAACCATCAAGCGCTAGCAGCTATTATTTTTGCAGTATACGGAGAATGCGGTGACAGTCAGGCAGGCGTACGAGGCGGAGCTGGCCGCCAAGGGATTTGCAAGCGACCCGGCGCAGCTGCGCGCCATCGATGCGCTGGAGCGCTGCGCCGACGAATGGAGCCGCTACAAGGCCAAGCGCTCCAACAGTTTGAAGAAGCTCATCAACCACCCCGACATTCCCAAGGGCGTCTACATGTACGGCGGCGTCGGGCGGGGCAAGAGCTTTCTCATGGATTGCTTCTTCAACGCGGTGCCCCTGAAACGCAAGGTGCGCCTGCACTTTCACGAGTTCATGCGCGAGGTGCACCGCGAGCTCGCCAGCCTGCAGGGCACGCAAAACCCGCTGGACGCCCTGGGCGCCAACATCGCCAAGCGCTACAAGCTGATTTGCTTCGATGAATTTCACGTAGCGGACGTGACCGACGCCATGATCCTGCATCGCCTGCTGGTGGCGTTGTTCGAAAACGGCGTGGGCTTTGTCACCACCTCCAACTTCAAGCCGGACGAGCTCTACCCCGACGGCCTGCACCGCGACCGCATCCTGCCGGCGATTGCGCTCTTGAACGAGCGCATGGAGGTGGTGAATGTCGACAACGGTACCGACTACCGCCGCCGCACGCTGGAGAACGCCAGGCTCTACCACTGCCCGCTGGGGCCGCAGGCCGACGCCGAGATGGCGCAAACCTTCGACCAGCTGGCGGAGGTGCATGACGAAGATCCGGTGCTGCGCATAGAGGCGCGCGAGATCCACGCCCTGCGCAAGGCCGGCGGCGTGGTGTGGTTCGACTTTCGCGAACTGTGCATGGGCCCGCGCTCGCAGAACGACTATCTGGAGCTGGCCAGCCAGTTCCACACCGTGCTGCTGTCGAACGTGCCGCATATGCCGGTCAACATGGCCTCGCCGGCAAGGCGCTTCACCTGGCTGGTGGACGTGTTGTACGACAGACGCGTCAAGCTCATCATTTCGGCGGCGGTGCCGCCCGAGGACTTGTATACCGACGGCCCGCTGGCGCACGAGTTTCCGCGCACGGTCTCGCGCCTCAACGAGATGCAGTCCAAGGAATACCTGCAGCTTGAGCGGCGTGTCGTCGATACCGGACTGACCTGATGCCCATCCATGCCCGTCATTCCCTGAGGGTGCTTCTGTGCCTGGCCGCGCTGCTGGCATTGCCCGGCCTCACTCTGGCGCAGGATGCGGCTTCCGGCACTGCCGCCGGGCCACAGCAGCAGCGCGAATTGCGGCGCGCGCAGATACAGGCCGAGCGCCAGGCCCTGCAGGCCGGGCGCAGCAGCGATGAGGCGGCCTGCTACCAGCAGTTTGCCGTGCATGACTGCCTGAACCAGGTCCGCGCCAGGGTGCGCGAGGCCGAGAATCGGCTGCGCCGCCAGGAGCTGCAAATCAACGACGAAGAGCGCCGGGAAAAGGCCGCCGAGCGGCGCCGCTCCATCGAGGAGCGGCAGCAGGAGCAGCGGCAGAACCTGCAGTCGGGAGAAAAACCGCCGCCGATGCGCGCCACGGAGCGCGGCAATGCGCAAACGCGCGCGCAGCAGGCCCAGCAGCGCGCCGCCGAGCAGCAGCACCGCGCCGCGCAGCAGGCGCAAGAGCAGCAGGAGCGCCAGCAGGCCGAGGCGCAGCGCGCATCGGAATCACGCGCACGCTACGACGCGAAGCAGCAAAAGGCGCGTGAGCGGCGCGAGCAGCATGAGCGCGACAAGGCCCAGGCACAGGCATCGGGGCGCAAGCCACCGGCCCCGCTGCCTGCCCCCTGATCAGGCCGAGAGCGTCAGCGGCGCCACCAGGGGGGGAAGCTTCTTCTCGTCTGCCAGGGCCTCGATCCTCACCACCACCAGCGACAGGTTGTCGCCACCGCCACGCGCGCGGGAGCGGGCCTTGTCGATCAGGAACTCGGTGGCCTCGCGCGGTGTCAGCGACTCCAGCACCGAGGCCAGTTCGGCCGGCGAAAAGTAATGCCACACGCCATCGCTGCATGCCAGCAGCACATCGCCCGGCTGCAGCTGGGAGATCAGATGCATGGTCACGGGCGGGTCGCTTTCCGAGCCCAGGCAGCCTATGAGGATGTTGGAGTGCGGGTGGTTGCTGGCCTCGGCCTCGGTCAGCTCGCCGCGATCGACCAGGGCTTGGACATAGGAATGATCCGCCGTGCGGTAGAGCAGCCGCCCGCCCTGGAAGTGGTAAATGCGTGAATCCCCGGCATGCGCCCAATGGCAGTCTCCGCGCGGGTTGATCAAAAAGGCGGCCACCGTGCTGTGCGGCTCCTGCTCGGCCGATATGGCCGTGAGGCGAATGACGATATGCGACTCGTGCACGATGTGCTCAAGCAGGCTGCTGGCGTCGTCGGTGTCGGGGCAATAGCGCTCGAACAGCTGGCGCGCGGTCATCATCACCTGATCCGAGGCCTTGCGCCCGCCGCTGCGTCCACCCATGCCATCGGCCACCACCGCCAGCACACAGCCGTTGTAGCGCGGATGCGAGAGCAGGGCGACCTGATCCTGCTGGTAGTCGCGGTCACCCTTGTGGATGCCGGTCGAAGCAATGAGGCGGAACGCTTTGGTCATGGGCTGCGGTTGGGCGCTGGGGCGCCCGCGGGGGGCGGTGGCGGCTGGGAGCCCATTATTATCAACGCCATGCCGTCCGGGTTCCGTTTCTCGCATGTCCTTGAGTGATCTCGTCGCCGGCGCGTTCGCGGCCGATGGGCCGCTGGCGCGCGCGCAGCCGCATTTTCGGCCGCGCGCCGAGCAGACGGCCATGGCGCAGGCGGTGGCAGAGGCCATCGAAGACCACGCCCCGCTGGTGGTGGAGGCCGGCACCGGCGTCGGCAAGACCTTTGCCTACCTGGTGCCTGCCCTGCTCAGCGGTGAGCGGGTGGTGGTCTCCACGGCCACCAAGGCGCTGCAGGATCAGCTGTATGGCCGTGACCTGCCGCTGTTGCTGCGCGCCCTGGCACTGCCGCTGTGTACGGCCTTGCTCAAGGGGCGGGCCAGCTACCTGTGCCACCAACGCCTGCAGCAGGCACGATACAACCCGGTGCTGGCCCCGGCCCAGGCGCAAGAATTGGCGCGCATCGAGCTGTGGGCCCAGGGCACGCAGAGCGGCGACCTCGCGGAGTTGCCCGGGCTGGATGAGCGCTCGCCGCTCCTGGGGCTGGTTACGTCAACGCGCGACAACTGTCTGGGCCAGGACTGCCCACGCTTTGCCGACTGCCATGTGTACCAGGCGCGACGCACGGCCCTGGCGGCCGATGTGCTGGTGATCAACCACCACCTGTTCTTTGCCGACCAGGCCGTGCGCGAATCGGGCGTGGCGCAACTGTTGCCCAACTCGGGTGTGGTGGTTTTTGACGAGGCCCATCAACTGGCCGAGACCGCCAGCCAGTTCCTGGGCGCACAGTTGGGCACCGGCCAGCTGCACGATCTGGCGCAGGACCTGCTCGTCAGCGGCCTGCGCCATGCGCGGGGATTGGCCGACTGGCAGGGGCTCGGCGCCTTGCTGCGCCAGGCGACGCGAGAGTTGCACCTGCTTGTGGCCGATAGTGCTGCGGGTGTCGTGCCCGGGCGGGTGGCCTGGGTGGGTGCGGCGCCCGATGGCGTGGATGCCACGGCGTGGGATGGCGCAATGGCGCGTGCAGTGGGCGTCCTGCGCGGCATCCTGGCGGGGCTGGATGGCGTGACGGCGCTGGCTCCCGACCTGGCACATCTGCATGAACGCACGGTGGACTTGCTGGCGCGGCTGGCACGGTTTTCCGCTCCGGGTAGTGCCGATGGCGTGCGCTGGCTCGATTGGACCGGCCAGCTGCGGCTGAGCGAGGTGCCGCTGGCTCTGGCCCCGGCCCTGCGCACGCTATGGCAAGGCCCGCCGGCCGAGGCTGGAGCCTGGGACGAGCCCGTGGCGCCATTGGCGGGGTGCAAGCGCACCTGGGTGTTCACCTCGGCCACGCTGGGTGATGACGCACAACTGAGCTGGTTCACCGAGGCCTGCGGCATGGATGGCGCACGCACGCTGCGTCTGGACAGCCCGTTCGACTATGCGCGCCAGGCCGCGCTCTATGTGCCGCCCCAGCTGCCCGCCGCCACGGATCCCGCGCACAGCGAGCAGCTGGCCCATTGGGTGGCGGATGCGGCGACGCGCCTGGGCGGGCGCACGCTGGTGCTGACCACCAGCCTGCGTGCGCTGCAGGTCATGGCCGGCGTGCTGCAGCAGCGCCTGGCGGTCGGTGGTGGCATCGAGGTGCTGGTGCAGGGCCAGGCGCCCAAGCGGCAGATCATGGAATGCTTTCGTGCGCCGGCGGATGCTGTGGGCCATGTGCTGGTTGGCTCGGCCAGCTTCTGGGAGGGGTTTGACGTGCCGGGCCAGGCGCTGCAGCTTCTGGTGATCGACAAGTTGCCGTTCCCGTCCCCCGGTGATCCTCTGGTGCAGGCGCGGGGGCGGCGCCTCAAACAGCAGGGGCGCAGCCCATTTCGTGACGATGCCTTGCCTGCGGCGGCGCTGGCCCTCAAGCAGGGCGCCGGCCGCCTGATACGCAGCGAAAGCGATACCGGTGTGCTGGTTGTGGCCGACCAGCGGCTGCTGCGCATGGGTTATGGCAAGCGCCTGCTGCGGGCCCTGCCCGCCATGCGCAGGCTGCGGTCGCAAGAAGAGTTTGATGCGGCGCTGGCGGCGTTTACCAGAACTTCCACCACGGGTTGTCCGTGCCCTTGAAGCCTGCCTTGGGCAGGCTGCTGTTCGGGTACGAGGCTTCCAGCACACGGCGCGCGTCGTCGCGCAACTGCGTCATGCCCAGGGCGTCGTAGGAACGCACCAGGATGTACAGCGCCTCCTCGGTCGCGGGCACGTCCTTGTAGTCCGCAATCGCGCTTTGCGCCCGGCCCACGGCCGCCACATAGGCGCCGCGCTCGTAGTAGTAGCGGGCGACATGCACCTCGTACTGCGCCAGCGAGTTGATGATGTAGGTCATGCGCAGGCGCGCATCCGGCGTGTAGCGCGACTCGGGAAAGCGCGTCGCCAGCTCGCGGAAGGATTCGAACGAATCCTTGGCAGCCTTCTGGTCGCGCTCGGACAGGTCCTGGCGTGACAGCCAGGAGAACAGACCCAGGTTTTCATTGAAGTTGACCAGACCCTTCAGGTACAGCGCGTAGTCGAAGGCGGGGCTTGCCGGGTGCAGCTTCATGAAGCGATCCAGCGTGGCCACGGCCTGGGCCTTTTCGCCACCCTTGTACTGGGCGTAGGCTTTTTCCAGCTGCGCCTGCTGGGCCAGTGGCGTTCCGGCGGCGCGGCCTTCGAGCTTTTCCAGCAGCGGCACGGCCTTGTCATAGGCGCCGCCGTTGAGTTCATCGCGCGCCTCGGCGTAGATTTTGTCCGTGCTCCAGCCGGCGGTTTTGTCTTCGTTGGGGCTGGCGCAGGCGGCCAAAAGGCCGGCGGCCAGCAGGGCAGACAACAAAGATAGAGGAAAACGCGGCATGACGGCAGCTCTCGGGATGAATGAATGGCATGGGTGGCAACCCTGTCGGGAGACAAGACCGCGCGGTACCCGCAACCCGGCATTGTAAGTAAGCCGCCCGACCTGCCGGAGCACGAGGCCAAGCCCGCATTCCTACAATGCCGGCATGTTTGTTCACCTGCGCCTGCATACCGAATTTTCCGTCGTGGACGGAACCACCCGCATCGACGAGGTCGTCAAGGCCGCTGCCAAGGATGGGCAGCCCGCCCTGGCGATTACCGACCTGAACAACCTCTTTGGCGCCATCAAGTTCTACAAGGAAGGGCGTGGCAAGGGGGTCAAGCCCATTCTGGGCGCCGAGGTCTACTTGGAAGGCGAGGCCGGCGCGCCGCCCGCGCGCCTGCTGCTGCTGGTGCAGAACCGCCAGGGCTACCTGAACCTGTCCGAGCTGCTGGCACGCGCCTGGACGCGGGGTGTCGTGAAGAACCTGCCGCTGTGTACCTGGGACTGGCTGCAGGAGCTCCATGCCGGCCTGATCGCGCTGGCCGGCGCCCAGGCCGGCCCCGTGGGCCAGGCGCTGATGCGTGGCGACGAAGCCGGCGCGGCGGCGCTGGCGCTGCGCCTGGCGGGTGTTTTTCCACATCGTTTTTACATCGAGTTGCAGCGCGCCGGCCGTGCCGATGACGAGGCCCATGTCACCGCCGCCGTGCAGCTGGCGGCGCGGCTGCAGCTGCCGGTGGTGGCCACGCACCCAGTGCAGTTTGGCCAGGCCGATGGTTACGAGGCGCATGAGGCGCGCGTGTGCATCGCCGAGGGCGAGATCCTGGCCAACCAGCGGCGCGTGCGCCGTTTCACGCGCGAGCAGTACTTCAAGAGCAGCGCCGAGATGCAGGCGCTGTTTGCCGACCTGCCCTCGGCCATTGCCAACACGCTGGAGATCGCCAAGCGCTGCAACCTGACGCTGGTGCTGGGCAAGCCGCAGCTGCCCGACTTTCCCACGCCCAATGGCATGCCGATCGATGAGTATTTCCGCTACGCCTCGTTCGAGGGCCTCAAGGAGCGCCTGCTGCACCTTTTCCCCCAGGAGGCCGAGCGCGAAAAGCAGCGTCCGCGCTACGAGGAACGGCTGGAGTTCGAGCTGGGCACCATTCTGAAGATGGGCTTTCCGGGCTACTTCCTCATCGTGGGCGACTTCATCCAGTGGGCCAAGGCCAACGGCTGCCCGGTGGGCCCCGGCCGTGGCTCGGGCGCGGGCTCGCTGGTGGCCTATGCGCTGAAGATCACGGATCTGGACCCGCTGCAGTACAACCTGCTGTTCGAGCGGTTTTTGAACCCCGAGCGGGTGTCCATGCCCGACTTCGACATCGACTTCTGCCAGTCCAACCGCGACCGGGTGATCGACTATGTGAAGGACAAGTACGGCAAGAATGCCGTGAGCCAGATCGCCACCTTCGGCACCATGGCCGCCAAGGCGGCCATCCGCGACGTGGGCCGCGTCATGGACATGAGCTACACCTTCTGCGACGGCATTTCAAAATTGGTGCCCGGCAAGCCCGGTCAGACCTACACCCTGGCCTACCCGCCCGAGCCCAAGAAGGAAGGCGACAAGAACAACTACGCGCTGGAGCTCGAACCCCAGCTGTATGAGCGCGTGCGCAACGAGGAGGATGTGCGCACCATCATCGAGATGGCGCAGCAGCTCGAGGGCATGACGCGCAACATCGGCATGCACGCCGGCGGCGTGCTGATTGCACCGGGCAAGCTGACCGATTTTTGCCCGCTCTACCAGCAGCCAGGCAGCGAGTCGGCCGTGAGCCAGTACGACAAGGACGATGTCGAGGCCATAGGCCTGGTCAAGTTCGACTTTCTGGGCCTGGCGACGCTCACCATCCTGGAGATTGCACGCGAATTCATACAGCAGCGCCACAAAGGCCAGGAGAACTTTGCCTTCGAGGACATCCCGCTGGATGACGCGCCCACCTACCGGCTGTTCTCCGACGGCAAGACCGAGGCGGTGTTCCAGTTTGAAAGCCGCGGCATGCAGGGCATGCTGAAAGAGGCCCGCCCCAGCCGCCTGGAAGACCTGATTGCCCTCAACGCCCTGTACCGCCCGGGCCCCATGGACCTGATTCCCAGCTTCGTGAACCGCAAGCACGGCAAGGAGGTGGTGGAGTACCCGCACCCGCTGGTCGAGCCCGTGCTGGCCGAGACCTACGGCATCATGGTCTACCAGGAGCAGGTGATGCAGACCGCCCAGGTGCTGGGCGGCTACAGCCTGGGCGGCGCCGACATGTTGCGCCGCGCCATGGGCAAGAAAAAGCCCGAGGAAATGGCCGAGCACCGCATCATCTTCCGCAAGGGCGCGGCAGAGAAGGGCATCAGCCAGGACAAGGCCGACGAGGTCTTCGACCTGATGGAGAAGTTTGCCGGCTACGGCTTCAACAAGTCGCATGCCGCCGCCTATTCGCTGCTGGCCTACCACACGGGCTGGCTCAAGGTGCACTTCACGGCCGAGTTCTTCTGCGCCAACATGACGGTGGAAATGGACGACACCGACAAGCTCAAGGTGCTGTACGAGGATGCGGTCAAGCATTTCGGCATCAGCTTCGAGCCGCCGGACATCAACCGCGGCAGGTACCGCTTCGAGCCCGTGACCGACAAGGTCATCCGCTACGGCCTGGGCGCCGTCAAGGGCACGGGCCAGCAGGCCATAGAGGCCATCATTGCCGCGCGTGAGGGCCGTGGCGAGGGGCCGCGCGGCGGCGACCACGGGCCGTTCAAGAGCTTGTTCGACTTCTGCGTGCGCGTGGACAGGGCGCGCATCAACAAGCGCACGGTGGAGGCGCTGATCAAGGCCGGCGCCTTCGACGCGCTGCAGATCAACCGCGCGGCGCTCGTGGCGTCCATAGACCGCGCATTTGACTTTGCCGCAGCGCAACTGGCCAACGCCAACCAGGGGGGGTTGTTCGACATGATGGGCGAGGACGCCGTGGGCTCCAGCACCCAGGAGCCCGATCTGGCCGACGCCACGCCCTGGGGCATCAAGGAGCGCCTGATGCAGGAAAAGACGGCGGTCGGCTTCTACCTCTCGGGCCATCTGTTCGACGAGGTGCAGCAGGAGGTGCGGCGCTTTGTGCGCACGCCGATTGCCGAGCTGGGCGACAGCCGCGAGACCCAGGTGCTGGCCGGCATCGTCAGCGACTCGCGCCAGATCAATGGCCAGCGCGGCAAGCTGGCGCTGTTCAAGATCGACGACAAGTCGGCGGTGATCGAGGCCTCGGCGGACGAGGCGGTGATCGCCGCCAGCGGCGCCATGCTCAAGGACGACGAGTTTGTGGTCTTGAGCGGGCGGCTGCAGCTCGATCACTTCAGCGGCGGGCTGCGCCTGAAGGTGCAGCAGGTCTGGGACCTGGGCGCGGCGCGCGCACGCTTTGGCCGCTACCTGCTGGTGGGCGCCAATGGCGGCACCAGGCCCGACGTGGCGGCCCTGGTGCGTGAATTTCCCCCGCGACGCGAGGAAACCGACCAAGGCGAGATGCTGGTGCATGGCCTGCGCGTGCGCATGGGCGTGCATTGCCAGGGGGCGGGTGGTGCCGCGGACGCCGAGTTGCAACTGGGCGAGGCCAGCCGCTTCTTTCCCAGCGACGCGGCTCTGGCCGCCTGGGGCGCGCAGGCCGGTAGCAGCAATATCAGCGTGGTGTACGAGAGCGCTTGAAAAGGCCGGCATTGGTACCAGTTACTGGGACTGCTGCGCGAACACATGGCGCACTAGAATGAAACACATGGCAACCAAACCCCCTAAGTCCGCGCCCGCGCCACGTCTGCCCGCCAGGGACGACGGCGGCTCGGTCGTGCTCGAGCGGCGTACCCAGAAGACCAAGCCGCCACAGATGTACCAGGTGGTCATGCTCAACGACGACTACACGCCGATGGAGTTCGTGGTCGTCGTGCTGCAGGAGTTTTTCAACAAGGATCGCGAGGCCGCCACGCAGATCATGCTCAAGATCCACCTGGACGGCAAAGGCATCTGCGGCGTGTATACGCGCGACGTGGCCGCCACCAAGGTGGAGCAGGTGCTGGACGCGGCGCACAAGGCTGGCCACCCGCTGCAATGCCTGAGCGAGCCGATTGAATAGCCTGTTGAATAAATGGCCTTTGCCCCCGATCTAAAGTCACCCTTACCACGCAAGCACATAGGAGTTCTCACATGATTGCCCAAGAACTGGAAGTCAGCTTGCACATGGCCTTCGTCGAGGCCCGCCAGCAGCGCCACGAGTTCATTACCGTGGAGCACCTGCTGCTGGCGCTGCTGGACAACCCCAGCGCCGCCGAGGTGCTGCGCGCCTGCGCGGCCAACATCGATGACCTGCGTGCATCGCTGACGAATTTCATCAAGGACAACACCCCCCAGGTGGCCGGCACCGACGAGGTGGACACCCAGCCCACGCTGGGTTTCCAGCGCGTCATCCAGCGCGCCATCATGCACGTGCAGTCCACCGGCAACGGCAAGAAGGAAGTCACGGGCGCCAACGTGCTCGTGGCCATCTTTGGCGAGAAGGATTCGCACGCCGTGTACTACCTGCACCAGCAGGGTGTGACGCGCCTGGATGTAGTGAACTACATCGCCCACGGCATCAAGAAGGGCGAGCCGCCCGAGCCGCCCAAGCCCGAGGGACAGGCCGAGAGCGAAGAGGCGGCCCAGGGCGAGCGCGGCGAGAAGGCCTCGCCGCTGGAGCAGTACACGCAAAACCTCAACCAGGCCGCGAAAGACGGCAGGATCGACCCGCTGATCGGGCGCGACTACGAGGTCGAGCGCACCATCCAGATCCTGTGCCGCCGGCGCAAGAACAACCCGCTGCTGGTAGGTGAAGCCGGCGTGGGCAAGACGGCCATTGCGGAAGGCCTGGCCTGGAGAATCACCGAAGGCACGGTGCCCGAGATCCTGGCCGAGGCCATCGTGTATTCGCTGGACATGGGCGCGCTGCTGGCGGGCACCAAGTACCGTGGCGACTTCGAGCAGCGCCTGAAAGGCGTGCTCAAGAGCCTCAAGGACAAGCCCAACGCCATCTTGTTCATCGACGAGATCCACACGCTGATCGGCGCGGGCGCCGCGTCGGGCGGAACGCTGGACGCGAGCAACCTGCTCAAGCCGGCACTCAGCTCGGGCGCGCTCAAGTGCATTGGCGCAACCACCTTCACCGAATACCGAGGCATCTTCGAAAAAGACGCAGCGTTGTCGCGGCGTTTCCAGAAGATCGACGTGGTCGAACCCACGGTGGCCGAGACCATCGACATCCTCAAGGGCCTGAAAACCCGCTTTGAGGAGCACCACAGCGTGAAGTACGCCGCTGCCGCGCTGCAGGCCGCGGCCGAGCTGTCGGCCAAGTACATCAACGACCGGCACCTACCCGACAAGGCCATCGACGTCATCGACGAGGCTGGCGCGGCGCAGCGCATTCTTGCGCCATCCAAGCGCAAGAAAACCATCGGCAAGAGCGAGATCGAGGAAATCGTTGCAAAAATAGCCCGCATCCCGCCCGCCAACGTCAGCAACGACGACCGCGGCAAGCTGCAGACGCTGGAGCGCGACCTGAAGAGCGTGGTGTTTGGCCAGGACAAGGCACTGGAGGTGCTGGCCGCCAGCGTGAAGATGGCGCGCTCGGGCCTGGGCAAGGGCGACAAGCCGATCGGCAGCTTTTTGTTCAGCGGCCCCACCGGTGTGGGCAAGACCGAGGCCGCCAAGCAGCTGGCCTACATCATGGGCGTGGATCTGATCCGCTTCGACATGTCGGAGTACATGGAGCGCCATGCCGTGAGCCGCCTGATCGGGGCGCCTCCGGGCTACGTGGGCTTCGACCAGGGTGGCCTCCTGACCGAGGCCATCACCAAGAAGCCGCATTCCGTGCTGCTGCTCGACGAGATCGAGAAGGCCCACCCGGACATCTTCAACGTGCTGCTGCAGGTCATGGATCACGGCACGCTGACGGACAACAACGGGCGCAAGGCGGACTTTCGCAACGTCATCGTCATCATGACGACGAATGCCGGCGCCGAGACCATGAACAAGGCCACCATCGGTTTCACCAACCCGCGCCAGGCGGGCGATGAGATGGGTGACATCAAGCGATTGTTCACGCCCGAGTTCCGCAACCGGCTGGACGCCATCGTCAGCTTCAAGCCGCTGGACGAGCAGGTCATCCTGCGCGTGGTGGACAAGTTCTTGCTGCAGCTGGAGACGCAGCTGGCCGAGAAGAAGGTCGAGGTCGCCTTCAACGACCAGCTGCGCAAGCACCTGGCCAAGAAGGGCTTCGATCCCCTCATGGGCGCACGCCCCATGCAGCGCCTTATCCAGGACATGATACGCAAGGCCCTGGCCGACGAACTGCTGTTCGGCCGCCTGACCGAGGGCGGGCGCCTGACGGTCGACATAGAGCACAAGACGGACGAGCAGGGCGTGCAGACCGACGAGGTGCTGCTGGACATCCAGCCGCTGCCCAAGCGCGATCGCGGCGCGAAGTCCGAACCGGCCGAGCCCGAAGAAGCGACGGCGGATTGACCCTCCGCCCCGGCCTTGCCCCAAAAAACCCGCAGCCAGGCCCTGCGGGTTTTTTCATGGCTGCATCTCGGATTTTGATCAAATATGGCTCAAGCGCCCGTAGTATATGCGCCAATAGCTATTAAAAATATAGTAATCAAGACAGCCTGCTGGCCAGTTCTTGCGCCCACACCCTGGCCAGTTTCCTCCAGCCCGACTTGTTCGGGTGTATCTCGTTGGCCCAGTCGCCCCTGCTGCCCGAAGTGGCGGGTGGCGCGGCCGTCAGCACGCCGTTGGTCGGCACGGCGTAGACCTGGGAGCGGCCCGTGCACCAGCCGCCTATGGTCTGCTCTATGTCCCGGAATATGCCCTCGGTCAGCGCCGGCCACAGGCGCTCGTCGATGTGGTTCTTCGTGTAGGCCGCATACAGCCAGGGGCCTGTGCCAGGCGCGGCCGGCGCGTTGCGCGCCGTCGGCGTGTCGTAGCTGTTGAGGAAAATCGGCGTGGCCGCATTCAGCGGGTGGCTGCGGATGGCGCCGTAGACGGTGGCAAAGTTCGGCTTCAGGTAGCGACCGATCAGCTTGGCCAGCGCCTGCTGGTTCACGCAGTCATAGCCATCGCCGGGCAGAGCCTGGCCCGCCATGTCGCGCAGGATGCCCCGGCCCGGGTCGGGGTCGCGCGCCGCGTCGATGAAATCGTTGCCGCCAGCACTCAACAGAATGCCGTCGTAGCGGAACTGATCCAGCCACCAGCCGAACTCGCCTTGCATCACATGCGTGATGCGGCGCAGGGTGTCGCCCGCCGTGGAGATGTTGATGATGAGCACGGACTGCCTTTGCCGGTTCATCTCCTCGGCCAAAAACTGGGGCAGGGCGCCCAGGGCCGGCCCGCTCTTGTCCATCCATGAATCGCCCTCGGCCAGCAGCCGGTAGCGAAACGGCCCCTGGCCCTCGACATCGGGCGGGTTCTGCCGGTACTGGAGGGCTGTGACGGCAAGGGAGGTCATGGCAAGCCTCTTTGGTGATGTGCGCGAATCTGCATCATGGTTGCATCGCACGGTTTTGTCGATAAGATAGTAGTAAATTACTTTCTTTCGCTGAGCGATCATGAACGAACAAGCCAAATACCTGCCGGCCGATGAGCGGCGCAGCGCCACGGTGGAGGCGGTGGTCGATCTGGCCGCGCAGCAAAACCCCAGCGACATCACGACCACGGCCATCGCCCAGCACATGGGGTTGACGCAGGGCGCGCTGTTCCGGCATTTCCCGAGCAAGGACGCCATCCTGCAGGCGGTGATGACCTGGGTGGCCGAGCGCCTGCTGCTGCGCCTGGACAAGGCGGCGGGGCAGGCGGCGTCGCCCACGGCGGCCTTGCAGGCGGTGTTCATGGCGCATATCGGTTTCGTCAGCGAGCGCCCGGGCGTGCCGCGCCTGATCTTTGGCGAACTGCAGCGGCCGGGCCAGACGGCACCCAAGCAGATGGTGCAGACGTTGATCCAGCAATACGGCGAGCGCCTGCGCCGGCTGCTGGAGGCCGGCAAGGCCCAGGGCGAGCTGGACGCGGCGCTGGACGTGCCGGCCGCCGCCGTGCTCTTCATAGGCACGGTGCAGGGGCTGGTGATGCAGTCGCTGCTGGCCGGCGACGTGGCGCGCATGCGCCAGGACGCGCCGGGGGTCTTCGCCATCTACCTGCGCGGCATCAGGAGGCAGCCATGAAGCTGCCCAGCCTGCAGCGCCGCACGCTGGCGTTGATTGCCGTCATCGTGCCTTTGCTGCTGCTGTTTGTGTATGTGGCGCTGCGCTCCGGGCCGCTGGCGCCCGTGGCCGTGACGCTGACCACGGTGCAGTCGCGCGCCGTGGCGCCGGCGCTGGCGGGCATAGGCACGGTGCAGGTGCGCTACCTCTACAAGATAGGCCCGACGGTGGCCGGGCGCCTGCAGCGCCTGGACGTGCATGTGGGCGACCGGGTGCGCGCCGGCCAGCTGCTGGGAGAGATGGACGCGGTGGACTTGGACGAGCGCATGCGCGCCGCCCAGGCCGCCATCCTGAGCGCCGAGGCCGGCCTGCGCCAGGCCCAGGCCCGGCAAATCTTTGCGCAGAGCCAGGCGCGGCGCTACGAGCAGCTGGTGTCGGTGCGTGTGTCCAGCGAGGAAAGCTACGCCACGCGCCAGCAGGAGCTGGCCGTGGCCGATGCCGCCCTGGCCGGCGCGCGCGAGGACGCCAGCCGCCTGCGCGCCGAGTTGCAGGCGCTGCGCGCCCAGCGCGGCAACCTGCGCCTGCTGGCCCCCGTGGCCGGCCTGGTGGCCGCGCGCGACGCCGACCCCGGCACCACGGTGGTGGCGGGCCAGGCGGTGGTCAGGCTCATCGACCCGGCCAGCCTGTGGGTGGACGCGCGCTTTGACCAGATCAGCGCCCAGGGCCTGGCGGCGGGCCTGCCGGCCGAGGTGGCGCTGCGCTCGCGCCCCGGCCAGCCGCTGGCCGCGCGCGTGCTGCGCACCGAACCGTTGGCCGATGCCGTGACCGAGGAGCTGTTGGCAAAAATCGTCTTTGATGCGCTGCCCGAGCCGCTGCCGCCGATTGGCGAGCTGGCCGAGCTCACCGTGCGCCTGCCGGCCCTGCCCGAATCGCCCACCATCCCCAATGCCGCCCTGCGCACCGTGGCCGGCCAGCGCGGCGTGTGGAAGATCACTGATGGCGCGCTGGCCTTTGCCCCCGTGCGCCTGGGCCGCGCCGACCTGGACGGCCAGGTGCAGGTGCTGGACGGCCTGGCCGTGGGCGATTCCATCGTGCTCTACAGCGAAAAGGCCCTCACCACCAAGAGCCGCGTGCATGTGGTCGAGCGCATTGCCGGGGTGGCGCCATGATCAGCCTGGCCGGGCGCGACATCCTGCACACCTGGGGCAAGTTCGTCTTCACCGGCATAGGCCTGGGCCTCTTGATCGGCGTGACGCTGACCATGGCCGGCGTCTACCGCGGCATGGTGGAAGACGGCCGGGTACTGCTGGACAACAGCGGCGCCGACCTGTGGGTGGTGCAAAGGGATACCCTGGGCCCGTATGCCGAATCGTCCAGCGTGCCCGACGACCTGTGGCGTGGCATACGCGCCATGCCCGGCGTGGTGCAGGCGGCCAACATCACCTACCTGACCATGCAGGTGGGCCTGGGCGAGCAGGACGTGCGCGCCATGGTGGTGGGCATCAGCCCCGGCGGCTCCGGCGAGCCCGGCTGGCCGCCGCAGCTGGTGGCCGGGCGGCAGATCACGCGTGGCCACTACGAGGCCGTGGCCGACCTGGCCAGCGGCGCGCGCCTGGGCGATCGGCTGAAGATCCGCCGCAACCACTACACCGTGGTGGGGCTCACGCGGCGCATGGTGTCCTCCAGCGGCGACCCGATGGTGTTCATACCGCTGAAGGACGCACAGGAGGCGCAGTTTCTGAAGGACAACGACGCCATCCTGATGCAGCGCCGCCGCACCGAGGCCAACCCGGCCTTCAACCGCCCGGCCGTGCCGGACTTGCTGGACGCGGTGATTGCCTCGCAGACCAGCAACAGCTATGTCAACGCCGTGCTGGTGCGCATAGCGCCCGAATTCACGGCGCAGCAGGTGGCCGAGCCTATCCGTCGCTGGAAGCGCCTCACCGTGTACGACCGCGCGCAGATGGAGGGCATTCTGGTGGGCAAGCTGATCGCCACCTCGGCCCGGCAGATCGGCATGTTTCTGGTGATATTGGCGCTGGTCAGCGCGGCCATCGTGGCGTTTCTGATCTACACGCTGACCATGGACAAGATCCGCGAGATCGCCGTGCTCAAGCTGATCGGCACGAAGAACCGCACCATTGCCGCGATGATCGTGCAGCAGGCGCTGGTGCTGGGCCTGATCGGTTTTGTCGTGGGCAAGATCACGGCCACCTTTGCTGCGCCGCTGTTCCCCAAATATGTGCTGCTGGTGCCGTTCGACACGGCCGCGGGCTTTGCCGCTGTGCTGGCGATCTGCGTGCTGGCCAGCGTGGTGGCGATACGCGTGGCGCTGCGGGTTGACCCTGCCGAGGCCATAGGGTGAGGCCATGAACCGGCAGGGCATACGCATAGAGCGCCTGAGCAAGCGCTATGGCTCGGGCGACACGGCATTTTGGGCGCTCAAGGACGTGAACATGCAGGTCGCGCCCGGCGAGGTGGTGGGGCTGATCGGCCCCTCGGGCTCGGGCAAGAGCACGCTGCTCAAATGCCTGGGCGCGGTCATAGACCCCACATCGGGGCGCATGACGCTGGACGACCAGGTGATCTACGACGAGGGCTGGCGGGTACGCGACCTGGGCGCGTTGCGCCGCGACCAGATCGGCTTCGTGTTCCAGGCGCCCTACCTGATCCCGTTCCTGGACGCCACCGACAACGTGGCCCTGCTGCCCATGCTGGCCGGCGTGCCCAACGACGAGGCGCGCCGGCGCGCGCTGGAGCTGCTCACCGCGTTGGACGTGCAGCACCGCGCGCGCGCCATGCCGTCGCAGCTGTCGGGCGGCGAGCAGCAGCGCGTGGCCATCGCGCGCGGCCTGGTCAATCGCCCCCCGGTCATCCTGGCCGATGAGCCCACGGCGCCGCTGGATTCACAGCGCGCCATGGCGGTGATCCGCATCCTGAACGACATGGCACAGCAGCTGCAGACGGCCGTGATCGTGGTCACGCACGATGAAAAAATCATCCCCACCTTCAAGCGCATCTACCACATACGCGACGGCGTCACCCATGAGGAGGCGGGCGAGGGACGCGGCCTTGGATGATGTTTTCTTGAAAGAAATATGCCTCTGGCGATTTATGGACAAGCGCAAGCAGCTATCAAAAAAATAGTATTTTCAGTTGCTGCTCACGGCGCCTGCAGGCGTTCGAGCAGCTGCGGCGTGGCAAAGCCATCGGCCGGCAGGCCCAGGCTTTGCTGCAGGCGGCGCACGCCCGCGCGCGTGGCCGGGCCCAGCACGCCGTCGACCGCGCCGGCGCCAAAACCGCGGTCGTTCAATGCCTGCTGCAGCACCTTGATCTCGCCGCGCGAGAGCGCGGGCAGGTCGCGCGGCCAGGGCGTGAGCAGGCCGTCCCCGCCGTCGATCTGGCGCGCCAGCAGGCCCACGGCCAGCGCGTAGTTGACCGAGTTGTTGTAGCGCAGCAGGGCGCCAAAGTTGGGCCCCACCAGGATGGCCGGGCCGCTGGCGCCGGCGGGCGTGACGATGGCGGCATTGGGCAGCGCGGGCAGCGGCTGGCCGTCCACGGCGCGCACGCCATCAAGAGCCCAGGCCTGGCTGTCCTGGCGCACGTTCAGCTCGGTGCGCGCGTAGTCAAAGCCCGGTGGCAGGCGCACCTCCACACCCCAGGGCTGGCCTGCCTGCCAGCCCGAGTGCGCCAGAAAGTTGGCCGTGGAGGCCAGCACATCCGGCACGCTGCCCCAGATGTCGCGCCGCCCGTCGCCGTCGGCATCCACCGCATGGGCCAGGTACACCGAGGGCAGGAACTGCGTGTGGCCCATGGCGCCGGCCCAGGAGCCGACGAGCGCATCGGCCGCGATGTCGCCCCGGTCCACGATGCGCAGGGCGGCCAGCAGTTCGCCGCGTGCCCAGTCGCGGCGCCGGCCGTCATAGGCCAGCGTGGCCAGCGCATCCACGGCCGAGAAGCTGCCGAAGTTGCCGCCGTAGTTGCTCTCCATGCCCCAGATGGCCGTGATGATGCCGGCCGGCACGCCGTGGCGCTGCTCGGCCGCGTCCAGCGCCGCGGCATGCAGGCGGCGCTGCTCGCGCCCCTGGGCCACGCGCTGGGGCGATACCGCGCTGTCGAGGTAGGCCCAGGGCGTGCGCGTGAATTCGGGCTGGGCGCGGTCGAGCTCCACCACGCGCGGCTGCCACCGGGCCTGGGCCAGCGTGGCGTCCACGGTCTGCTGGCTGATGCCGGCGGCCCGGGCCTCCTGGGCGAAGCTGCGCAGCCAGGCATGAAAGCCGGCGATGGTGCGCGCCAGGTCGCTGGTGCCGGCGGTGGCGGGCGTGGCATCAGGCGCCGGCACGACGGGTGGCGTCGGGGGCGCGGGGACGGCGGCGGGGGCGGAAGCGGAGGGCTGATTGGGGGCCGTGGTGCTGGCACAGCCAGTGATCAACGCCAGGCTGATGGCGGCAGGAAGAAACAGAAAACGCATACGGCGATTGTGCCGCCGCGGGCCATGCATACTCCGGGCATTGTTTCCGCCTGCAACCCCCAAGCCTCATGCACACCTTCGTCTGGCACGACTACGAAACCTTTGGCACCGACACGCGCCGCGACCGCCCGGCGCAGTTTGCCGCCATTCGCACCGATGCCGACCTGAACGAGATCGGCGCTCCGCTGATGATTTACTGCCGGCCGGCGAACGACTACCTGCCCGACCCGCAGTCGTGCCTGATCACCGGCATCACGCCCCAGCTGTGCCTGCAAAAGGGCCTGCCAGAGCATGAGTTTGCCGAGCGCATCGAGGCCGAGCTGGCCCTGCCCGGCACCATAGGCGTGGGCTACAACACCATACGCTTTGACGATGAGATCACGCGCCACATGTTCTGGCGCAACCTCATCGACCCCTATGCGCGCGAATGGCAGAACCAGTGCGGACGCTGGGACTTGCTGGATGTCGTGCGCATGACCTACGCGCTGCGCCCGGACGGCATCCACTGGCCCATGGTCGATGGCAAACCCAGCTTCAGGCTGGAGCATCTGACGAAGGCCAACGGCCTGGCGCATGAGGCCGCGCACGATGCGCTGTCCGACGTGCGGGCAACGATTGCTCTGGCGCGGCTCGTGCGCCAGCACAACCCCAAGTTGTTCGACTTTGCCCTGTCGCTGCACAAGAAGGAGCGCGTGGCCGCCGAGTTGCGCCTGCCGGCCACGGCGCAGACGGCGCGGCCGTTTTTGCATGTCTCGGGCATGTTCCCGGCCGAGCGCGGCTGCCTGGCCGTGATGTGGCCGCTTGCCAGCCACCCGACGAACAAGAACGAGCTGCTGGCCTGGGACCTGGCGAATGATCCCACCGAGCTGGCGACCTTGCAGCCCGACGAGATCCGCCAACGCCTGTTCACGCGCCAGGCCGATCTGCCCGAGGGCGTGACGCGACTGCCTTTGAAAAGCGTGCACCTGAACAAGTCGCCCA
>Ga0209792_1000644_pt1 | contig 22375 bp, 20 predicted proteins | sample EBPBio142005_DNA_FD_185860 | JGI IMG/M metagenome (GOLD analysis project Ga0209792, IMG submission 185860) | Wastewater treatment Type I Accumulibacter community from EBPR Bioreactor in Madison, WI, USA - Reactor 1_6/14/2005_ DNA (SPAdes)... | ecosystem: Engineered > Bioreactor > EBPR >... | reverse complement strand
CCTCGATAGCTCAGTTGGTAGAGCGTCGGACTGTTAATCCGTAGGTCCCTGGTTCGAGCCCAGGTCGGGGAGCCAGAAAATTCAAGCACTTAGCCCATTCTTCGGAGTGGGCTTTTTGCTGTCTGGCCTTCCGGTAAGCATCTGGTAAGCAAATTCGAGCAATCCGAACCAGTTCCGCACGAGAAGCCAGTGAGTGCGCTACTCGCTCGGCTTCTTGCCTGTCGATGTTGGAGAGGGTTTGCTGGTCGAGGCTGAAGTCTTCGCTTGATGCCGCCTGATTGCTCTCGCTAGCAGCGTTTCCGCCACCAGTTGCTTGATTTCCTCGTCCGTCGCCGTCGCCGTCGTCGAGCCAGCCTGGTTCTTCGTTGATGGCTTGTCCATACAGTTGCTCCTGCTCTTTTTCGTATCCCGGGATTGTATCGAGTTGCGGGCGATCTGCATCAAGACGGGTGGATTCCGGCTCTGTTCTGTCAGCGTTGACGATGTTCTGCTCGTGCTGGCGGTCTTCCTCGCTGTCGTTCGTGTCAATATTGACAGCAATCGTGGACCGGGCTGATCTGGCGCTCGTCTCTATGAAGAGGTGCTAACGGCTCGGCTGCCTCTCCCGTCGCCTGCTCGCCGATCGGTGCTTCCTTGGCGCGGACCAGAGACACGACCATGGACGTTTGTTGCACGGACCTGCCTGCAACGCGCTGTCGGATGGCGTCGGCGATGCTGACTTCGCCTGTGGCGGCCAGCCGATCCTTCCACATCCCAAGATGCCGCCCTTGCAGTTCCAGAGCCCGTAGCGCTGCCGCATGACTGGCCATCACGGCATTGCCGTCCGTGCCAATCGTCTTGCTCATGGCGTCCTGCTTGACGGCTTCGAGGTCGGCCAGCACCTTGTCTTGCGTGATTCCGGTACGTTGCGCCCGGGCGTTCATGCGTTCGGTGATTGCGTTCTGAACTGTAGTTTTCTGCAGTAGCTGATAGCCGATCTCTGACGCTCGCCGGGAGCTGTACCCTGCGCGAATGGCTGCTTTGCTCGCCACCAGATCAACGAGGTATTCGTCAACGAAACGACTTTGCCTTGGCGTCATTGCATCTTCCTTCTCACGGTTGCCACTCAATACCGACACAAGCGTTGCTCGCTTGGCCTTGCGCCTCCAGCCAGTCACGGCACGCCCGCAAACTGCCAAACTCTGCCATCACGGCCGCGCGATTGGTTCCCGCTTTCTCCAACAGCTGGTCAAGTTCCCACCCCACGCCGTTGTGCTGCCGGAATTGCTCCAGCTTCGTCAAGCGACGTTGCAAGGGGCTCACAGTCCGACATCCTGTTCGGACAGCAGAATCACGCGGCTTGGTCGCCGGTGAGTGCCGGTCAAGGCTTCGACCTTCGACCGTGCCATGAAATCGTCTTCCGATTCGTCGGTCTGGCGGTCCACAACCTTCTCGCCGATGATCGCTCGAACAACCTCGCCGGAACCTGCTCGGATAATTCGCCTGACTATGAGGGCGACGCGGTTTGCCTCGGGGTGTGCCGCTGCTTCAAGCTTGGTCATGCGACGCTCCAGCGCGGTGCTCATTTCGCTGTTTCCAGTTCAGTGCTGCGTGCTTCGGTCGCGTTTCCTTCCTCGTCGATTTCCACAACACCACCGCCAGCAATCAGCCGAAGGTGCGACGTTGCCCGCCCGGTGCCCGGCTCGATCATGTGGACGATGCAGTTGAGCTGTTCGCCAGCGCCGACTGGACGTTCCAGCTTGCTCACCCGTTTCTGCAAGGCGTTCATTTTTTCACTTCGAGTGCGCTGATACGGGCTTCAAGCTCTTGAGTCTCCACCGCCTTGCGGCGTGCCTCTACGATACCTGCCAAGGTCGCAGCCTCTCCGGGTAGGATGTCGCCGGCCGCCACCGCTTGCAGGATGGCCGCCTGAGCTTGCGCGACGCCATCAGCAGAGCTTGTATCCGGCAGGGTCAGGAAGATCGGGCGCTCCTTTGCCGGTGGCACCAGCCGTTCGAGTACCAGTCTGGCCGCGCTCATGTCGCCCTGCCTGGCCATTTCCACGATCTTCTTGGCGATAGCGGCGGCACCTTCCTCCATCGCTGCCAATGCCACGAGGGTGACGCGGTTCCTGCTGCCCGCGGGTCGGCCTTTGGGATTTCCGCTTTGACCGGGTTTCCAACCAGGCCGCAGGTTTTCTGCTTTCGTCTTTTCGCTCATTCTCTGTACCTCCACGGTGTTTATTCAGTGCTCCGCTGGTCTTTCGTGACACTCACGAAACCATATCGCCGCCCAATCTCGGCCCAAGCTCGTTGTGCAGAGCGCCGCGCTGGTTCCGACTTTTCGACACGCGTCAGGATCGCCAGCAGCGCCCGTAGCGAAGCATTCTGCTCATCGCCTATGGCGTCTATGGCCGCCCGCCTGTCGCGCGTCCGCTGAGCACGTTTACGCTCGCTGTCGCTCATCGGTCGCTCACCCTTGGGCGGCCTGCCTCGTTTGGTGACTGTCACAGAACTGTCCGGCATCGCTTTCTCTTCTATTTCGTGAACGTCACAATAATATCAGATGGAGCCACGTTCGGCATGACCATTGCGCGGCGCGTGTCGGTGTCGTCGATAACCAGAAAGGCGGCACACCACGATGCTGGTGTTTGCAGATGGCCCACGTCGCGGACCGCTAGAAATAGTTACTAAAACGCGTTCACAACAGCGAACGTAGGGCGGCTACAGGGAAAATTTGCCGAAAGCAGTCATTGATGCGGCCCGGGTGTATGCTATCGAACTAGCCTGCGGTTGAGCCAGCAGTTGTTGCGGCGGCAGATAAACGCTGTTTGACCTACGAACGGGACCCTCCACCATCATGTTCATCCAAATCAGCGCCGAGTTAGCTTTTTCAACCTCAGCGATCGTCAGCGTTCGCGTGCCGACCCGGAGCGCGCCGATCCCAACCAGGTGAAGTCGCTTGGCGTCCAAGGGTGACAGCAGGGTCTCTATCGCAATCCTGAGCGCACCCGACATTTCCTAAGAAACAGAAACTGTAACGCACTGCTTTTTAACGAACGCCTGGCCCGCGCACGGGGCTGGGACGCTGATAAATTCCGCCAATAGCCCATCAAACCCGAGCCGACCATGAGCCTCCACGCCCTCTGCAAACCCCGCCAGTCTGTTTTTGCTGCTGACCGCCGCGCCACCGTTCTCAACCTCGACACTTTCCTCAAAGGCCAAGTCAGTGCCTCTGAGTTCTTCGAGGAGAACTACTTCACCAACGGCATGCTCGCGCTGGTGGATCGGGCATTCCGCCACTTAGGCGGGACGGGCGCCGGTTCGTCGGTCTTCCTGCTCTCGCAGGCCATGGGCGGCGGCAAGACGCACAGCATGATCGCGCTGGGCCTGCTAGCGCGCGATCCCGAGTTGAGAAAAAAGGTGCTCATTGGCGAGCAGACTCCTGCGCCGACTCTTGGTCGCGCTCGCGTGGTCGGGTTCAATGGCCGGAGCACAGATGCACCCGGCGGCATCTGGGGTTCGATTGCCGAGCAACTCGGCAAAGCAGAGCAGTTCGCCCGTTACGTCTCGCCCTTGCTTAGTGCGCCGGGGCCGGAGGCCTGGAAGCAATTGCTCGGTGGCGATCCGTTGGTGTTGTTCCTTGATGAACTTCCGCCTTACTTGGCAAACGCCGTAGCCGTCCCCGTGGGCAATGGCGATCTCGGGGTGGTGACCACAACAGCGCTGGCCAATCTATTTATTGCTGTGGCGGAAATGGACAACGTTTGCCTTGTTGTTTCCGATCTCGCCGGCTCGAACTACAGCGGAGGCCAGGCGTCGCTTGAGGCCGCCTTCAACCGGGCAACTCAGGGTATTGCAGCCGAGGCCAGGCGCATTGCGGTACCGATAACGCCCGTCAACCCCAACGGTGACGAGCTTTACCACATCCTGCGCAAGCGCCTGTTCGAGACGGTTGCACCAGTGCCGGAAATCCAGAAGGTCGCCGAGGCTTACCGCGAGGCGCTGCGCGAGGCGGCCAAGATGAACCTGACCACTTCGTCACCCGAAGCACTATTCACTCGCATCACGGATGCCTACCCGTTCCACCCCGACCTGCGCGAACTCGTTGGCAAGTTCAAGGAAAACGAAGGCTTTCAGCAAACCCGTGGCGTGATTCGCTTGATGCAAATGGTGGTGGCCAGCCTCTGGAACTCAAACAAAGCGTCTGGCATCGACCTGATCCACCCCTACGATCTTGATCTCAACCTCGATGAGATTGCATCCGAAGTGCGCACAATCAACCCCTCGCTCAGTGAAGCCATCGCTCACGACATCGCCCACAGCGGCGCGGCGGAAGTTGAAGAGATTGACCTTGCCAACGGCAACTCCGATGCGTCGGATGCCGCACGGCTGATCCTCGTCGCCTCGCTGTCCACCACGCCGGGCGCCATTCACGGCCTGCGCGAGTATCAGCTCGTCGATTGCCTGCAACGACCCGGTCGCGACCTCTCCACCTTCAAGGCTAACGTCCTCGACAAACTGGCGACCCGCGCCTGGTATCTGCACAATTCCGCGGACGGTCGCCTGTTCTTCAAAAACCAGCAGAATCTTGCCGCCAAGCTGCGTTCTACGGCCCTCTCGCTGCACGCCGAAACCGTGGACCGGATGCTACGCCAACATCTGGAAGCCTACTTCTCGGCTTCGCTGCGCGACTGTTACCAAGTCATCAAAGTCCTGCCTCCGCCCGATGAGGTTCAGGTCGAACAGGAGAAGACCACGTTAGTCATCGTCCGCCCCGGCGGTCAGGCCAACCAGTTGCCGATCTCGGCTGACTGGCAGGCATGGTGGGGCCAGCAGCAGTACAAGAACCGCGTCCTCTTTCTTACCGGCTCGCGGGATACCTTTCAGAAGGTGCTGGATTCGGCCCGCCAGACCCGTGCCCTGCAAAGCATAGACGACGAGCTCCGGTCGGAGAATACCGCCGCCGACGATCCGCAATGGCGGGCGCTCGATGCGTTGCGTGACCGAGTTGGCCTGCAATTTACCGCTGCACTGAAAGAGGCTTTCGATCAGATCGTCTACCCCTCCATCAACGCCGCGCTGCGGGCTACCGGCACTGACCTTGCCTTCGCCGGCAACCAGAATGGCGAGGCCACCCTGCGTCACACTCTCGAAGGTGCGCAGAAATTCACGACCAAGATCGACGAGGACAGCTTCCGCACCCGTGCCGAGGTGCGCCTGTTCGGTTCGACAAACAGCAAAGTCGTCCTTTGGTCTGATTTCAAACGTGCGGCTGCCGTCAATACCAACTGGCAGTTGCACAAACTTTCAGCGCTCGATGACCTCAAAGCCGACTGCCTGCGCCGTGGCCTGTGGCGTGAAGAAGGCAACCACATCCGCCGCGGCCCGTTTCCGCCACCGGAGCCGGAAGTGTCGATTCGCGAACTCTCGATACAGGACGACGGCGACGGCCTCACCTATCTGAAGGTCGAACCGCTGCACGCCACGGCTGTAGTTTTTGAAACGGGTGACGCCGAGCCCACCCCGGCATCCAGCCCGGTGCCGACACCCAGCCGTTTCGAAGCCACCGGCCTGCGCTACCGCTTTCTGGCCCATGATCCTGCCGACATGCTGCGTGTTAGCACGGTGAAGGAATGGACCGCCAAGTTGCGGCTGAAATATCAGTTGCACGACCGCGGCAACTATTACCAGGTCGAGTTGCTTACGCTGCCCAAAGCCAGCGGGATCGTCATCCGCTACACCACCGACGGTTCCTCGCCCGCCAGCGCGGGCGCGGCTACCTACGATGGGGCATTCCGCGTTCCGGCCAGTTGCCGCGTCGTCTGCGCGTTGGCCGTTGCCGCCGACTACGGCCTGAACTCTGAACCGATCCGCATTCCGATTCCACAACAAGGCCAGGAAGCGCGACCACCCATTGACTTGGCACTACCAGCCCGCTGGACCCAGCAGGCCCGGCTCGACGACGCCGGCTCAGTCTGGGCTTTCCTTCAGCGGCTGGAGCAGTCCGCTGGCGTAACGGCCCATGACATTAGCCTCACGGCGGAGAGTGCCGATGGTCAGCAGAATGTGGAGTATTCAGGAGCGCTAGAGGATGGCTATGATGCCCCGGCCGCTAAATTGGTAGCCGAACGGTTGCAAGAAATCGTCAGTGACGGCAGCTTGCGCATGAATGTCGGGAGCCTCACATTCCCTACCGGACAGGCGCTTCTTGACTGGCTCAAGGCTACCAACCAACAGTTCAACGCGGCGAAGGTTAGTCAGTAAACTATGGCACGCCCGTCAGAATCCACCCGAAAAGTCGTCGGCCTCGGCTTTCTACCGGAAGAAGCCCGTCACGGTTTTCTGATCGACATCCCGAAGGGTAGCGGCGGCAGTGACATTATTTGCATCACCGAGCATCGGGGCAATGATCTCGATCATCTGGGAGCGCGCACGGTGGATCGACCATCACCCAACGATGGCTCGCTGCGTGTGGTGATTGACCGCAACCGCTGGGTGGCGCTCGCCCCGGCCTTTTGGAACGAAGCCAACCGCCGCCTGCGTGCTAATGGCCTGCCGGTCGCCAAGTTCATCAAGAACCCGGCCAAGCCTGTGCCGGTGCATCCCTCGCTGGGCAAGGAGCTGTGCATCCTCTGCTGGGCGGTGGAAGACGCCTCACCCGACGACATTCCGAACGCCCTCCACAACTGGGAGGCGCTGGCACCTGAAGAGCGCTGGTGGCTCTACACCATGACGGTGGCCACCACCGGCCAGGCCATGCAGAAGGGCCTCGGCTGGCGCAAAGCGCTGCGTGCCGCCATTGCCGACAACCCCTTTGTCAAAGGCGAGGGCCTGTCGCCCAAGGCCCGTCGCGAGCTACTGGGGCATTCGCAGCTCTCGCTCTCTCTCTGAATTCATCAAGGCAGCCCCTATGACCACCTTCATCGAAACCCAGTTTCCGATTGCCCGCTTGTCGGCAGAGTCTTACAAGGAGCGCAAAGCAGGCGCTGGCCAAACGCTGACCGGTCTTGGCAAGTGGTGGGGGCGCAAACCGCTCATCCTCGTTCGTGCTTCCATCCTCGGTATGTTGATGCCTGCATCGAGCAACCCGAAAAAGGACCGAGCAATTTTTCTCAAGATTCTCACCATGGACGACGAGGGCACATGGCAGCGCTGCAAACCCGCCGCGCAACGCAAGTCCAGCCGCGCTGCCTTTGATTCCTTGCCGTACGCCGTGCGCCTGACCGACTGCGAGCGCCCGGAAAACGTCGACGGGCCGACCGCCACCGCGTGGAGAGAGATCAATTCGCACCTTGGTACAACTGCAAACAACTTGCCGGAACTGGTCGAGCAACTCGGAAAGCAGCAGTTCGGCCACACGCCGCGCGTCGGCGACAGCTTTTGCGGTGGCGGCTCAATTCCTTTCGAGGCAGCCCGCATCGGTTGCAAAGCCTTCGGCTCCGACCTGAACCCTGTCGCGGGGCTGCTCACTTGGGCGAGCCTGAATCTGCTGGGTGGTGGCAAGAACGTGCAAGATGAAGTGAGGAAAGTGCAGGAAGCGGTTTTCGCCGCCGCCGATCAGCAGATCACCGCGTGGGGAATTGAGCACAACGACAGGGGCGAACGGGCTGAGGCGTTACTTTACTGTGTGGAAGTTAAGCCAGAGGGCTGTGACTATTTCATCCCACTCGCACCGAGCTGGGTGATTTCAGAAAAATACCGCGTAGTGGTCACGTGGCAGAGAGTTTCTGGCTCGGACAGACTGCAACCAAAGGTAAATGCCGTTTCTGAGAGCGAACTGAAACTCTACAAGAACAAAAAAGGGGCAACCGTAGTAAATAGTCGTGTTCTTGATCCTTTCGACCCCAATCGTTCGTGGTCGATAGAAGCATTGCGCGGCACTCAAGGACTTCGACTTTGGAGAAATGAGGACCTAATTCCCCGCATGGATGATGTGTTTCAGGAACGCCTTTACTTTATCCGCTGGATCAACACCAAAGGTGAACGCCGTTATGCCGCGCCGGATACCGCTGACCTCGCGCGTGAAGCCAAAGTGCTGGAACTGCTGCGTGAACGCTTTGTGGGCTGGCAACGCGAGGGTTTTATTCCATCAAAAACAATTCCTGAGCGCGGCGCAGAAACTGATCGCCTATTTCGGGAGCGCGGCTGGACACACTGGCATCATCTGTTTACGCCGAGGCAGTTGTTGGCTTACGGCACCTATCTAACCGGACTGAAGAAAACCCACTCAACTGAAGCAGCAGTAAGTTTGAGCTTGAAGCTAGCTACCCAAACCAATTGGAATTCTCGACTGAATATCTGGAATGCAAATCTTGGAAAAGGTGGCGGAGTCGGATACTCAGAACAAACGTTCGCTAATCAGGCCCTGAACACCTTGTTTAACTATGGCACCCGTTCGTTCGGGTGTTTGGCCGAGTCATTACTGAGCACGTTGCCCTCCGTAGAGTTGGCCTCAAAACACAATGTGATTGTTTCAGCCGATGCACGCGACCTTCGGCAAGTCTGTGACCTATGGATCACCGACCCCCCCTACGCCGATGCGGTCAATTACCACGAACTCGGCGACTTCTTCCTCGCTTGGTATGACAGGCAACTTGCCAAGGCTTTCCCTGAATGGACCTTAGACGCCCGCGCCGAACTGGCTGTCCGAGGCGATGGCGAGGATTTCCGCCGTTCCATGGTGGAAATTTACAATAACCTCGCCCGGCACATGCCCGACAACGGCTTGCAAATGGTGATGTTCACCCACAAGGACCCGGCGGTCTGGGCCGACCTCGGCATGATCCTGTGGGCAGCCGGACTCAAGGCCACCGCCGCCTGGACCATCAGCACCGAGACCGCCGCAGGATTGAAGCAAGGCAACTACGTTCAAGGCACCGTCTGTCTCGTGCTGCGCAAGCGCTTCGCCAACGAACCCGGCTTCCTCGACGAGGTTTATCCGCTGGTGGAAGACGAAGTGAGACGCCAGATCGCCTCCATGCAGGCCCTCGACGAAGACGGCGAACCCAACTTCAACGATGCCGACTACCAGCTTGCCGCCTATGCCGCCGCACTCAAGGTGCTGACCCAATACGGCAACCTCGATGGCAAGGATGTGGAACATGAGGTCTTTGCCGTGCGGGGCAAGAACGAGAAGAGCGACTTCCAGATCGTCATCGAACGGGCGTTGGGTATTGCCTGCGACACGCTAGTGCCGCGAGGCTTGGACAATTCCTGGCGCGGACTCTCGCTGGTCGAACGCTACTACCTGCGCGCGCTAGACATCGAGAGCCGGGGCGAGCGGCGCAAGGGTATGTATGAAGAGCTGGCGCGAGGCTTCGGCGTGACCGATATCAAACCCCTGCTGAAGAGCGACAAGGCCAACGGCGCACGCATGTTCACCCCTTCCGGTCTAGCGGCAAGTCTTCTCGGTCAGATTCAGGGCGCGGAGGCCGACTCAGCGCCGTTGCCAATCCGCCGGGGTCGCGCCGGCACGGCAGGCACGCACCCATTTGCCGCTGCCCCCCTTCGGCATCTGATGTTTGCCATCCGCGAAACCAGCGCGGCCGACAACAGCCCCGAACCCGGCCGCCAATACCTGCGTGACACGTTCGACCAAGGCTACTGGGGCAAGCGCGAAGGGTTCGTGTTCCTGCTTGAATGGCTCGCCGCCCTGGGGAACGCCGAGGGCATGAACGAGTGGGTTGTTGACTCGGCGGCTGCACGGATTCTGGCTGGCCGCCTGCGTAACGATCACGCCTGATGCTGCAACGCCATTCCAGCCGACGTAACCGGCTCGACCACACGGTTTTGGCTCAGCGCCTCGATGGTGCTCTTTCCTACGACCGCATCGCCGGCTACTTCCGATCCAGCCTATTCGAGGTGGCGGGTGAAGCCATCGCGAAGGTCGCCGGACCCGTGCGCATCATCTGCAATTCGGACCTGGACCCGCAGGACCTCATCACGGCAGCTGCGGCGCAGGCCGCGCTGCGCCGTAGCTGGTGCGCAGGCAAGCCAGAAGGCGCCCCACCGGCAGCACTGCCGCGTTACCGGGCGCTGTACGAAGCGCTGACGGCCAGGAAGATCGAAGTGCGTGTGCTGCCTGATTCGGCGTTCGGCCTGATTCACGGCAAAGCAGGCGTGGTGCGCCGCGCCGATGGCTCGCACATTGCGTTTATGGGCAGCGTCAACGAAAGTCTCTCGGCATGGAAACTGAACTACGAGCTGTTGTGGGAAGACGACAATCCGGAAACCATTGCGTGGGTGCAGGAAGAATTCGATGCGCTGTGGAACGATGCCCGCGCTGTTGATTTAGCCTGCTGTCCATTCATCAAGCAGGACGTTGAGCGCATCATTTCACGCAAAGTGATTGAACCGTCCGACTTGACAACGATCGTCGACCCCACGGCAGTCGCGGCGGCTGTCGCAGTCGAATCGCCGGTGTATCGCCGCGAACAGGGGCTGTGGCCGCATCAGAAGTATTTCGCTCGTTTGGCGCTGGAACGGCATCGGCTGGGCGGCGCTCGTCTGGTGCTGGCCGATCAGGTGGGGTTGGGGAAAACCGTCCAACTCGCGATGGCGGCGATGCTGATGGCACTTGACGATCCCGATGGCGGCCCAATTCTCGTGCTGGCCCCCAAGCCATTGCTGCAACAATGGCAAGATGAGTTGATGGAGTTGCTGCTGCTGCCTTCCGCCCGCTGGAATGGGCGGGCATGGGTTGATGAAAACGATCTGGAGTACCCGGCTGAGGGAGCGAAGTCACTTGGCAAATGCCCGCGACGCATTGGTCTAATTTCGCAGGGGCTGGTGGTGCGCGGTTTATCGGAAGCGGTAAATCAACTGCTCAGTCGGCGCTACACCTGCGTGATCGTCGACGAAGCGCACCGCGCCCGCCGCCGGAAGGTGCCGAAGGTGGATGCGAATGCCGATGAAATCAACGAGCGGGCCGACCCCAACAAGTTGATGTCCTTTCTGCGCAAGATCGGGCCGAAAACCAAGAGTATGTTGCTGGCGACCGCGACCCCGGTACAACTACACCCGGTTGAGGCGTGGGATTTACTGCATATTCTTTCCCACGGCAACGAGGGCGTGCTCGGCGGCTGCACACATACCAGTCCATGGTTTCAGGCCAGCCGATGTCTGGAAATTGCCACGGGTGACGCCACTGTGCCAAGCGCCGATGTGCGCGAGGGTTGGCAGTACGTGCGCGACCCGCTCCCCTCAAAGTTTGAAGACTCGGCATTTGACCGTATCCGTCGCAGCCTTGATGCGAGCGACTCCCGCTGGCAGTTCAATCCCGAGAGTTTGGACAAGCTGTCGAAAGCCATCCAGCGGGTTCAGCTTCAAAACCAGCTACTGCCGAACTACGGTGACAATTTCAATCCGCTACTGCGCTGCATCGTGCGCCGTACTCGGGCTTATCTCGAAGCGACGATCAATCCAGCCACAGGCGGGTATTTCCTGCCCAAGGTGACGGTTAAGCTTTTTGGTGAAGACGACAACGGAGCACTGGTTCTCGGCAGCTATCTGCGCGACGCATATCAGGAAGCTGAGGCGTTTTCTCAGTTGCTCCAACTGCGCGTGAAAGGCGCTGGATTCTTCAAGACATTGCTGTTGCGCCGCCTTGGCAGTTCCATGGAAGCCGGTCGCCGCACTATCGCCAGGCTCCTCGGTGTAGAGCCGGACACATTGGACGATGAGGAGGAGGATGACGCTGAAGAAGAGATGCCTGCCCAAGTGGGGCGTCGACCGCAAGGCGTCAGCGATTTCAAGAATTTTACGGATGCGGAAATCGCATCATTACGCCGGTGCCTCAATCTTCTTAAACAAGGTGGTAGTAACGATCCAAAGCTGGAAGCGCTAATTGGGTATCTGCGTGGCACCCATTCGGACGTCAGCCGTAGTTGGCTCGATTTGGGCTGCATTCTGTTTTCGCAGTATTACGACACAGTGCGTTGGATCGGCGATGAAATGGCCAAACGCGCCGAGTTTGTAGGCATGGACATTGGTCTTTACGCGGGCAGCAACCGCTCCGGTTTATGGCGCGATGGAAAATTTCAGCGTTGTGACAGGAACGTGTTGAAAGACCGCGTTCGAGCTGGCAACCTCAAACTCATGCTCGGCACCGACGCCGCTTCGGAGGGGCTCAATCTCCAGCGCCTCGGTACGCTGATCAATATTGACTTGCCCTGGAACCCGACCCGGCTCGAACAACGCAAAGGCCGCATCCAGCGCATCGGCCAGGCACGTAACGAAATCTGGATCGCCAATCTACGCTACCGCGGCTCGGTCGAAGATCGAGTCCACCAGGTGCTGGCCGACCGGCTAGAAGCGATCCACGGCCTGTTCGGCCAAATCCCCGACACACTAGAGGATGTGTGGGTGCAGGTGGCGCTCCACGACGAGCAGGCAGCGAAACAACTCATTGACCGCACCACGGCGACAAGGAATCCGTTCGATGCGAAATACAGCAAGGTGGAAGACGCCGACTGGGAAACGTGCGCGTCGGTGTTGAACGGGGTAAGCATGAAGGAATTGCTATCGCGTGGATGGTAACCGTTACAGCGCTTTGGCATCTCGCAGATCGGTTCATCGCTCCGGCTTGCCACGACCTCGCCGCGCTGGCTAATAAGATTCGCGCGATGAAATTTGAGGTTTCGCGGGCCTTCCTATTGCGACAGTTGCTATTCTTGCTACTGTTTCCCCACTTGCTACGTCGTCTGTAGCAGAAATAGCCGGAATAGCAGTAGCACCTGCCACGGATGGCTTGTTTTTATAGCATGCGGAGTAGGCACGCAACGAGACACCGAACATCGAGGCTCATGAGAGAAAGTAGTTGCCTAGAGGGGATTCGCCTGCAGCATTCAACATGATCAATATGGAGCTTTCACATGAGGCAAGCCAAGACACAGGCCCGAGTGCTACGGGCTCCTGAAGTCGTACTCAACCTGTGGGCGTATGCGGACGAGGAAGGCTACATCATCCGGATTGCGGGTAAGGCCTATGTGATGGATGGTGACGACGCCGAAAAACTCACGTTACTAAGGCACTTGTCGGCCACCGACTTTCTGTCTGCACCGTGGCAAAAGGTCCCCCAGAACTTCACTGTTGACAACGCGGATGGTCAGACGATGCTGGGCGTTGCGCATGCCTCGCTCGTGGGCGACCCGAACGCGCAGGAACCGTTGTTCGGGCCGCTCATGGATTCTCTGGCGAAGAGTCTACCCGATCAATTGCGAAATCTACACGGTGATTACTCCAGGTTTCGTTTAGAGCTGTCGAACTCCCCGCTCTGCGTGACGACCGTAGTAATGGAGTACGAAGACGGTCGCTTGGAGCCGATGGTCTCGTCCTGCGCTTGACAGACGACACACGTCGAGCAACGAGAACCCTCGAACGAACCCTGGGCAGAGAAAAAATCTGTAGGAATTCCTGCGGACCACGCCGGCAAGGGACGCATGGCAGACGACGTCGTCTTCTTTGCGATCTGCGTCGGTCAATGCTGACACGCGCCCTACGGAGTGCGCTTCAACGTTTCGGCTTGCTCGCGCAGCACTCGCGCCACGTCACGCAGCATGGCCCGGTCGCCGCCCTTGAAACCGCGCATCGCGGATCGCGCCTTACCGTCTTCGGACTTTGGCCCGGTCGAGGTTTCCCAAGGTTTCCAGCGCCGGATCAGTGCTGCGCGCATTGCCCGATGCTCGGGCGTCCGAAAGTAGCTCATGGCTTCCTCCTGATAGTTGGGTTGGCTTGGTTTTCTTTCCGCGCGCCCGCGAGGGTGCCGCCGCGGCGTTGTTGATCTGCTGCGGCCCGGTCGTCACGTTGGCCTGCTTGGCGTAGACAATCGGCGGGTTCTTGATCGCAACCAGCGTTTCCAGCGTCGCCCGACACTGACTCTGCGCTTTTAGTGCCAGGCGCATCGCTGTTTCTTGTTGTGGCAGCATTCCGGCTTTCATGCTCGACTCGACCAGCCGTGCAAACAACGTTTGCAGCGCCGTGGCCTGATTCATCAGCATCGATTCCGTTCGTGACAGATCGCCGCAATGCACAGCTGCCGCCTCGTTTCGCAATTGCTCCAGTATCGTCGGCACGTCGAGATGGTCGCCAACTGATGTAGTTGCTTCAGCGGCACCAATTACCCTGTACGCCGCCAACTCGGGCGAGGTAGTCAAGCGCGCCATATTGCACTTGCTTTCGTCACCGCTTGAAAGGGCTTCGCAAGGCGTGTTCTCGCGAGGTGCTTCGTCTGCCTTGGATGTCGCCCGTATCTTCGTCTTGTTCATCGTCGTGCTTTCCGCTGTCATGTTCACGTCGCCCTCGTCAGACAATCGGTGGTCGGCGAATAGCCGGCGCAGCGATGCAGTATGTCAGGCGCCGGTCGGTAACCTCGGGGCGCAGATACCGCGCCGCCGGGCTTGGCGGCGCTGCACACGCCAGAGCGAAGGTTTTCGCACTGCGTACAGAATCGCCGGTCGTCAAGGTCGTCTCCTACAGCGCGACGCGCACGGCCAAGGTAGTACGCACGCGCCTCGCTGTCTTGCTTGCATCTGATCAGCACGTCGGTAGTGATCGCATGGTCGGTTTCGCCGGTGTCGGCCAGCCACCGAACGATGGCGGCTTCTTGGTTGCAAGTGATCGGCGCCGATCCTTCCTCAATGTCCGCCACGAACGGTTCAGCCGCCAGCGCGTCTGGATAGCTGGCGAGAACTTCGGCATGGCTAGCAGCGGGCGATATAGACACTTCCAACGGGCCGCGGTCCATGAGGTGGACCAGCCAGCGCGACGAGGTGATCTCTAAAGAAATGGGGCTTTTAAGCGCCATGGGCGAACTGCATAAACCGCGTAAAGTACTTTTTGCAGTTTGTGCAGTTGCCCCCGCTGGCTTTTTCTGCCTGAGAAGTGCGAGGTAGTCGGTCATGTCTTCACCGCCGGAGACGCGGCGTAGACCGGATCGCCAGGCCTGCCACCGTTCGACACGCCACCTTCCTGTATCTCGATCAGCCAGCCAAACTCGAACAGCAGGCGGCACGCTTTCTTGACTGCTTCGCGGTCGGCCAGCCCATGCCATCCCTTGCGCGAGATTTCCCAAGCCTTGAAGGTGTCGGGCAATTCGCCGCGCCGCATCCGTGCGAGCAGGAGGTCGGCCGCTCCGGTTTCGGGGTGCTCCGCCGCGTGATAGACGCGCTGCGCGTGAGGCGTCAGGTAGTCGATCCACGCCAACGCCTTGAGAATGGTTCGCTCGGATACCTCCGTACCAGCAGGGTCATCGGCAACGTGTATGATCAGCGCCAGCTTCCCGACAAGCCCAGGGTATTTCCCGAAGTGGGCCGATACTGGTCCGCTCTCGTCGGCCGATGCCTCGACAGATCGGCGATTCTGCATGAAGGTGACGTACCACTCGTTGAAATGGCTTTGCGCCTCGCTGGAGAGACGAACAAATGGCGGGTCGTTGCCGAAGCCGTCGGTCTGGCCCATGGCCATTGGGTCAAAACTATCTGCCCGTTCAAACAGCGCGTCCACCGCGGTGCGTGCGTCGCGATTCGGGAATCGATCGACAAGCGCAAACGGTTCAGAATCCGGCCAGACGATCAGTTGGAATCGCTGCAGCAGACCATCCGCCCGGTCGCCTGAATATGCGCTGCGCACGTAGCGCGATAGCGGCCCAGGCTGCATTCCGCCGGCAACGGAAAGCGCGAACTTTGGCAGCGCCGTCGTGCCCCTGCTGATTGAGTCGAATCGGTATCCCTCGTTGCCGGACCACCCGGACAGGTACAGGCCCCGCAACGTCGCGTTGCGATCGTCTTCCAACTTGACCAGCAGCGACGATAGCTCGTCGCGCTCAACCAGTAGTCCATGCGGATTCTCGGCCAGCATCACGCCAAGCTTTTCGGCAGTCGGCTCGCTTGTCCAGTAGGCCCGCGCAACAGGCGCTGCAGGCAGTTCTTCATCACCCAGATCGACTGCGGTGCTGGAGTCCTTCGCCAGTGCTTCGACGGCTTTCTTCCGCTTTGCATCCTTGCGCAACTTGAATGCTTCTGCCCTAAGGTCGTGTTCGGCCCGCTGTTGCCGGTGCAGATCGTCAGCCGCGACTTGCAACTTCTTGAACGGTCGCATGGCTGCACGTTCCGCAGGTGACTTTAGCGCAGACGGCGGGCCAATCATTGCAGCCCAGACGTTAGCGTACTCCGTCCAGTCGTCGCAGCGCTTCAGGCGAATACCGATCTTTCTGCCGATGACGCTGCCAAGAGCGGCCATGATCGCCACCGCGGCGAAGTCCGGCCGAAATCGTGCTCGTTCCGAGGCATCTCGAACGTAATCCACCAGATCATCGGGCAGCAAATCCAGCGGGAAGTCTGGCACCTTCGGAAGTCTTGGCAGCGGTTGCGGTGCAGGCCATGCAGGGCTTGCAGAATCGCCTGCTGGCCTGCTTTTTCCTCCCATCTGATCCTCTGCCCTTGCCAGTGCCGGTGCGCCGGATATGGAGCGCTTTACGGCTTCCAATCCGCATAGCTGCGCCATGTCGTTGAAGTCTTTCGCGTCGTCTGGTCGGTCAGTGCCGAAGTCGGGGACTGCCAGCTTGCCGCCGACGGATCGCGCCGCCTCGATCGCGTGAGGATCAGGCTCGCCGGTCGCCTTGAGGAGATCAGCACCAATGACCAGCGGCCTCGTCGGGTAGCGTTCGCGCATGATTGTCGCCATCGCGATTAGGTTGCCGGACGAGAGCGCCGCGACACTCAAGTAGCCATTCGCCTCCTTCCCGGACAGCGTTGTCGCGACTCCCTCGAATATTTGCAGCGGCTCCGGCCCGTCGCTATCTGGCAGTGACTGTGCCGCCCAATATCCGCCTATCTTCGCGCCACCATAGAGGGCCGACTTGTGCCCGTCGCTGTCGATCAGCTCTAGCGTCGACAGGGTCGCTCCGACTTTGACAGGCGCCACCAGCAAACGCCCGGTCAACGGTGCGCCCTTCGATTTCGGCGAGTAGCCCAGGATCGCGGCGGCCTCAGCGACATCGATTTCGCGCAGGGTCGCTACCGGCGAAACACCCTTGCGTTTCAAATATGGATTGGCGGCGGTTGCCGTCGTCGCTGCCCTCCAGATCGTGGCCGAATTTTTGGTGGCTTCGGCCTGTCGCCGCGCTTCGTCGGTTTCGCGTTCGCGTCGCGTGGCTTCGACCTTTGCCCGGTGCGTGGTTTCTTCTACGGGCGTCAGTGAGCGGCCAATGTCGGCCCGCCAGGATTGCGTCAGGCCTGTGCGCCAGTCGCCGAAGCTGCCACATGGTATTCCGTCGCCGTGCAATAAATACCAGCCGGCATCGTCATTGCGCCGGCCGTTGCTGGCGAAGCGCCGCAGTTTGCCGTCTGCCTCAATGCTGTCCGGCGGCGTCAGCCCCGATGCCTGGATCGCATCCCGGAATTGCTCGATAGGATTGTCCACCATCATGCTGGCACCTCGCTATCAAGGAATCCAGGCGCCGACCATTCAGGTGTGCACATCGTGTGCAGCGATTCGGGGAAAGGGCGTTGCGGGGTATAATGGCGCTTGCTTGGGGCGCTCTCGAATGCTGTTTGGTTCGGGGGCGTTTTCATTTGGCCACCTCGCCGGCAATCAAGCGCTTGGCGGCGACCTTGCGGGCAATGTGCTCGGGAAGTCTTGCAGGATTTGCGGCCTTGCGCGCGAAGTGCCTGTCGATTTTTCCGGCTTCTGGCGTCTTCGCAGACTCGCCAGCGACAAGCGCATTAACTTCGTCAACGTTCCATGCTAGGCGGCGATTTGCCAGCTTGATCGGAATCAGCCCGTGAAAATGGCCGAGACTACAATAGCTACGGCGGACGGTTTGCGGAAGAACGAGAAGCGCCGCGGCTACTTCTTCCGTTGAGAGCTTCGCAGCCGGGCGGATGCTCGGTGCGGCGTGTTTTTGCTGCATGGCGATGTCCTTGTGAAAAAGAAAACACCGCCATTCAAAATCAACAAATCAGCGTCATTTGTCCATTGGGAATCTGGGAAGCTCCGGGGAATCTCCGGGGAATCTCCGGGAACAAATCAGGGAATCAACTTTTCGCGACGAAGCACTGCCAGCCTGTTTTGAACGCCCTTTAGAGTCGGCTCCCGTTGGCTCTCATCCTTCTCTTTGAGCAACACCCGCAGCACTTGGCGACCGTCTGCCTTGGGTCCGTACCGCAGCTCAATGGTGTTCCAGTGTTCAAGAATCAGCCGCCGGCACCCTCGCTCGCTGGTTATGTCGTGCTTCGCGCGGCGCTCTGCTGGCGTCAGGCTGCCGCCTTGTTCGTCGTCGCCATCAGGCTTTACCTCTGGCGCGGCGTTCTCTGACGCTCCTGAAGTAGTACTGCTCGTCGCCTGCGCGCTCTCGGTCACCGCCCGCTGAAACGCCTCCGGTACGGTAAACGCATGAACTCCTACTCGCAAGATACTGACGAACTGAAGAAGCTGCGTTGGCGTGCAAGGAAAAGGTAACGACGGCATCTCATTGTCGCGGAGCATGTTGGGTTGCCACCCTCTAGGCGCAGAAATGAGAGCCTGTTCATCCCAGTTTACAAAACTGACGCCGGATTTCTTCACGAGATAATGCGTATAGTTTCCCAGGCCAACGCCGGTAAGCTCGATCCAGTCCGCTACTTGGAGACAAGGAGCGCGCGCCAGTTCAATGCATATTTCGTCCGATATATTAACGGCACGCTTTCCTCGCGCGTACAAGGAAGCAAGAACTGCCGGTCCCATCTGCTCGTGATAGCTGGAGGGCTCCAATTCATCCCACGCAGAAACATCGTTTTCGTCGTACATCCTCGTCTCTGGTTTTTCGCCAACAACCGGGGGAGTAATAGCGGCCAGTGGGAGTCCCTCGAAGCCCTCCATAATTATCTCTCGGGTTTCTGGCAGGGAGATCAGGGGCGAAAATTTCAGTGTCAGGTCGCCGGGGCGCGCGTGAAGCAACTTGAAGCGCGAAGGGGAATAGCCTCTGCGGAATTCCCGCTCGAATTCATCGCGCCAGAGGAACACTCCTGCAGGCAGCAGCTTTGTCGACTCGGTCAACCAAATCGGGCGAGTTCGCTTACTGTCATCGTTCATAGCCTGGATTGCACTGTCGAGCCCTTGTAGGTGGTCGGAAACGACATCCCACTCGCTAGGAAAGACTTGAGAATACCCCCCATCAGCCAGCAGTTGATAGGCAAATACTCCCTCAAAGCGGTTCATTGAATCAGCGTGTGCGAGCGATTTCGCAACCACATCGGGCGACATCCACCTGCCTGTGACGAGCGGAATAGCCCGCACCGGAATGGCTTCACCGCCACGAATGAAAACTACAACGCTCGTATTTCTCGCTCCCCAATGGACGGGCTTGGGCCGATCTTTCCTTTCACGCGGTACGGTCAGTATGGGGTCTGTAGTCGGTCGATTATCAGTCGCCACATCATTGGGTTCGTTCCATCCGCGCTCGTCAATCCAGCCAACGCGCGATATTGAAAACTCGTCACCGCGCTCACGAGCCCATTCGTTCAGACTGCTGAGCGTCGTATAGATGCACAGTGCGTGCGTCATATTTAGGTCGACGTCGGTTGAACTAGGGCCGCTCGAGACCTCGCTATATGTCCCGTCGCTCTTAGCTCGCTCGATAACCTCATCGAACGTTCCAGGCCTACCGTCTTGGTCCGTAACTGCCAGTCGTCCCTCGCGCGCATCGTCGAGAATCCAGTCGATGACCTTGCGGAACTTGCCTTGGTAGGTGGGCTTGTGAAACGGGGTGCCTCCAGCAGTTGCGACCGCGCGAGCTACAGCATCGGCGATGGCTACGAGCGGCAACACGTCAAGACTCGGGGCGGACAGTCTCAGCTCGTACTGCATTTCGCGTTCCTTCGTTGCGCTCCTTCAAATAGGATGCCGCGCCAGCCGGGGAAGGTGCCCGGATTTCTCCCCCTCGGGATAGGCGCGGCAAAACTCGGTCAGGCGGCGAGTCGTGCCACCGGGGCGCGTTCCTTGGCACGTTCACCTGCGGTCCACAAGTCGCGTTGCGCCTGCAGGCGCAGCCAGTAACCGGGCGACGTGCCCAAGGCTTCGTGCAAGCGCAGGTCCATGTCGGCAGTGATGGCCGCGTGTCCGTGCAGGATGCGAGACAGCATGACGCGACTGATGCCGACGTGCGCAGCGAACGCGGTCACGCTCATGTCAAGGTCTTCCAGCCAGCCCGCGAGCAGTTCGCCGGGTGGCGCGGGGTTGTGCATGTCCATGTGTCGGGCCTCAGTGATAGTCGATGTAGTCGAGTAGCTCCACGTCCGTTCCGTCGAACCGGAAAACCAGCCGCCAATTCGCCTGAACCGTCATCGCATGAAAGCCGGCGAGTTTCCCGGACAGGCCATGCAGGCGCCAGGAAGGGCGGGCCAAGTCGTCAGGCGCGGCCGCGGCGTGCAGGGCGGCCAGCATTTCCCGCAGGCGCTTGGCGTGAATCGGCTGAATGCCGGCTTGCGTGCCAGAGCGGAAGAATGCTTCCAGCCCTTTGTGGCGGAACGAAGTAATCATAGTCTGTATAGCGCCGCTTTACAATCTGTTCCGCACGACACGCAAACCCGCATCGGATTCGCCGGGCTGCTCGATCCCCGCTTCGGTCAGAATCCAGGCCTCTATCTTCGTGTGCCACTTGCGCAGCAGGTCGAGCGGCCGAACGCGGTAATGCTTCTCGGCGGTCGCGCTCGGCGCGTGTCCCATGATTTGCGCCGAGACTCCGGCGGGGCATTCTACCCATTCCGCCAGCGTACCGAACGAGCGGCGCAGGCCGTGAATGGTGACGTTTGGCAGGCCGGCAGTGGTCAGTGCTTTGTTGTGCTGTATGCGCGGCTCTTGCAGCCGGCCAGACGCGGCGGCAGGGCTTGAGAATACCCACTCATTGCGGCGGGGCAGGGCGGCCAGCAGCGACGCGACAAAGGGCGTCAGCGGAATAGTGCGATTGCCTTGCACCTTGTCGCCGATGGTCAGGGATTTCCACTGGAAGTCGACATCCTTCCGCCGGATGCCCGCCACTTCTTCCCGGCGCGCTCCCGTCAGCAACGCCGTTTGCAGATAGGCGGCAATGACAGGGTTCTGTATCTGGCGCACAGTGGCGAACCACGACGGCAACTGCTCGCGCTGCAAGCAATCATCCTTGGCAATCTTCTTCGGCAGCTCGTTTTTGGCCATACGACTGCCGCAGGCGTCCACGTGCGCCTGATTGCGGTACTCGGGGCGATCGCTGCACCAATTCAGGAAGGCACGCAGCAGCCGGAAAGCAAGCGCTGCTTGTGTTGGTCGTTTGGCGGCCTCGTCTTTCAGCCAGACTCGCACGCAGTCGGCGGTTATCTGTTCCAAGGGGCGATCCAGCAGGGCCAGCAGTGCGCCTGGCATCGTGGTGTCGCCCTCGCCAGGCCGGCGGCCTCGGGTCTTGGGTTTCCCGCCGGGGTCGACAAGTCGCTGATGGTCAAGCAAAGTGCGCTCGCCCCACTTCGGCGCACGTGCCACGAGGTACGCTTGCCAGGCTTCAAGGGCCGGTGCCTCGATTCGCTGCGCCTCGACTCGTTTGGCTTCGTCCTCGGCGCGCTTGGCGTCAGCGGCCGCGATTCGGTCGGCCTTCTCTTGGCGCGGGTCGATTCCCCGGTCGATCAGCGTTTGCAGTCGACGGGCTTCGTCGCGGGCGGCGGATAGCGTCCACGCCTTCGGGTCGCCAATCGTCACCCGGACGGTGGCACCGGACTCAAGACGGCTTTGCAGAACGTAGCGTTTCGAGCCACCGGCAGACGCCTTCAAGCCAAGCCCGCTTGCGCTGGTGTCCCACAGGAACGCTGCCTGCTTACCTTCCTCGCAGCGGAAACCCGCGACGTTCTTAGCCGTGAAATTCACCTTGTTGTCGCTCATCTCTGCCCCCGTTTTCTGGCTACCAGCTAGTTCTGGTAAGCAAACAGTAAGCAGATTATAGGACTGTGCTTCAACGTCGTGCAACGTCTAATTTCGGCAACGTGTTGAAAGTACGCGTATTTAGCAGTATCGGAGCACTCGGTTCAACGTCGAAAAATGCCATTGTTTGCGAACTGTTAATCCGTAGGTCCCTGGTTCGAGCCCAGGTCGGGGAGCCACAGAAAATTCCTAGTAGTACAAGCGCTTAGCCTGCTCTTCGGAGTGGGCTTTTTTGCGTTCTGGGAGGGCGTCCGGGCCTATACCGACCTGGGGGTGGGTCTGCGGTGTGGGGCAGGGGGCTTGCGCAAGGGAAGGGCTCGGTGGCGGTACGTTTTGGCACAGGAGCGCTCGTGGACGTATCCGCGGCATTCCGGCAGAATATCTCCCACAATAGGCCACCCGGCCAAGTAGCGGCCCATAACGGGAGGGGCATCATGGCGATCAGGTTCCGCCGACGCATCAAGCTTGCGCCGGGT
>Ga0209792_1000643_pt1 | contig 22543 bp, 24 predicted proteins | sample EBPBio142005_DNA_FD_185860 | JGI IMG/M metagenome (GOLD analysis project Ga0209792, IMG submission 185860) | Wastewater treatment Type I Accumulibacter community from EBPR Bioreactor in Madison, WI, USA - Reactor 1_6/14/2005_ DNA (SPAdes)... | ecosystem: Engineered > Bioreactor > EBPR >... | reverse complement strand
CTAAAGAAATTCGTTTGAATCTATCAAGGCCGTGCGGATCTGCTGCGGCCTTTGCCTCAAGCCCCACTCTTTGGAGAAATAAAACCATGAGCCTGTTCAAGATCATTGTGTCGTCATCGCTGGCGGCGATGCTCGCCGCCTGCGGCCAGTCATCCAATTCCACCGAGACGGTGGAATCCCTTGCGGCCAATCCTGAGCGCCTCAAGGAACTGCGCCAGCAGTGCAAGCTGGATCGGGCCAAGCTGGGTGACGCGTTGTGCAATCGCGTGGCCGAAGCCACGCGCCGACGCTTCGTGGGCGATGGCAAGGTGCCATACACCCCATCCAAAGAACCGCCCAAGTTCTGATTGTCTGCTGCCTGCAACGCAGTTCTTTTTTCTCGTTCGATACGCCGCAATGCGCCTTAGCTAGCGGCGTTCTTACTGTGCTCTCTCCTGCCTGAAACGATGCTTTTTGCGGCATCTACATTCTGATAACGGTCTTTGACCGGTACTCCCCACGGCGCTGATCCTGATGCCTGCGGCACGTCTTTGTGCCGTGAATGGAGGCAGGGTCATGCAAGGGACGAACGTGCTGTTCGGTCAGATCGCCGTGGTGTTCGGCATCGTGATCTCCGGCGTGTGGGGCGCCACACAATGGACAGCCGCCGCCTTGGGCTACCAGCTACGCCTGGGCTCGCCTTGGTTCGACCTACTGGGCACGCCGATCTACCACCCCTGGCGGCTGTTCGAGTGGTGGTTCTTCTTCGATGCCTATGCGCCCCACGTCTTTGACACGGGTGGCGCCATTGCAGCAGGCAGTGGCCTGTTCGCGGTGGTGGTTGCCATCGGCATGTCGATCTGGCGTTCGCGGCAATCCAAGCTGGTCACGACTTATGGCACGGCGCGGTGGGCCAACAAGGAGGACATTCGCAAGGCGGGCCTCACGCAGCCGGCCGGCGTGTTCCTGGGCCAGCACGACTACCAGTACCTTCGCCATGAAGGCCCGGAACATGTCCTGACGTTCGCGCCCACGCGCAGCGGCAAAGGCGTCGGCCTGGTGGTGCCCACCTTGTTGAGCTGGCCCGCGTCCGCCGTCATCCACGACATCAAGGGCGAGAACTGGAGCATCACCGCAGGCTGGCGCTCGCGCTTCTCGCACTGCCTGCTGTTCAACCCCACGGATGCGAAGTCGGCGGCCTACAACCCGCTGCTGGAAGTACGGCGCGGCGCGCATGAAGTGCGCGACGTGCAGAACATCGCGGACATCCTGGTCGATCCCGAAGGCGCGCTGGAGAAGCGAAACCACTGGGAGAAGACTTCGCACGCGCTGCTGGTGGGCGCCATCCTGCATGTGCTGTATGCGGGCGAAGACAAGACCTTGCGTGGGGTTGCCAATTTCCTGTCCGATCCCGCGTGCCCATTTGAGTTGACGCTGCACCGGATGATGACCACATCGCACTTGGGTGATGGCCCGCATCCGGTGGTGGCGTCCGCCGCGCGTGAAGTCCTCAACAAAAGCGACAACGAGCGCTCGGGCGTGCTCTCCACGGCCATGTCGTTCCTCGGCCTGTACCGCGATCCCACGGTGGCCGAAGTCACCTCGCGCTGTGACTGGCGCATCGCCGACCTGATTGCAGCCGAGCATCCCGTCTCGCTGTATCTCGTGGTGCCGCCATCGGACATTTCGCGGACGAAGCCGCTCATTCGCCTGATCCTGAACCAGATCGGGCGGCGCCTCACGGAATCACTCGACGGCAGCGACGGCATTGAGCGCCGCCACAAGCTGCTGCTGATGCTCGACGAGTTCCCGGCGCTCGGGCGCCTGGATTTCTTCGAGACAGCCTTGGCCTTCATGGCGGGTTATGGCATCCGCAGCTTCCTGATCGCGCAGTCGCTCAATCAGATCGACAAAGCCTACGGCCAGAACCATTCGATTCTGGACAACTGCCATGTGCGCGTGACGTTCGCCACCAACGACGAACGCACCGCCAAACGGATCTCAGAAACCCTGGGCACCGCCACCGAACTCAAATCCCAGCGCAACTACGCGGGCCACCGCCTGGCGCCGTGGCTGGGCCATCTGATGGTGTCGCGCCAGGAGACGGCCCGGCCGCTCTTGACGCCCGGCGAAGTCATGCAGCTTCCGCCCGATGAGGCCGTGGTGATGGTGTCCAGCTTGGCGCCGATCAAAGCCAAGAAGCTGCGCTACTACGCGGACAGCAATTTCAAGCACCGCGTGCTGCCGCCGCCCGTTCTGACTGCGGGACGCTACGCCGACGTACCTCCCTCGCGTGCCGACGACTGGAGTGCGTTGGCGATTCCCGCTGTGCCGATCGCCTCTGTCACTGATGCCGCTGAAGGCTTCGCTGCCGCTGCCGACGACGGCGGCCCGCGCCGCCAGCCCGAGCTTTCCGAAGTCTCCGAGTACCAACCCGAACAGGCATCCGCAGCCAACGACCTCGCGCTGCTCGATGACGACGACGCGCCGCTTCCCCTCCCGCGCCAGCTTGACCCGGCGCTGCAGCGCACGGCCCGGCTGGCATCCCTCGACCCCAACGACGGAATCGACCTATGACCCAGCACCGCCTCAATGTATTCATCCAGCCAGAGCACAGCAAACGGCTCGATGAGTTGGCCGCCAAGAAAGGCGTTTCCAAGTCGTCCATCGTCGCTGCGGCGCTCGCATCGTGGCTGTCGCCTGACGCGGCCGACCAGCGCGAAGCAGCAGTTGCCAAACGGCTGGATCGCCTGTCGCGCCATGCCGAGCGCTTGGAGCGCGACCAGAACATCCAAATTGAAACACTGGCGCTGTTCATCCGCTACTTCCTCACGGTGAGCACGCCGGTGCCAGAGGCCCATCAGGACGCAGCGCGTGCCCAGGGCAAGGCCCGCTTCGAACAGTTCGTCGAACAGCTGGGTCGCCATCTGTTGCGCGGGCGCAGCTTGGTGCGGGACGTGGTGGAGGAGTTGCATCCAGACCCCACGCGCATGGATGAAGCGCAGGAGCGTGCCTCATGAACGCCGTTCCCCAACTCCCGGCAGAACCTCGTTCATCGGCCGCCACGTCACTGGACCGGCGCATCCAGATGCTGCGCACAGCAATGGGGCCGTTGATCGCCGCCGCGCTCGAAGACCCGGACGTGGTGGAAATCATGCTCAACCCCGATCGCACCTTGTGGATCGACCGGCTTTCCTCGGGTCGTTCCCCGATGGGTGTGGATCTGTCCGAAGCGGACGGCGAACGCATCATCCGCCTGGTGGCCGCCCACGTCGGCGCGGAGGTGCATCGCGGCCAGCCACTGCTATCCGCTGAACTGCCGGAAACCGGTGAACGCTTCGAGGGCATCCTGCCCCCGGCCGCACCAGGCCCGGCCTTCGCACTGCGCAAGCGCGCCATCGGCGTGATCCCCTTGGAGCGCTACGTCACCGACGGCATGATGACCCGCGCCCAGGCGGACTACCTCATCCGTGCGGTGCGCGAGCGGCAGAACATCCTGATCGCGGGGGCTACCAGCAGCGGCAAGACCACCCTGGCCAATGCGCTGCTGGCGGAGATCGCCGCCACGGGCGACCGCGTGCTGGTGCTCGAAGACACGGTGGAGCTGCAATGCGCCGCCCGTGACCACGTGCCACTGCGCACGCGCCGAGGCGTGGTGTCCATGCAGGAACTGGTGCGCTCTTCCATGCGGCTGCGTCCCGATCGTGTCGTCGTGGGCGAAGTGCGCGGCGCCGAGGCGCTGGACCTCATCAAGGTGTGGGGCACGGGCCATCCGGGCGGCATCGCCACGATCCATGCGGGCTCCGCCATCGGCGCATTGCTGCGCCTGGAGCAACTGATTCTCGAAGTGGCGGTGAACCCACCCCGTGCGCTGATCGCCGAAGCGGTCAATGTGGTGATCCACATCGCCGGGCGCGGGCGCAAGCGCCGCATCGAGAGCATCGCCCGTGTCGTCGGCTTCGACGGCGTGGGCTACCAACTGGTGGATGCCTTGGGGGCGCTGGAAACGCCGTTTCCCGAGTTGCCGCCGGTTTCCTCCGCAGTGCCTGCCGCTGCACCTTCCCTGTCCCTTGATCCACCTGGAGAACTTTCATGACGCACGTTGCTGCTTTCCGTATTTCCGTAAATCCGCTTTCGCGTCTGCCCAACCTCGCACGGCTGCGCAGCCTGGCCCGCCCTGCGGCGCAAGGGCTGCTGCTGGCCGCGTTGCTGCTGTTCCTGGCCGGCACCGCGCAGGCCGCCGGCTCCTCGATGCCGTGGGAAGCGCCGCTGCAATCCATCTTGGAGTCGATCCAGGGGCCGGTGGCGCGCATCGTTGCCGTCATCATCATCATCGCCACGGGCCTGGCACTCGCCTTCGGCGATACCTCGGGAGGATTCCGCAAGCTGATCCAGATCGTGTTCGGTCTGTCCATCGCGTTCGCCGCTTCGAGCTTCTTCCTGTCGTTCTTCAGCTTCTCGGGTGGGGCAGTCGTATGAGCGGCCCAGACAACTTCGCGGCCGGGTTCGAGGTGCCTTTGCATCGCTCGCTGACCGAGCCGATTCTGATGGGCGGTGCGCCGCGCACCGTGGCGATTGCCAACGGCACCTTGGCTGCTGCTGTCGGGCTGGGCCTGCAACTGTGGATTCCGGGCGTGGTGCTCTGGATCGTCGGCCATTCGCTGACGGTGTGGGGCGCGCGCGTCGATCCGCAGTTCATGCAGGTCTTCGCGCGGCACATCAAGCACAAGCCGCTGCTGGACGTGTAGGGGGATGCCATGCTGAACCTTACCGAATACCGCCAACGGCCCGCGCTGCTGGCCGACTGGCTGCCGTGGGCCGGACTGGTGGCCCCTGGCGTAGTGCTGAACAAGGATGGTTCCTTCCAGCGCACGGCGCGTTTCCGTGGGCCTGATCTGGACAGCGCCACGCAGGGCGAGCTGATCGCCACGTCGGCGCGCTTGAACAACGCGCTGCGCCGCCTGGGTTCGGGCTGGGCGCTGTTCGTGGAGGCTGAGCGCCGCGCTGCCGCCGATTACCCGCACTCCGAGTTTCCGGAACAGTTGTCGTGGCTGGTGGACGAGGAGCGCCGGGCCAGCTTCGAGGAAGCTGGGCATCACTTCGAGAGCGGCTACCACCTGACGCTGGTGTACCTGCCGCCCGAGGAATCGCGCGCCCGCGCAGCGGGGCTGCTGTACGAGAACCGACCCACCGAGGGCGTGGACTGGCGCGAGCGCCTGACAGCATTTCAGGCGGAAACGGATCGCGTGTTTGACCTGCTCGATGGCGTGATGCCGGAAATCGCATGGCTCGATGACGCGCAGACGCTGACCTACCTGCACGCGACCATTTCCACGCGACGCTATCCCGTGCCAGTGCCCGAAGTGCCGTTTCACCTCGATGCGCTGCTGGCCGATTCCGCGCTCATTGGTGGGCTGGCTCCGATGCTGGGCGACCAGCACCTGCGCGTGACGACGGTGCGAGGTTTTCCGACCTCGACCTGGCCGGGGATTCTGGACGACCTCAACCGCCTCGGATTTGCGTATCGCTGGAGTACGCGCTTTCTCTGCCTGGACAAATCCGAGGCGGAACGGGAATTGGGGCGCCTGCGCCGCCAGTGGTTCGCCAAGCGCAAGAACGTCATCGCCTTACTGCGCGAAACCATCTTCCAGCAGGAATCGCCGCTGGTCGATACCGACGCCAGCAACAAGTCGGCCGATGCGGACGCGGCCCTGCAGGAGCTGGGTAGCGACCAAGTGGCCTTCGGCTACGTCACCGCCACGGTGACGGTGCTCGATGCCGATCCCGCCGTGGCCGACGAGAAGCTGCGCATGGTGGAGCGCGTCATTCAGGGCCGTGGTTTCGTCACTATTCCTGAAACCCTGAACGCGGTCGATGCGTGGTTGTCGTCAATTCCGGGCCACGCCTACGCGAACGTGCGCCAGCCCATCGTTTCGACGCTGAACCTGGCGCACCTGATGCCGGTGTCCGCCCTATGGGCAGGCCCTGAGCGCAATGCCCATCTCGACGGGCCGCCGCTGATCGTGACCCGCACCGAAGGCGCCACGCCGTTCCGGTTGGTCACGCACATTGGCGACGTGGGCCACACGCTGGTGGCCGGGCCGACCGGCATGGGCAAGTCGGTCTTGCTCGCCACGCTGGCGATGCAGTTCCGCCGCTACCCCGGCTCGCGCATCTTTGCCTTCGACATGGGGCGTTCCATGCGTGCCACCATCCTCGGGCTGGGAGGCGAGCACTATGACCTGGGCACGGATGGCGAGATCGCTTTCCAGCCGCTCGCGCGCATCGACCGCGAAGGCTACCGCACATGGGCGGCCGAATGGATCGAGGGCCGCCTGTTGCACGAAGGGGTGGCGGTCGGCCCCGATGAGAAAGCGGCGATCTGGTCGGCGCTCGGCAGCCTTGCCGGTGCGCCCGTGGAGCAGCGCACGATGACTGGCCTGTCCGTGCTATTGCAATCGAACGCGCTGCGCCAGGCGCTCGCGCCCTATGTGCTCGGCGGCGCGCACGGCAAGCTGCTGGATGCGGATTCGGATCGCCTGGGCTTCGGCTCCGTTCAGTGCTTCGAGATGGAAGAGCTGATGCACAGCAAGGCCGCCGTCATGGCCGTGCTGCACTACCTCTTTGCGCGCTTCGACGAACGCTTTGACGGTGCCCCCACGCTGCTGATCCTCGATGAAGCGTGGCTGTTCCTCGATGACCCGGTATTCGCTGCCCGCATCCGCCAGTGGCTCAAGACGCTGCGCAAGAAGAACGTCAGCGTCATCTTCGCCACGCAGTCGCTCGCGGACATCAAGGATTCGAGCATCGCGCCCGCGATCATCGAAAGCTGCGCCAGCCGCATCTTCCTGTCGAATCCGCAGGCGAGCGAGCCGCAGATTCGCACGATCTACGAGGGCTTCGGCCTCAATAGCCGCCAGATCGAGATCGTCGCCACCGCGCAGCCCAAGCGCGACTACTACTACCAATCCCGTCTCGGCAACCGCCTGTTCGACCTCGACCTGGGGGCCGCGACGCTAGCCTTTGCGGGCGCGTCCTCGCCGCAGGACCAGCGGAACATGGATCGCGTGCTGCTGGACGCAGGCGTGCCCGGCTTCGCGGGTGCCTGGCTGTGCCATCGTGGCCTCGATTGGGCGGCCGATCTGCTGCCCTCGTTCCCCGGCCTTGCGCCGCTGACCTCTCAGTTTTCCGCTCGCACCGCTGACCACCCACAGGAGAACCCATCATGAAGAAGCACCTTATCGCCGCCGCCGTCGCCGCATCCCTGCTCTGCACAGTGCCCGCCGTGCAGGCGCAATGGGTCGTGATCGACCCCACGAACCTCGTGCAGAACACGCTGACCGCGATCCGCACGCTGGAGCAGATCAACAACCAGATCCAGCAGCTCCAGAACGAGGCGCAGATGCTGACGAACCAAGCCCGCAACTTAGCGAGCCTGCCGTTCAATGTGGTGAGCCGCCTACGCAGCAATCTGGCGACCACGCAGCGGCTGATCGCTCGGGCCAAAGGCATGGCCTACGACGTGGCGCGCATGGATCAGGATTTCCAGCGGCTATATCCCGAACAGTACGCCGCCACGGTGAGCGGCGATCAGATGTACCGCGATACGCAAGAGCGCTGGAAGAACACACTGAACGGCTTGCAGACCACGATGCAGATGCAGGCCCAGGCCTCGCAGAACCTGAGCGATGACGAAGGCGTTCTCGCTGACCTCGTGGGCAAGAGCCAATCGGCTGAAGGTGCGCTTCAGGCCATGCAGGCCATGAACCAACTCTTGGCCCTGCAGGCCAAGCAGTCCATCCAGACGCAGCGATTGCAGATCACACAGGATCGGGCGGCCTCGCTGGAACTGGCTCGGCAGGCGGCTGCAGCCGAGCGCGGGCGAGAAGTACGGCGGCGTTTTCAGGGTACGGGCACCCCGTACACGCCGCATCCCGTCAACTTCTACGGCAACTGACGGAGCACAGCCATGAACGACGTGACGGTCATTGACCGATTCCTCGACACGTTCTCGCGCTACATCGACTCGGGCTTTGGGCTGCTGCAGGGCGAGGTGGCATTCCTCACGGCCACGCTGATCGTCATCGACATGACGTTGGCGGGGCTGTTCTGGGCCATGAGCCATGCCACCGGCCAGGGTGAGGACGTGATCGCCAAGCTGATCCGCAAAGTGCTGTATGTCGGAGCCTTCGCCTACATCATCGGCAACTTCAATACCTTGGCGGGCATCGTGTTCCGGTCGTTTGCGGGTCTGGGCCTGACGGCCAGCGGCTCGACCTTGAGCATGGGCAACTTCCTGCAACCGGGCCACCTGGCCAAGGTGGGTGTGGAAGCAGCGGCGCCTATCTTCACGCAAATTGGCGACTTGGCAGGCTTTCCAGAGGTGTTCGTCCACATCGATCTGATCGTGGTGCTGTTCTTCGCCTGGCTGGTGGTCATCGTCAGTTTCTTCGTGCTGGCCGTGCAGCTCTTCGTGACGCTGATCGAGTTCAAGCTGACGACACTCGCGGGCTTTGTGCTGGTGCCGTTTGCCCTCTGGAACAAGACGGCGTTTCTGGCCGAGAAGGTGTTGGGCAACGTGGTGTCCTCGGGCATCAAGGTGCTGGTGCTCGCCGTCATCGTGGGGATCGGGTCTGGGCTGTTCTCTGAGTTCACGATTCCGGCAGGCGCCGAGCCCTCCATCGACCAGGCGTTGGTCATCATGCTGGCCTCGCTGTCCATGCTCGCGTTGGGCATCTTCGGACCGGGCATTGCGACCGGGTTGGTGTCCGGTGGGCCACAGCTTGGCGCGGGAGCGATGGCCGGGGCTGCCATCGGTGCAGCCGGTACCGCCGTGGTGGTCGGTGCCGCGGCCACGGGCGTGGGCAGCGCAGTGGCGGCCGGAGCCCGCATGGCGCCCGCGGCCGCCAAGATGGCCGGAGACGGTGCCCGCTCGATGGCATCGACCGCCAGCAGCGCCAAGTCGGCGTACCAGGCGGGTTCTGCTTCGGCCGGTGGTGGCCTCAAGGGTGCCGCCACTGGCATGGGCAATGTCGCCAAGACCGGCGCACAGGCGGCCGGGCAGAAGGTGGCCGAGGGCGCGCGTTCGATGACAAAGCGCGCCGCAGCGGCGTTCCAGGAAGGTGGTGGCCCCGCCTCTGGAACGGGAGCGGCTGGCGCCGCGTCGGGTGGCACCGCCGATGCAGCCGTTTCGTCACCACCCACCGAGCAACCCGCCTGGGCCAAGCGCCTGCACCGCAGGCAGCAACTCAGCCATGCCGCCACGACCGCCGCCCACACGCTGCGCGGTGGCGACGACGGCAGTTCCAGCCAGGGGCCAAGCCTGCGCGACGACTGACGACAGCCTTCGATTTCTGAACTTCAAGGAGAACCCTTATGCGATTCAAACGACCGCAGGTGCGCTATGCCGACACGCCGCAGCCTGTCACTCCGTACCAGTCAGCGGCCCAGGTCTGGGACGAGCGCATCGGCTCGGCCCGCGTGCAGGCCAAGAACTGGCGCTTCATGGCCTTCGGCTGCCTGACGCTGGCCGTGCTGATGGCGGGCGGTCTGGTCTGGCGCTCGGCGCAGTCCATCGTGACGCCCTATGTCATCGAGGTGGACAACGCGGGCCAGGTACGTGCCGTGGGTGAAGCGGCTACCCCCTACAAGCCCAGCGACGCGCAGGTGGCCTACCACCTGGGCCGTTTCATCGGCCTGGTGCGTGGCCTGTCCATCGACCCGATCGTGGTGCGGCAGAACTGGCTGGATGCCTATGACTACACCACCGACAAGGGTGCAGTCGTGCTCAACGAGTACGCGCGGGTTGCAGATCCTTTCTCGCGCATCGGCAAGGAGTCGGTGACGGTCCAGATCAGCAGTGTGACCCGCGCCAGTGAGTCGTCTTTCAACGTGCGCTGGACGGAGACACGCTTTGTGAACGGCGCGCTGGACCGCACCGAGCGGTGGAACGCAGTGGTGTCCACCGTGCTGCAAACCCCGCGCACCGAGCAGCGCGTGCGCAAGAACCCGCTGGGTATCTATGTCAATGGCTTGTCGTGGAGCCGTGAGCTGGAAGCGAATGAAGGAGCAAAACCATGAATGCACATTTCTGTAAATCCGCCTTGCCGGTAATCCTCCTTGTCCTCGCGGGCTGCGCCGCGCAGGGCAAACCGCCGCCGTCGATCTCGCTCGATGAGCCGGTGCAGGCCCAGCCGCTGCCGGAGGCACCGAAGCCCGTGGAGGTGGTCAGTGTTCCCGAGCCGTTGGCCTTGCCGGGGCAACTGATGCCGTTGCCGGGCACGGGGGACGCCAAACTTGCGCAAGAGCCTGCGGACGAGAAGGTGCGCGTATCACGCGCCAATGCCGAGGCACGCATTGCACCCACACGCGAGGGCTATGTGAATGCGATCCAGGTCTGGCCCTTCACCGACGGTGCGCTGTACCAGGTCTATGCGGCCGTGGGCCGCGTGACGGTCGTTGCCTTGCAACCCGGCGAAGAACTGGTGACGGTGGCTGCGGGCGACACGGTGCGCTGGATCGTCGGAGATACATCGAGCGGCAGCGGCGATGCGCTGCGCGTCAACGTGATGGTGAAGCCGATCCGCTCGGGTCTGAAGACCAATCTGGTCATCACCACCAGCCGCCGCACCTACCTGCTGGAGCTGACTTCGACCGAGAAGACATGGATGGCCTCGGTGTCCTGGGAGTACCCGAAGGACAAGATGCTGGCCTTGCAGCGCCAGGCGCAGGCGGCCAGCGCCGCCGCGCCGGTCGATAGCGGCCTGTCGCTGGAGAAGATCCGTTTCCGCTATGCGGTCAGCGGCAGCAATCCGCCGTGGAAGCCGCTGCGCGCCTTCGATGATGGCGAGAAGGTCTATATCCAGTTCCCGCCCGGCATTGCACAGGGCGAGCTGCCGCCGCTGTTCGTCATCGGCGCGCAGGGCGATGGGCAGTTGGTGAACTACCGTTTTCGCTCGCCGTATTACATCGTGGATCGGCTGTTTGGTGCGGCCGAGCTACGCCTGGGGGGTGACAAGGGTGACGTGGTGCGGATCGAGCGCACCGATGGCGTTGCGCGGAGGAACTGACCATGAACCAGGACGATTCTCCTGACCTTGCACCGCAGGCGGACAAGGTGGCGCCCGAGGCGGTGGCGCTGCGTGCGCAGCCGCGCCCGGTCACGCGCCTGAACCGGCGTACCTTGGCCATCCTCACCGGCGGCCTGTCGGTCGCCGTGCTCGGCGCCACGATCTGGTCGCTACAACCGCACCGGCGCGGCGCGGGTGAACAGAACGAGCTGTACAACGTGAACCGCGTGTCCAAGTCCGAGGGGTTGGATGGCTTGCCATCCGACTACTCCAAGCTGCCCAAGGTGCCCGAACTGGGGCCGCCACTGCCGGGCGATCTGGGGCCGGCCATCGTGGCCTCGCAGCAGCCGATGGCGCCCACCTATGCGCCGCCGGGCCATGATCCCGAGGATGGCTTGCGCAAGGAGGCCGAAGCGGCGGCCGCTTCGTCGGTGTTCTTCCGCTCGGGCAAGCCGGGACAAGCCGCTGGTGCTGTCGCGCAAGCGGCGCCCGGTGCACCCGGCGCCATGGCGGCCTTTGACCCGCTGGCCGCCGGGCCAGCCTCGACCGCGGCCCAGCCAGCCGACCCGACCACGGTGCAGAACCGCCAGGAGCAGAAGGAAGCCTTCCTGAAAGGCGGTTCTACGGAAACCCGTAATTCCGGGAATCTGCAAATGCCGGCATCGCCGTACCAGGTCATGGCCGGGACGGTGATTGCGGCGGCACTGGTGACGGGCATCAAGTCCGATCTTCCGGGCGACGTGATTGCCACGGTGACGGAGCCGGTCTATGACACGGCCACGGGCAAGTTCCTGCTGATTCCGCAGGGCTCACGCATCCTTGGGCGCTACAACAGCCAGGTGAGCTATGGTCAAAGCCGCGTGCAGATGGTGTGGAACCGGATCATCTTGCCGGACACGTCTTCGCTGACGCTCGACAACCTCGTGGGCACCGATCCCGCCGGCTATGCCGGTGTGGAGGACGAGGTAGACCGGCACTGGGGCCGCATCCTGGCCGGCGCGGCGTGGACCACGCTGCTGGGCGTGGGGGCCGAGCTGGCTGCGCCGGAGAACCGGCAGGATGGCAACCGCATCATCATCGCCGGACGCGACAGCGCCCAGGACAGCATCAATCAGGTCGGGCAGGAGATAACCCGGCGCAATCTGAACGTCCAGCCGACGCTGACGGCGCGGCCTGGGTTGCCGGTGCGGATCGTCGCCAACCGCGATTTACAGCTCCGTCCTTACCAGCCCTTGTTCTATCAGAGGGGAACTACGCGATGAGTACAACGAAAAAACTCCGTCTTGGTCCGCTGCCGAAACTTGAATCCACCAAGCTGACCTTTGCATGCCCAGCCAACTTGAAGGCGGACTTGGACCGCTATGCAATGCTCCACGCTCAGGCGTATGGCGAGGCCGTGGATGCGGCGACACTGATCCCGCACATGCTCGAAGCATTCATAGGAAGCGATCGGGGATTTCGTTCTCAATCGCATACGCAACAGAAGCGGGCAGCGCGAGATACATCGTCACCGTGATGTGTAGCTTGGATGGTGCCCTCCCCGCTTCTCCACAGCGAGTTGTGCCAATTGCTGCCGATAGTCACCATGGCTACGTATGCACAGAGACCTACCGGGAGTCATCAATGCACGTTCGCATGGAACACGTCGCTGAACACGAGGAGCCGCAGGCGCACGCACCGTATCCCGGCACGGATGGCTATGACAACCTGCCCCAGTTTCCTGCAAAGTTTCCTTTGCCTTTCCGCCGTACCATCCGCCGTCACGAGTTGCACCAGATCGTGCCTCTGGCAGAGACGACGATCTACGAAATGGAACAGCGCGGCGAATTCCCGCGCCGCTTCCGCCTCACCGCCCGCTGCGTCGTCTGGGACCTGGAAGAGATCGAGGCCTGGATCGAAGGCCGCAAGCAAGCCTCTCGATCAGCGAAGACCAGCACGTCGAGCGGACCGGACGTGAGGCTGCGCCGGCACCGCCCTGTTCGAGGATGACGTCACCGTCAAATGGCTGCAGCGGCTACGCGGCATCCACCCGGACCAGTACCGCTCCCGGCAGCGCCTGTGCTATCTGCGCCGTGGCAAGTGTGACCGCAGCATCGCGGTCACTCGCCTCCCTGCTGAAAGCCAGGCCGACATGACCCGGCCGCCCCCAGCCGACCGTGGCATCGGCGCAGTCGCTGTCCGCCAGCCGGCGAAGGACATCCTCCTGCGACCCCATGCCCGAGTCCAGTGCATAGACCAGCGTGAAATCGTGAACCATCGCGGCAGCCTCCTTCGTCATCTGGCACCAGCGATCCGCGCCAGCGTTTCGTCAAGCTGCCGGCGATCAGCTGCACGCTTGGCGGCCGTGCGCTGCGCCAGGTTGTGAAGCTTGCGTCGCACACCCGGTAACTCGGCCGCATGGGCAAGTCCGATCAGATTGAAATCCGGCTTCTCATCCTCGACAGATTGCAGAAAGGCTCGCGACGGCCCATCCAGCCAATGCGCTACGCGCGCCAACAGGCGCTCGCGGCTTTCCAGCAAGGCAGCCACGCTGATAGGCTCGGATGTCATGCCCTTGAAATGGGCCTCGAAGGTAGCCTCGAAATCGAAATCCGTGGGCACACGTGGCGCTAGCATCTCCCAGGCTGGCTTGGGACTGCACGTCAGGTACACGAGCAAAGTTCGCCAGAGACCCGCATCCGCGCGTTCATCCTCCAGCAGCAGGCCCACGTCAAAGAGATCGCGCGGATGCTGCCGCGACAGCGCAGCCGCCAGCTTGCCGGCATAGAGGTCGGCGAACGCCAGCACCTGCACCTCGGCAAAGCCGAAGGCCTCCTCCACCCGTGGCCGCACGACCATGGTTCGCACCGGATGCACCGTGCCACGCATGACCGGCGTCGTTTCGATCTGCACACGCGCACGGCCCCGGCTGGCCACCAGCCGGGTGACCGCCCCGCCTTCACCCGCTGAGGTCTGCACCTGCAATTTCAGAGGCCGGGCGCGCAACGCATCGGCCAACCGCCCGAGCGCTTCAGCGATCAGCTTCGCATCTTCGGCATAGTCGTGCACCGGCAACCACGCCAGATCGATGTCCACCGACAGGCGCGGCAGATCGTGCTCGAACAGGTTGATGGCCGTGCCGCCCTTGAGTGCAAAACCCGACTCCGAGGCCAACACCGGCAAGATCTCGACCAGCAGCCGCACGCGATCCGTATAACGCCGGTCCCAGTGGTCAAGCCAGGTGCTCATCGAGGTCTCCCGGCAAGGTGATCTGGTAGGTCGGATGCAGGCGTCCGCCGGGCACCAACGCGCGCTTGCCACGGCCCAGATCGACGCCCTCCAGGGACACGTGCGACAGCCACGCATGCCGATGGCGCTCGGCCAGAGCCAGGAACAGCCGCTTGGCCTTGATGCTGCGGCAATGCCGCAGCAATAGGCCGACGCGCTGCGGCCGCAGCGTGGTCATGGCCTGCATCAGCGCATCGGCCTCGTAGACCCCTGCCGCATCCGATACGCTGTCGCAAAGTTCCAGCATGGCCCGCTCGGGTGTCGAGCAAACCAGCGCATCGGTCCCAGGCGCCGCTGAATGCCAAGCAAGGCCCGCTTCCGACAACGCCTTCTCGGAGACTTCCGCCGTGACGGGCACGGCCGGCAGATCGAACGGCCCCTTGCCCAGGAACTCGAAACGTTGCTCCAGCGGCAGTTTGCCCAGCCAGCCCGGTGGCCGCTGCGGCCCATACAGCGTGATCGTCCCAGCATCGCCCAGGCGCAGGTAATGCTCGTGCCCCTGCAGGGCCAGCGCGAAGCGCCCCCCGACATGCAGCGGCATCCCCTCCCCGATCTGCAGGCTGCGGACCACGCCCTCCCATTGCAGACGCCCGCCCGTGCGCATGTAGACACCGCGCGCCGGCGACACCAGCCAGCCGCTGCCCACATAGCGCGCAACGAGGCTGTTGGAGTAGCCGTGCGCGCGCAGCCAGCGACTGGACACCAGGCGCGTATCGCCCAGTTCGGCCAGCAACCGGTTCAGTTTTCCTGCATTTTGAGCATCCATAGTGCTCAAAATAACAGATTTATAAACTCTCGCCAAGGCGAAGCAGTTTGGCAGGAGTTGAAAACGATCACCCAGAGTGATCTTTTCTCGATGAATGCAAACCTCGCGCTGCCCACCGACAGCGAGTCCTGATGAAGGCATCATGCGGCCCTCCCTCACAAAGCCGCACTGAGCACTGGGACCGACACGTTATCCGGCAGCAGCCTCGGCACATGGGTCCGCCCGTCGATCCAGGCATCGACCATGTCCGCCCACTCCTGCAGCATGTGGCGCCGCTGCTCGGCGTACTCGGCCTTGTTGTAGACCGAGCGCGAAGAGCGCCCTTCCTCGTGCGCCAAGCACTTCTCGATCCAGTCGCCGTTGAAGCCCACTTCGTTGAGCAGCGTCGAGCCGGTACGGCGCAGGTCATGCACCGTGAAGGGCTCCAACGGCAGGCCCGCGGCCTTGGCCCGCTCCACGATGAGTTGGGTGACGCGGTTCAAGGTCGCATGCGACATGCAACGGGTCGGCTCGTAGCGCGAGGGCAGCACGAACTTCGAGCCAGCAGCGCAGGTGTGCAACGCCACGAGGATGTCCATGGCCTGCCGCGACAGATAGACCACGTGCGGGTTGCGCCCCTTCATGCGCTGCTTCGGGATCGTCCAGGTCGCGTTCTCGAAGTCGATCTCGCTCCAGGTGGCCTCGATCAACTCACTCTTGCGCACCAGGGTCAGCAGGACCATGCGCAGCGCCAGGCGGATCGTCGGATAGGTCGCGATGGACTCCAACTGATGGAACGCCAGCCGAATCTCGGCCGGCGACAGCGCCCGGTCTTTCGGCACAAAGGTCGCGATCGAGGCGGCCGCCACATCGCTGGCCGGGTTGTCCACCTTCTCACCGTGCAGGATGGCAAACGCGTAAACCTGCTTCACGATGTCGCGAACATGGACTGCGGTCGCGGGCGCGCCGCGCGCCTTCACCTTGTTGCACAAGGCCCGCAGATCATCCGCAGTGATTTCGTTGAGCAGCCGATTCTGGAACGCCGGCAGAATGTCGCGGTCGACAACATGCTTGCGCATGGCGCGCGTGCTGTCGGCCATCCGGGCATCCGCCAGCCACTTGACGGCGACATCGCCGAAGTTCTTGGCAGCGGTCAGCCGGCGCTTCTCACGCTGCTTTTCCAGTGCCGGAGAACGGCCAGCAGCGACGGCCTTCTTGGCGTCGAGCAGCTTTTCACGGGCCAGTGCCAGCGAGATGCCGCCAGGGCCATAGCGGCCGATGGTCAAGGTCTCACGGCGCCCGTTGAGACGGTAATCGTAGCGGAAGGTGACGGTACCGGCGGCCGATACCGTCACGTACATCCCATCTCGGTCAGAAGCCTTATAAGTCAACGACTTAGGCTTCAGATTGCGCAGTGCTGTGTCGGTAAGCATCGAGGTTTTACTCCTGTTTCGTGACGGCTTTTACCGTCAGGGGTCAGGAGACCTGCTGATGCCTGGAAAGCCGCATGAAACAAGCTTTCCAGAGGAGACTTTTACCGTCAAAGACCGATTTGGTCTCAATAGTAAACGGGAGGGTCTTAATCCGGCCTCCGGTTCTTACCGTCAGTTCTACCGTCAACCCGTTTTGCTGGCCGGCGATAGCCACCGATAGCTGCCGTGACGTATTTCCTTTTGAATCAACACGTTAGGACAGTTTTTCGATAACTGGCGATAGTCCCCGAAGGACCTGATTTCACTCCCACTCAATCGTCGCCGGCGGCTTGCTGCTCACGTCGTAGGTCACGCGATTGATGCCGCGCACTTCGTTGATGATGCGGCCGGACACCCTCTTCAAAAGACTGTAGGGCAGCTCGGCCCAGTCTGCGGTCATGAAGTCGCTGGTCTGCACGGCGCGCAGCGCCACCACGTAGTCGTAGGTGCGGCCGTCGCCCATGACGCCGACGCTTTTTACCGGCAGGAAAACGGTGAAGGCCTGGCTCGTCAGGTCGTACCAGGTCTTGCCGGTGGCTTCGTCGGTGAAGTTGCGCAGCTCTTCGATGAAGATGGCGTCGGCGCGGCGCAGCAGGTCGGCGTAGTCTTTCTTCACCTCGCCCAGAATGCGCACGCCCAGGCCGGGGCCGGGGAAGGGGTGGCGATACACCATCTCACGCGGCAGGCCCAGGGCCACGCCCAGCTCGCGCACCTCGTCCTTGAACAGGTCGCGCAGCGGCTCCAGCAGCTTCAAGCCCAACTGCTCGGGCAGGCCGCCGACGTTGTGGTGACTCTTGATGGTGACGGCTTTTTTGCTCTTGGCGCCGCCCGACTCGATCACGTCGGGGTAGATGGTGCCCTGGGCCAGGAAGGTGGCGCCCTTGTGGCCGGCATTGGCGGCTTTCAGCTTGGCCGCCTCGGCCTTGAACACGTCCACGAACAGGCCGCCAATGATCTTGCGCTTTTGCTCGGGTTCGCTCACGCCGGCGAGCTTGCCCAGGAACAGGTCGCTGGCGTCCACACGGATCACCTTGGCGTGCAACTTGCCCTGGAACATGTCCATGACCATGTCGCCTTCATGAAGGCGCAGCAGGCCGTGGTCAACGAACACGCAGGTCAGCTGGTCGCCGATGGCGCGGTGGATGAGCGCTGCGGCCACGCTGGAATCGACGCCGCCGGACAGGCCAAGAATCACTTCCTCGTCGCCCACCTGCTCGCGGATCTTGGCAACCGCTTCTTCGATGTGATCCTTCATCACCCAGTCGGCCTGCGCGCCGCAGATGTCCCGCACGAAGCGCGAGAGCAGCGCCATGCCCTGCACGGTGTGCGTGACCTCGGGGTGGAACTGCACGGCGTAATAGCCCCGCGCCTCGTCGGCCATGCCGGCGATGGGGCAGCTGGGCGTGCTGGCCATGAGCTTGAAGCCCGGCGGCAGCGCCGTGACCTTGTCGCCGTGGCTCATCCACACCTTGAGCATGCCGTGGCCTTCGGCGGTGGCGAAGTCCTCGATGCCTTTGAGCAGCGCGGTGTGGCCGTGAGCGCGCACCTCGGCGTAGCCAAACTCGCGGCTGTTGCTGCCTTCAACCTTGCCGCCCAGCTGGTTGGCCATGGTCTGCATGCCGTAGCAGATGCCCAGCACCGGGATGCCCAGCTCGAACACGGCGTCCGGCGCCTTGTCGTCCACTTCGTAGACGCTGGCGTGACTGCCCGACAGGATCACGCCCTTGAGCCTGCCGTCGGCGGCAAATTCGCGCACCCAGTCGCTGCTCACGTCGCAGGGGTGCACCTCGCAGTACACATGCGCCTCGCGCACGCGGCGCGCGATGAGCTGGGTGACCTGGGAGCCGAAGTCGAGGATGAGGATCTTGTCGTGTGCCATGGTGATTTATAAAGAAATCAGCCTCTAGCGCTTGCCAGTCAAGCGTTAGAGGCTCTCAAAATAATAGTGATTGGTGGCTTAGTCGGCGCGGTAGTTGGGCGCTTCCTTGGTGATTTGCACGTCGTGCACATGCGATTCACGGATGCCGGCGGCGGTGATCTCGACGAACTCGGCCTTGTCGTTCATCTCGGCGATCGTGGCGCAGCCGCAGTAGCCCATGGCGGCGCGCACGCCACCAGCCATCTGGAAGACGATGCTGACCATGCTGCCCTTGTAGGGCACGCGGCCTTCGATGCCCTCGGGCACCAGCTTGTCGGCGTTGGGGTTGCCGGTGGTCGCTTCCTGGAAGTAGCGATCCGCGCTGCCCTGCTGCATGGCGCCGATGGAGCCCATGCCGCGGTAGCTCTTGTAGCTGCGGCCCTGGTAGAGGATGACCTCGCCCGGCGCTTCCTCGGTGCCGGCAAACATGCCGCCCATCATGATGGTCGACGCGCCTGCGGCGATGGCCTTGGCGATGTCGCCCGAGAAGCGGATACCGCCGTCGGCAATCAAGGGCACGCCCGTGCCCTTGAGCGCCTGGGCCACGCTGTCGATGGCCATGATCTGCGGCACGCCCACACCGGCGACGATGCGCGTGGTGCAGATCGAGCCCGGGCCGATGCCGACCTTGACGGCGTCGGCACCGGCTTCGACCAGCGCCAGCGCAGCCGCGCCGGTGGCGATGTTGCCGCCGATCACGTCCACCTGCGGGTAGTTCTGCTTGACCCAGCGCACGCGATCGATCACGCCCTTGCTGTGGCCGTGCGCGGTGTCCACGACGATGGCATCGACCCCGGCCTTGACCAGGGCGGCGACGCGTTCCTCGGTGCCCGCACCCACACCCACGGCGGCGGCCACGCGCAGGCGGCCCTCGCTGTCGCGCGCGGCGTTGGGGAAGGTGGTCTGCTTGTTGATGTCCTTGACGGTGATCAGGCCCTTCAATTCAAAGGCGTCGTTCACCACCAAGAGACGCTCCAGCTTGTGCTTGTTTAGAAGTGCCTTGGCCTGGGCCGGGCTGGTGTGGTCACGCTCGTTGACCGTGATCAGCTTCTCGCGCGGCGTCATGATCTGGCTGACCTTGACGTCGTAACGCGTCTCAAAGCGCACGTCGCGGCTGGTGACGATGCCAATCACCTTGCCGCCGTCGCACACCGGAAAACCCGAGATGCCCAGGTTTTCCGACAGCTCCAGCACCTGAAGCACCGTGTGCTCGGGGGTGATGACCACCGGGTCATGCACCACGCCAGACTCGTGGCGCTTGACCTTGGAGACCTCGGCGGCCTGCTGCTCGGCCGTCATGTTCTTGTGGATGACGCCGATACCGCCCTCTTGCGCGATGGCAATCGCCAGGCGCGCCTCGGTCACGGTGTCCATGGCGGCGGACACGAGTGGCAGGTTCAGGGTGATGTTGCGCGTGAAGCGCGTGGCGAGGGAGGTGTCCTTGGGCAGGACCTGGGAGTACGCTGGCACCAACAACACATCGTCGAAGGTGAGCGCTTTTCCGAGAAGGCGCATGTGAAAGCTCCAAAAAAACGATTGTACCCGTGACTGCCGCTGTCGAAAAAACGACATGCCGTGGCCTTGTTGGCCGCCAGAAAGGTCTCGCCGTTACACTCGCTTGCATGAAACCGCACAAGCTTCTTCTGCTGGCATTGGCATGCACCTGGGCCACGGGCGCGTTCGCGCAATGGCAGTGGCTGGACAAGGACGGGCGCAAGGTGTTCAGCGACCGGCCACCACCGTCCGAGGTGCCGGAGAAGAACATCCTCAAGCAGCCCCACATCAGCAGCCGGCCTCGCCCTGCGGCCCCGCCCGTAGGCGCAGAGGCCAACGCGGATACGCCCGTCACGGCCCAGGCCACCCCCGGCCAAGGCAAGGACAAGCAGCTGGAAGAAAACAAGGCCAAGGCCGAGGCCGCCGAGGCCGCCAAGAAAAAGGCCGAACAAGAGCGCGTGGCCAAGGCCCGCGCCGACAATTGCGCACGCGCCAGGCTCAACAAGGTTCAGCTGGCCCCTGGTCGATTGGTGGCCCATACCAATGCCAAGGGCGAGCGCAGCTACATGGACGATGCCACGCGCGAGGCCGAGCTGCGCCGGGCCGACGACATCATCGCCGCGGACTGCCAGTAACGCCGCCTGGTGCCGGCCATCGGCACCTCAATAACCCGCCTTGGAGCCAGGCCGGCGCTTGGCAAACAGGCCCGCAACACGCGCGCCCTGGGCCTTGAAGCGCTGGCGCCTTGCCAGTTTCGGGTCCACCGTCAGCGGACGGCAGCATTCCAACCGGTCGCCATCACGCAACACCTCGTGCGCTTTGGCTGGCCTGCCCCAGATGCCGCAGGCCAGCCGATCGGCCTGCGGCATGAGCCCGCAGGCCCGCAGCGCGTCAGCCACGGTGGCGCCCTGCGCCAATTGCAGCTGCCACTCCTGCACCTCGCCGGGCCGCAGCGATGCGGCCACGGTGATACGCAGGCTTGCCGCCCCACCCTCAGCCATAGACATCCTCGGCGCGCTTGATGAAGGCGTCCACGAAGGTGGCGGCAATGCGGTCGAAAACCGGGCCGACCAAGGCTGCCAGCGTGCGGCTGTCAAAGCCGTAATGCAATTGCAGCTCCACCTTGCAGGCACGCTGCGTGCCGTCGCCCACGGGGTGGAAATGCCAATCGCCATCAAGCTTGGAGAACGGGCCTTCGACCAGCTCCATCTTCACGCGCCGGCCCTGCTCGTGGGTATTGCGCGTGACGAAGGACTTGCGCAGGCCGCCCAGGGAGATGCCGACCTCGGCCTTCATTCCATGGGCGTCTTGCTCCAGGACAGTGCTGTGGTCGCACCAGGGCAAGAACTCCGGGTAGCTGGCAACGTCCGTCACCAGGGCGAACATTTCTTCGGGGCTGTACCAGATGAGGACGGATTTGTTGACTGTTTTCATGGAGGCGGGCGCCTAGAATGGGGGCGCGAGACGACAACGATTGTAGGGAGACCTTGGAACTCCCGGTTTGCGCCGCACCTGAATAACATGGCCAAGAAACCCGATACATCGTCACGCATCGCCGACAACAAGAAGGCGGCATACAACTACTTCTTCGAGGAACGCCACGAGGCCGGTATGGTTCTGCATGGCTGGGAGGTCAAGGCGCTGCGCGAGGGCAAGGTGCAGCTGACCGATGGCTACGTGGTCATCAAGGACGGCGAGCTGTTTTTGATCGGCTGCCAGATCAACCCCCTGAAAACCGCCTCCACCCACGTCAACCCCGACGCCACGCGCATCAAGAAGCTGCTGCTGCACAAGGAAGAGATCCGCCGCCTGATTGGCAAGGTGGAGCAAAAGGGCTACACCCTGGTGCCGCTGAACCTGCACTGGAAGGACGGCCGCGCCAAGTGCGACATCGCCCTGGCCAAGGGCAAGGCCGAGCACGACAAGCGCGACACCATCAAGGATCGCGAAGGCAAGCGCGAGGTCGAACGCGTCATGAAGAGCCGCCACCGCTGACCGGTTTTTTCGACAGGGCGTGGAATAAATGCCCCTGCCATGGTGTTCATCCCTGCGTCCGGCCGCAATCTCACCCGGTCGGCACCACGACGGAGAACCTCATGACCAAACTCAACTCCCTGCTCGCCGTGCTGGCCCTGGCCGGCTGCTATTCCATGCCCCATGCCCAGGTGATGACCCAGGGCGGCGCCCTGGTCGGCGCCAACGGCATGACGCTCTACACCTTCGACAAGGACATGGCCGGCAGCGGCAAGTCGGTCTGCAACGGCGCCTGTGCCACCAACTGGCCACCGCTCACCGCCACGGCGGCGCCCGGCGGCGAGGGCTACAGCCTGGTCACGCGCGACGATGGCGCCAAGCAGGTGGCCTACAAGGGCAAGCCGCTGTACTACTGGAGCAAGGACATGAAGCCAGGCGACAAGACCGGCGACGGCGTGAACAACCTCTGGCGCACCGCCACACCGTAAGCGCCCATGAACCGCGCCCAGGTCGTGGAGCAACTGCCCGGACTGCGCCGCTACGCGCGTGCGCTCACCGGCAACGCCTGGGCGGCCGACGATCTGGTGCAGGACACGCTGGAGCGCGCCTGCCGCAAATGGCTGCT
>Ga0209792_1000642_pt1 | contig 22550 bp, 14 predicted proteins | sample EBPBio142005_DNA_FD_185860 | JGI IMG/M metagenome (GOLD analysis project Ga0209792, IMG submission 185860) | Wastewater treatment Type I Accumulibacter community from EBPR Bioreactor in Madison, WI, USA - Reactor 1_6/14/2005_ DNA (SPAdes)... | ecosystem: Engineered > Bioreactor > EBPR >... | reverse complement strand
CATGCCGTAGACGCGACTCTTTCGGTCTGGGTCATCGTTCAGGTGGATCAGCAGAGGCGCGTTGTCCGGGATCCGGCCGATCTTGTACGTGAGGCTCCGGTTCCACAGGCGCGCATGGTGTGCCGACACGTTGCGCAGATAGTTCGCCACCTTCATCCAACGAACGAGAACCGCACCAGACACGTCGCCCAGCTCGGCGGAGGCACGTGACCGATCGCCGTCAGTCATGAACCCGAACAGACGAACGAGCTGCCCGAACTCCATGATTTCGGTTGCAACCCAGGTGGGCAGCCGGCTGTCGTACTTCTGCACGTAATGCTTGATGAAGTCCTCGGACTTCGCAGCCCGTTGCTGATGTTCGACATAGCGTTCGAGCCACACCTCGAACGTCGATCGTTCCGGCTCATCGGTGTCGGGCAGACTCGTGCGCTCTAGATCAAGATTCTCGACCTCAAGGTGCCCGAACTTGTGGCGGAGCCCGAGGTGGTAGCCGACCTTGGAACGCAAGGCAATCTCGATGGTCTCAATGGCATCCAAGACCAGCAGTCGTAGATCCCTATCGAATCGCCACATGTCTTCGATCCAGGAGAACTGTGCTCCCGCAATGAACGCGTTGCTTCGAAACTGGACGGATGTGTCTCGCGGGTCCCCCTCCCCGAGAAGCTCGCGGAACGGGTACGCGTATGCGCTCACGCGGTAGTAACCGACGGTCTCAAGGAACCGCGCTGCGCGGTCGCGATCTGAGATCTGAAGCCCGTTGCTAGCAAGCTTCTCAACCTGCTGCGACAGCTCGAGGTGGGGCTTGTCGTACTCCACCGGCTACCTCGTTACATAAGAAAACCAGCCCGTACCCGAAGGCAGAGGGGCTGGTGTTTATGCAGCAAGAGTACCACGTCGAGGTACCACGGTGCAGGGAGTCTTCCACGCTTCCAAAGTGGAGTATCTAGCCGCACTTTGTGCCTCTGATCAGGCGTTTCTGATGGCAAGCGACGAACAGCCGCTTCTGTGTGACCCCTGCGTGTCCCCACGAGGACACCTAGGGGACACAGAATACCGCTGTTCGAGATAACTCGAGCCCTGGTAAGGAGCGAAGAAAGCGCCTCTGACCGGGACTTTAAGAGCGGAGACGGAGGGATTTGAACCCTCGGTTCCCGTGAGGGAACTCCACCTTAGCAGGGTCACCGCTTTCGAATCAGGGCCGACTTTACGCACCTCAGGGATTCCGGATACACGTCTTACACTGCATCATCTGCCTCGCGGGTACACAAGGAGGACACACGGATGGCCGCCGGTCACACGGTTCCGGTTGGGGTGAACGAGCGAGCCCCTGGAGGGAGATCCGCCTTAGCCCCAACACTGGCAAGCCTTCGCACACGACCATCCTTTCACTGGCCTCTGTGCCGAACTGATCGCGCCAACCTTGGAGAGCGCCTGCAGATCGCGACCGCCGCGAGGCCACATCGGGCCCGCGAGCGCTTGCTACCGCGCACGGGAAGAGGGGGCGTAGGTCCCGCCGGGCTGCCGGGAGTTGTGCGGCGGTTCCGGCATGTGGGTCGCTAGTCTGGGATGACGGGAACGAGTCGGGAGGCGCGGATGTCCGACGAGGCCCGGCGGGCAGAGCAACTCGAGCTCCTGCAGCCTCTTCGTTCCATTTCTCCACAAGGTGCCCGCGCTCTGGCAATGCTCTCGAAGGGCGTTGAACTCGCAACGTCCCGTGCCGATATCGCGGACGAGTCGAATGTAGCGGGAAGCCTGATCAGCTACTGCATCCGAGAAGCGATCGATTCGATCTTCCCCAAACTTGGCGACCCGAAGATCAAGGACGCCGCACAACGACTTATTCGGAACTGGCGGAAAGTTGCCGCACGACCCGGCATCGACCTTGGGACGGCGCTGCAGGATGACGTCGGAGATCTCGAGCGCGCAGTGAATGCCGCCACCGCGGGGTTCCTGCCCCGCGTCGCGAGCTTCCTGGGCGTCCTGCACCCGGGTTTGCCGGCAGGACTCGCCATCCCGGCGATGACGGTTCTGCGCGAGTTGAACGCGGCAGCTAACGGCGGTGTGCACGGCGCGACGACATATGACGACGCGGTGGATCTCCTCGACCGCACTGTCGATCGACTCGTTGAACTCGTCGCTCCGCTTGCGGTGACCGCCCCTGCCTACCAGGAACTCATCGACGCCGGCGACTTCCAACGGGTCTCCGAACTTCTCGGCGTGAACGCGGACCCTCGCATCCGCGTGCATCTGTTCGACAGCGTCCGTGACCCGCAACTTGCCTACACACTGGCGGTAGCCGAGCTGCTTCCCGGCCCTGAACTTTGGCTCGCCTACGGCTACCTGCGTCACCTGGCATCTGACAATCCCGTGGCGTTCACCGCGTTGGTGAACCGCGTCGTTGCGGCAAACCGGCTGACTCCTGATGTCGCGGGGCAGTTGCTGATCTGCGCAACTTTCGCTGGGGCCGAGGTGATGCCGGAGGTGGACCGACTGAGCCAGAAAGCCGGGGGCCAGGTTCGGACCGAACTGATGGCGCGATGGCTGCGCCAGAACGCCGACTTGCCAACGGAGCCGACATGGTGGCGGATCCTGACCCGACTTGTGGCCAGCCTCAACCCGTCCCCCAGGGCTTTCCACGCCCCGCACGGTGTCGACGAGCTTCTCGATCTTGCGATCAGTCGCCTACCCGACATTGCCGCGAAACTGCGCTCCAGATTCAGCTCAGCGGTCACCTCGACTCTGGCGCGTCTGGATGCTGACGCGCCACACACGGTGCAGTTCCATTTTGACAACGGGCATCTCAGGGCGCGGACGATGTCGAATCTGCTCATCGGAGCCGCCGTACGGGTGATCGCTCTCGCACAGGCCCTGGGGGAAGACCTCGACCTGGCTGCACTGTCCGATCGCAGCCGCGACGCCATTATCCGTGCGGCGGTCCCGGCGTCGATCGAAATCGCCCCACCCGAGCGGGGTGCCGCAATCGCCGCACTGGCGCTGGATGCCGCGCTGGCCCGCATGGGCGGCGACGACTGGCCTGGCGACACAGATCTCCACATCCTCCGGATCGTGCTCCCTCTGGCCGGGACCAAATCCGATGCGCGTATCGCAGCCGCCCTCGGGGAACCGCCATCCCCCGAGGTCGCCGCCGCCGACCTGTCGACAGCGTCCGAAGTTCGCGCGGACTGGTTCCGCAGCGCGCAGTGGGCGGCCCACCTGCCTGAAGAATATCGACCCGCCGCCTGGGATGCGGTGTTGCAGCGGTCGGCGGACGGCGGCCTCGCGTTCGGGCCGACGCCTCGGCTAGATCGCCTCGCCGAGCCGAGCGCGCATGAATCGCCACTTGGGGAGGTGGACATCTCGGGCACGACGGTCACCGAGTTTGTTGCATTGCTAAATAGTGCGGTGAGCTTGCGCGAACCCGACGACCCGCGATTCGCGATGAAACTTCAGGAGACCATCACAGCCCACACCGGCACCCATCGCGAGGCGTGGGTCAGCAACGAAGCGGCAATCATGCAGGTCCGTGACCTATGGGCCAGACTCGCGATCATTCAGAGCCTGAAAAGCGAGTCCAACGATGCGCCGCGGCTGCGCTGGGAGCAGCTGCAATCCCTGTGGGCCGGCTTGGTCGCAGAGGCGAGCACCTTCGAAGCGGACGGAAATGACGCCTCGAAGCCCGCGCTGAGCCGCCTCGCTGGGGAGATCCTCGATCATCTGCGCCACCGTGTGACCGAACGGCCACGCCAAGCCGCCGACGTCGACTGGTGGGGAAAGGACGTGCTCCTCGCGATCCTCCCAATAGTCGTCTGGATTGGTGCCGACGAGCACGACTTCGGCATGCCCGCGTTGTTCTCCCTCCGTGGCGAAACGGTCAGGCTCCTTGTGGCTCTGAGCTCTCCGATAGACAATGACACTGACCGGGATGCCGCAGTGGGCCGGGCCCTCGACCTGCTGGCGGAGATCGCAGCATCGGATACCGGATTTGCCCGCAGTCTCGGCCATTGGAGCCGCTGGTTCATCCGCCGAACCCCGGCTTGGTGGGCACGTCACGCCGTCCAGCTCATCGGATCCGACAGTGCTACCGAGATTCACGAGGCCCTGCTCACCGCGAACTGGGAGTCTGGCGACTTCGCCTTCCCACTTCTGGACCGCGACACCCCGCTGCTCAACACATTCGCCAGCCAGCCCGCCGACGACGCAGCCGACCCCGCGCTCACCGCCGTCCTCTTCGACGTGCTGCCGATTACAGCCATCGAGCAGACAACCTGGTCGGCCATCTTCCGCGACAGCCCCGCCACCGAACGGGCACTGCGCTACCTCTTTCCGGATCACTCGATCGAGGAGGACGCGAACGCGACTCGCCGGCTGGAGATGCTGGGGTGGATCGCCGCCGATCCCGAACACGCGAGAATGATCTGGCGCAGCGTGGATGTCATTGCCGGGTCGCCGGATATCGGGGACGCCCAGCTGTTCAATTTCACGGCCGGACTGGCGGGAAGCAACCGTGGGGCACCGCTGTCCACCTATCACCTTGGCGACCGCCTTGTCCGCTCGCTAACCGGTGCGGATGCTGTGGCGACCTTGGAGTCGATGTGCGCAGGTAACCTCGGTGCCGATCGGGCCATGACCCAGTACGACATGGAAGCGGTCAACACCTGGTTTCGGGGGGATGGCCAGCTGCTCCCGCTTGAGTTGCGCACCCGGGTGCAGCAGGCCCTGTTTGAGATCGGCTTTACCGGCGGCACCAGCACCGAATAGCGCGGAACGTCACGGGTCGCCGCTGGACGTAGATGGTTGGCAGATCCCGGATCGCGCCGGCATAGCTCTAACCCGAGCTTCTGCGGACACTGTGTGCGTGCGAGTTGAGCTCCTCGCTCGACCATGATCGCTACCAGCGCGACGCGGAGCACCAGCCCGCTGCATGGACTCGCTCGGGCTCACTAGCGACCGGCAGAATGGTCCTGGCGTGCGAGCTCGCTCGCTCGACTGCAGGGAAGGAAAGTGACCATCACGGCTGCGAACGAATTGCGACTCCTCGAGTGGCTTTGCGTCGCCGTTGAAGAACGATTCAGCAACCAAGCTGCATGCATCCCCGCGACTGCTTTGGTGGTGACCGTGGCCGGTGAGCTTGGCATCACCCTAAGACCACAACCCGTTTCCATCTGGAGTGGAGACACTAAGGGTCAGTCAGCGACGGGTAGCAAGGCAAGAGAGTTCGGCCTCTCGATTGGGGGAAGGATCAACAGCGACAGCGTTGCTGGCGACACCGACCCGTGGTTTCGAGAGGTCGGGCACCTCATCTCGGTGTCCGATGAGCATCGTGTTCTTCTCGACGCCACCTACGGCCAGTTTCGTCGGCCCGGGGCGCCTCACCGGACGGTGATGATGCAGGTTCCGTCAATGAGCGTCACAGGAGAAGAAGCTTGGTCATTGCGAGCGGGCGAATGGCACGTTCGGTATTGGCCGGTGGATGAACCATCATCGTGGGAGATCCAGTACGCCGCGGCGCGCCAACTCATCGTTCCAAAGCACCTCCCCGACCTATTGGACGGCGCAGCCTCTGTACTCGCCGGTTGCGACCGCCCTTAGGCGAAACCCCTGTCGAGAGCCGCCGACGATCGCACACACGACGGAGCAGCGACACCAATGTTGACGCTCAAGGGGTGCCGTTGCCATGATCAAGCTCGCTCCCGGCGCTAAGCCGTCCTGCTACTGCCACCAAACCAGCCGACCGTCGAGTTCTGATCGCCACGGGGGGGGTCGGCTCCTGCACGACTCACCGTTATCGCGGCGGCTTCGGCCGCGCGCCTGGCTGCCCAGCCAAGTTCACCTGCGTCCAGTCCATCTAGGTCGGTGTAGTCCCGGCCGCTTTTCCGCGTGAAGGACGTTGGCCTCGCAATCGCGCCTAGGGGGGCCTCGAGAGGTGCACCGGGCCCGACTTTCCGGGCCCCTGGACACGCCACGTGTCCCAAGACACAGCATTCTCTGAGTGGCGGGGACACTCTGGGTTCACACGAACGCCCGAGTCAGGCCGCTAGTCAGACCTTGTCATCGGGCTCCTTGGGGAGGGGCTCTATGTTGACATCAGCTGCTCGCAGACGATTGATCGGCTTCCTGTCCTTGCTGCTGTTGGCGCGTCGAGCCATCTGACTGCCGCCGTCGACGATAGTCATGATGGGGCTGGGGGGCGGCATCTTCATGCTGCTGAACCATGCATGCTCGGGGTTGGCGGCGACCCAGTCGATCGCGCCGTCGATGATCGCTTGGTTGTGTTCCTTCGCGGCCGCCGCCGCTTCGCGACCAGCGAGTCGCTGGGGCGGTCCCGTCCATCTATCCTGCTTCGGACCGTAGACCAGGATGGCCCTCGGTGATACCGCAAGAGCGACCTCCTTCGCTTCGGCGAAGCTGCCGCGGGGCGAATGGAATTGGACGATGTCTCGCGGGTCGATACCGGGCCCGGAGACGTTTGCGTAGCTATCCGGATTGACCTTGGGTCGTGGTCCTTCATGCAGGAGCACTACCGGTTCATCACCGGTGATGAGGAGCGGGTGGTCGATGGTGACGATGGTGAGCGGGCGTTCGGCGAGTTCCTGAAAGGCGCGCTCTGAGAGGCCGGAGATCATTCGGAGATGGTCGTTCGAGTGCGGCACGATGTCGAGTTCGTCGATGTCGGTCACGCTGAGCTTGTCCTGGTTGATGAGCTTCATTCCATAGTCGGTGAGAATCTCGAGACCTCGCCGCACTCGCATGCCGCGCACGTATTGCATCGAGACGAACATGTCGATCTTGAACCGTTCGCCTTCGCTCAGTGGCCTGGGCCGGCTGAAGGCCGTCGCGTCGAGGTGCGCGTGAAGGACTTCCGCGGCTGCTCCCTCGATTTCACTGAGCAGTGTCTCGAGTGACGCATCGAGCACATGCGCGTCGGTGACGGCGGTGTAGAAGTCTCGGACTGCCATGTCGCCGATGGCGCGGATCGTGGCTACGCCGCTTGTTCGATCCCGAACGCAAAGTCGACCCTTTGCGTTCGCGAATCGGGCGAGCACGAATCGCGGGACTATGTGGTGCCGAGCGCCAACAGCCGCAGAATGATCGAGAGCATCAGACCACGCGAGGGCAGCACGGTCAGCTGCCTCCTTGGAGGTAGCCGGACCAAACAAGCTGCGCACAGGGGCATTTTCGCGGCCAGGGCCGACAAACCCGACACAAGCCGCGGGCAGATACAGAATGGACAGCCTAGATCGGGCGGTCGCTTAGTAGGTCACGAGCTAAGGTCGAGACGTCGGTAGCGCTCCGGCGAGCTCGTTCCAGAAGCGGTGCCATCTCCTGCCGCACGTTTGACGCGGCCCGAGTCCACGCCTCACGCACTTCTGCCACAGTCAAGCCGGCAAACACGCTGGTCAGATGCGTTTCGTCCAACGCGTCTGCCACTTCAACAAATCTTGAGAAGCCTCGAAGAGAGCCGGGGTGGGGCGAGGCAATCACTGCTCTCAGGTCAGCTCGGCCGGCCAGAAGGTAGGTTCGCGCAGCATCGGCATTCACCGTCTCCAGCCGTTCCAGCGCTCGACTCATTCCCTCCCAGTCGCCGCTGGGCGATCTCGACCCGATCATTCGACCATCGAGAATCCACCGAGCACCAAGTTCGGGGAGCACAGGAATCAGTCGCGGAGGGAACTCAAGGACCTCGGACTCGTGCGCCTCGAGAAACGCGCGAATCTTCTCGGTGGAGAAGTCAGAACCCGCAAGGCCGCGAAGGACACTTTCCACACGTGCAAAGTTGCGAGGACCCTCGGGAGGGTTGCCGACGGTCATCGCGTACAGCCAATCGAACGGGAAGGCGGCCGCGATGCGGTCCGAAATGTCCGTGGAGAGATTGGCCAACCAAAACAGCAACAGGTCGAGGCTCTCGAACTCGTGCGGCCGCGCTCTTCGCAGCGATTCAGCGCTTGCTTCCCAGTCCACCGAACGCATGATCTCGAGAGCCGCCGCGCTCAGTTGCGGTAGTCGAGTCTCGAATCGCTGCCAGTACTCTCGACGCGCAACATCTTCAGCAGTCTCTGGAAGCGCTTCGTCGCCGGCCGTTGGGTCGTCGTCTTCATCGTCATCCTGGGTTGTCGGGGCATCCGCGAGACGGGCGACGGTGAGCATGATGCCGAAAACCCAGCCGGCGAAGTTTCCTGGAGTGTCCGCGAGATCAGATTCCAACTTTTCAACTAGATTCTGCGCGCTCGCGCGCAGAACAACCGTTGCAACCTCAGGGCTCAACTCGGCGAGGTCGGAGATGACCTCATAAATCTCGAAAGGGTGGGAATCCGCATCAACGTCGCCGACCCATCGGGCGAGTGCGGCGTGGTCTATGCCTTCCTCAAACTGGCGCACCCAATCCTCGTAACTGGGGTCGTTCCACCCGGGCGTCAGCTCTCGGATGACATCTCCCCAGTCCGAGGCGCGCGGCCTCGTGCCTCGGCGAGAGAAGCTCTGGGCCAGCACGCGCGCATCTACGGTAGTCCGAACCATTTCGTACGCGCTCGCATGGGACGACCTCAACCCGGACAAGATCCAGTGGAACCCGTTAACTTCGTCCGATTGGAGGTCCGGAAGCCACGCTGCCACTTGGTGGGCGAGGCGATCTGCTAGGCGGTCAGAAAGGGTTCGGATGAAGTCCAGGGCCCAAACAAGGTTAAGCCCCGCACCTCGCTCAATCCCACTCGGCGCGTCCTTGATCTGATCAAGCACCGCGACTGCCACTGACTCTTCGGTCAGGGGGAGAATGGGCCCGCGCCGATACGGTTCCGAGTGATTGAAGATCCGAAAGAGCCACAGCTTTCCGGCGAGGGAGATCGAACGATCAACCAGGAGTTCACGTACCCAGCCCATGACGATGGCACCGAGACCGTGCTCGTCGCGAAGCCCCATCCCGTAGAGCGCGCGGTCCGCTAGTCGTATGTGGACCGCACGGAGGCGCCCCTCCTGCTCTGTTACGAGGCGCTCCGCTAGGAGGGTGTTCAATGACTTCTCCAGCAGGTCGTCGAGGAACTCAGCGTCCCGAACAAACGACTCGGGCGCAGCATCGCGGAGTCGTGTGCGGAGTTGTTCTCGAGTGCTACCCGCGTCTCTGCTAACCATCTGGAGCAAACAGATCCACGCGAAGCAGACGACGCTTGGCCAATCGTCCATCAGTCGATCAATAGCTCCGGTAACCCGGCGATCACCACCCGACGCGACGAACATGAACAGCCACGGGCTCTCGGTGCTCCGCTTGGCTACCTCGAGGCGTCTCTCTGGTGTCTCTATCGCGAAGGCAGACCATTGCACCCGGTCGTCCAGACTAGAGATGAGGTTTCCAACTTCGTCGATGTGCTCAATGCAGTAGTCGTAGATCACTTGCTGCGCCTGACTTGCGACGACGGTCTCGTCACTCCGCTCCTCAAGCCGGACAGTCGAAACGAAGAGGACAGCGTGGTCGTCACTCACCTCGGCGCGCAGATCCTCGAGGAAGGACACGTCGAGCGCCTGCGCGTCGTCAACGATGGCGAGCACAGGGCCTTCCAGGTTTCTGAACTCGGTGATGTCCGTCGGGCTTGGTCCGCGACCGCGACGCTCGACCACGGCCCACCCCATGTGATTCATTCGACGCCCGGCGTGGAACGCGGTTATCGACTTGCCGGAGCCGCTCGCACCAGACACGGTGGCAAACTTTGAAGCCGTCAATCGCTGGGCAAGGCGTTCCGCCGCCGGAAGCTCAGGGCATGCGTTTACGTCGGCCGGCCGTAACCTTTCTCCGCGCAAAGCTGCGGAGAGGTCTCGGCTCGCATCGAATGTCACGTACCGCCACCCTTGCAGCATGGCGTCCGCCCCAAGCGCATCGACGATCTGACGAAGGGCTGTTCCCGCGCCCACCGGCAGCGCACCCTCACCAGTCGCGGAAGGTCCGATTCGGACCACTGGCCAGCGTGCGGCGAGTGGCGCTAGGAGAAGGTCTACAACTGCCTCATCACTCGCGCTGTATCCGATGACGGTGAGCGTTCGTGGCCGGTCCGAAAGCTCCTGAACCTTCTCGAGAATTTCAGTGCCGACGACGCCGTCTTCGTCCGGAAGGATCCAGGTGGCCGCCGGAGCGGCGGCGTCACCGTGAGGCTTGAACAGAACGCCATCACGGATCGGAATACCGAACGTCTGCTGATGCGCGCGTTCCAAGCAGGTGTCCCAATTGAATGAGACGACGCACTCGACGTGTCCAGCGTGAATCAAGCGAGCGAGGTCAACGTGTGCTTCCGAGGGGTCTCGATCTGCATCGAGGTTTGCGAATCCGGCTTGGAATGCTGCGCGCGCGTTGGGGTAGGTCCGGATCAATGCCCAGCAGTCCGCCAGGAGGCCCGGGGCGGCGGCAAGGATTTCCTTCGCCGTCCCATCTCGCCCAGAGCGCTCACGGAGATCGGTGAGCGCCTCGAGCGATGCATCGATTCCTTGCCAAACGAGGGCAGGCAACTCCTGCGTCATCGGGAACCCGTACGCAGACATGCCCGCGCCGACGACGATCACTGCGTTGTATGACCGAATAGGCCCAACGGCAGCATTCAATTCCTCAGCGGTCAGAACGCGAGTCACTACTGGAGGCGACTGTCTGCTAGGACGAAAGGCATGATCTTCTTCGTGAGCAGCATGTGTATCTTCGAGTTCTGCTTCTGGGAGATGTCCTCCTTGTTCCGCTTGTTGAACATCTTCCGAAGAAATTCGTAGTCCCGCTCCCCGTCACCGAAGTTCCACTCGTCTGGCGTGAATACCCCCTCTTCGAGGAAGTACTCGAGCATCGCCCGCGAAAAGTACTCGGATGTGAGAGCAATCGGTCGTCGTTCACGCACCGAAAGTCGAAGGGCGAGGAGATCGGAAAGCAGATTGACCTGAGAGTCGAGTTCGGCGACACCGAACTGGTTCACACATGTACTGCCGATCGGGTAGAGGTTGAATCCATTCGCAGCGTTCCGGATGGTGAAGAGCTTGACCAAGTTATTCTGCCCGCACACACATACGCCGCGACCCGTCGGGTCTTCTTCAAGCTGCACAACTTCCCACTCGGAGACGGCGACGGACCAGGTCTTGGACACGGACGATGCCAGCACGCCCGCGACAAGCGCGTCGAAACTCCCAGTGGTCATGCTGGCTCCTTCGCGAACGAGTGTAGTCCTGAAGGATTAGCCGACTGCTCGGGTGGGTGCGAGCCAAAGCCCAAGGATGTCACCGCCGAGCACTGTCCTTCGGTCTGGACAGGTCGTTGTTGTCCCTGAAGACGGGAGACCGCTGTCCACAAGCAGCTCGCAGTTGATCGCTGCGTGGCGGGAGCAGGTCAAGTTCCCGGGATTGTGGATGACGCGATCCCTCGCAATCGAGTTTCTCGTGGCTCGGATCTCTGAGATGATCGCTCTGACGACGAGTGTCATGACGTCGTCATGCGAAGACAGGGAGCACATGCGGATACCGCCCGATGTCGCCTTTGAGTTCCAGCAGGCGCTGAGCGAACTCCCCGGTCGCTTGATCGACGCCTACTTCGCCCTCGTGCCGAACGGCCCGCGTCTCCTTATGCTGCACACCAACAAGAAGTCGTCGAAGGCTTCCCGTGCGCAGATACTAATCAGCACCGCACAGTCGGCCGGCGGGGACCGGCTGCAGAAGATCATCGAGGCGTTCCTTCGCGATGCTGAGGCCGGACGGGTTCCTGTAGAGTCGGCCGCCACAGTGATCGCGGCACTCGACTCCGCGGGACTGCAGCTCGGACTTCCGGACGCACGTATCATCTCACCCGCCTCACCCAGGGAAGGACCCGATGTGACTGCATCGTCCAGCGCGAGCCCCTCGCCCACCAGCAAGCAAGGTGGTGGGCGCACCGTCTTCCTCGTGCAGGGCCGCCATCAAGAGGTCAACGAAGCCTTGACCGACTACCTCATGGCGCTCGACCTGCGCGTTCTGCAATGGGAGGAGGTCGTGAGAGCAACCGGGAAGGGGAATCCGTACATCGGTGATGTCATCGTCCGGGGCATGCAGGATGCGGATGCGATCGTCGTGTTGTTCACTGCAGAAGACAAGGTGCAGTTGGACGTTTCGATCGTTCCCAATGCGAAGCCAGAAGAGCTCCTTGCCGGCCACCAGCCTCGCCCGAACGTTCTTCTAGAAGCCGGGATGGCCCTTGCGATCGACGCGGACAGAACATTAATCGTACAGTTCGGGGATATCCGTCCGGCTACCGATCTTGACGGTCGGCACCTCCTCCATATCGGAGGGTCCAACGTCACGTGGCGTCACAACCTCGCCGCGCGGCTCGAGTCCATCGGTCTCCACCCTCGCACAACGTCCGGCCGGCACCTCACTGCCGGCAGCTTCCCCGCCCCGTGAGCTCGGTGCACTAAGGGAACTGCCCCGCCGTAAGGTAGCGGCCTGAGCCCGTTCGGGCCTCTACTCCCACCGTCTGCAGCCGAGTCGCAAGATCAAGGCGCCACGTCGGGTCGGCAGCCGAGATCCGGAGGAGGCTTTTCCCCCCGAGGTCACCTGGCGAGTTCACGCGTCCGTATTGGACAATGATGACCCGGGTCGAGTCGAGGGCGAGAGCCATGCCCACGGCGACCAACACCTCCGCGATAGGCTGTCGGCGCGAGGGCGCACCCTTGCCGATCCTAACGATCTCGTCTGCCGAGAGGACGATGACGGTGGCGCCCGCCATCTCCATTCCACGACGAACCACGTCAAGAGTGTTCGGCGTGCCCTGTCCTAACTCGGTGATCACCTCCTCGTCCCCAAGGACCCGGAGTTCAAGCGCGATGAGCAGATTCGCCAACGCCCGGTTGACCTCGGCGTTGCCCCCTCGCACCAAGAACACGGTGCGCGGGTCGCGCGCAAGTCGGGTCTCGACTCCACGGACTCCGTCACGACCAAGTTCGAGCTCGTAGATAACTGCGCTCAAAGCCGCGGAAGCTTGCCTGAGCGCGAGCCGGAAGACCCGGGCAGACTCGCGCACGTCGGTCTCGTTCCCGCTCGGGAATGTGACCTCGCGAAACCGCTGCGTAGGAACGGCGCTCTCTCCGACGGTCTGCAAGAGGACGGCCGCGACCTGGGACTGCCACAGACCGAATTCCGAGCTCCCCGGTGCCAGTCGCCCCGCGTCCGCTTGGTGCTTGAGCCGCGTCAGCTCATCGATCCCGAGCTCGGGTCTCATAGCAGTTCGGGAGGAATGAGGTAGCCCTCCAACGCCTTGTCCCGATAGAACCGCCTGCCTGCATCATTCGTGGGTTCAACGAGATGCGACTCGGGCCTGACCACGATTCCTACCGACTCGAGCGCCTCGACCTTGCGGGGATTGTTGCTCAGCAGACAGGCGCGCTGAACGCCAAGCTGAGCGAGCACCACCCCGCCGCCCTTGTAGTCGCGAGCGTCGACCGCGTACCCCAGAGCGGCGTAGGCATCGCTCTGGGTCGACCCCGTGGACCGCGCGTGCAAAGCCGCCCGCATCAATGCGACCTGACCGTTGTCGCGGCCATCTTGCTCGAGGAACACGATCACACCCGCCCCACGATCAGTGATCGTCTCGTACGCCATCACCAGCTGCTCACGACAGTCGCACTCAAGGCTCTCGAGGTAGTGCGCCGCGAAGCAAGTGGAGTGGATGCGAACCGTCACCTCGGACTCCGCCTCCCAGCCTCCGTAGGCGAGCGCGATAATATCCGTCTTTGCATACCGGAAGGCGTGCTCCTGCCAGACGCCCCATCTCGTGTTCAGTGGGCGCGTCGCGAGGAGGTCTGCTGCGGCCAGGCCGTGGAGTTCTGTCATGGTGACGCTGTCCCTTCGGGGTCGGGGCGGGATGGGTCGAACTCCAAGTGCATTGCGCGAAGAGACGCCAGATGGGTGCACGATCCCGATACTTCGAATAGGTCGCAATCGCACGTGGTCGCCTCGGCCGTGCGGGTGATTGTCCGAAGGCCCGACTCTGATCTGAATCGCACAAGAACGTCTTGGACCCGCCACTCCTCGACGACGTAGCGCTCCGCCTTGGCCCGCTTTGACCCCGACAGCGCGAGATAGACCGAGTCAGTCCGGAGCCGGTTCAGAGTCGCAACGTGCGACGCGACAACGCCCGGTAGCTGTCGGGTCTGTAGCCACTCGAGGCCATCCTGCTCCGCCTGTCCGAACCCGCGCGATCGAGCTGTCTCGAGGGCGCCGACCACGAGCGCTTCCGCGTTCTCGGGCGTCGAGCTGTGGAACTCGATGAGGCCGGCCAGCAGCGTGGAGAGGCATATCCAAAGGGCGTCGCGCAGATCGTGCGCGACGCGCGCGCACCGGCTCTGATAGTCGATGGCTCGACCCAGGGCATCCGGGTCGCGACCGACGCGCTTGAGCTCAAGCAGCCCCAGTTGGTAGAGAGGCCCGGCGGTGAAGAGCGTGAATCGGTCGGCCTCCGCCTCGGCGAGGATCGCGACATACATAGAGCGGGCCACCTCGTCGTGACCGTAAGCCTCCTCTAGGCGGGCGAGCTCATGCGCGGCGCGTAGTCGGCCACGTCTCTGTGGGGGCCCGGCCTTCGCGCATGAATCGTGTGCCTCGTGGAACAGAACCGATGCCTCGGCGAGGCGCCCGACCTTAACGTAAGCCTTGCCGAGTTGGGTCTTCAGTGTCGCGACGTATTCACTCGACACCCCCGATACGAGCACGAGGGCATCCTGATAACGCGCGACCGCGGCGGCGAAGCGACCGCGGCGGTACTCGATCTGACCGAGCGCACGCGAAGCCTTCAAGCGGGTGTCGGGCGACGGGTTGTCGATGAGACTCAACTCGAAATACTCGCTGGCGGCGTCGAGCGCCCCTTCCCGATAGTGCCTCTCCCCGACCATGAGGGCCGTCCATTCCCGCAGTGTGGGGTCGGGCAGGGCCTCAGCGGCCTCGATGATGAGCGCGAAGGCATCCGATGCGTCGGCGACCGTGCCCAGCGTCCTTAGGGGGCCCTTCTGCGCAACCAGCTCGTTGCCGAGGTCCCGGACGAGATGTGGGGTCGCCAGCCGCGAGCCTGCGCGGAGGGCTGCGGTCACCCAACCGAAGTCGGCCTGTGAGGTGACCTCCCCGGCCTTGGCCTTGGCGATCGCGATGTGGGTCAAGGCGATGTCGGCCTCCCTTAGCGGCCAGTCGGGCGAGGGCAAGACGAACCGTTGCGCCGCGAACAGGAAGTCGGGATCGACCGTCAGATAGGTCTCGGTCGCACCGGGCAGACCGCGGCTCTCCTCCACCCAGAGGACGCCGAGGCCCCGCATTACCGCGACCGCTCGGTCGAAGGACCCCCGGGTCGCGTTCGAGGCCCTGACCTCCTCCTCGAACACTACGCGGAGGACCTCGCGCGGTGCAGATCCCTCGACCAGCACGCTAGCGCGCACGAGAGAGCGGGTGTCGTCCTCGCTGTCGAGCGAGGAGAGAGTCGCTCCATAGCCGGACCGAGAGTCGTCGGCATCTAGGACCTCGGCGCCCGTGGCGCCGTTCCGGAGGTCCTCCGCTAACGTCATTAGTCGCCCGGGCAGTCGGACGAGACGGCGCAGTGCTGGCGCGGCGCGGCCGGCGAGCTCCACGCCGACGCGGGCGGCCAGGAGGTCATGGGCCGCTGGGATGCTGAGCTGATCCATCGTGACGACCTGACTCAGTTGCAGGGGGACCTGCTCCTCGGCTGCCCAGCCGATGACGACCCGGGAGCCGCTCTGCCGCGGCACCTCGAGGAAGAAGTCAATGAGTTCAACCGAGGTCACCATGTCGGCCGCACCCCCGAAGTTGTCGAGACAGATCAGCACCGAGTTTTCTGCGATGAACTGTCGGAGTCCGCTCCGAGAGCATCCGAAAGCCTCCACGATGCGGGTGAGGACCTGCTCGTAGCCCGGTGTGCGCTTGAGATCGATGTGCACCGGCAGCCGTTCGAAGTTGTGTCCGAATTGGGCCGCGATCGCGCGGACGAAGGTCGAGACTCCTGACCTCGGAGGACCAGTTACCACGGAGACCAACTCGTCGGCGACGCGGAGAAGTCGTGCCGTCTGCGCGAGCTGCGCGTCACGGCCGAAGAGCTGCTTCATCGCGCCCATCTCCAACAGATGGAGGAAGCTGTCGTCGGTGTCGAGTGCGCCCGGATCGACGCGGCCGAGATTGCCCTCGAGCAGCCTCCAGGGAAGAGGGCCATGCTCGGACGCGGCGACGCGTTCGGCGACGGCGAACGCGCTCGGAATATCGCCTTCGCGCAGAAGCTTAGAGTAGAAGGCGTTGGAGAAGGCGGCGCGAGCACTCGCGTCGGCATCGGCCGAACAGTAGACGACGGAGCAGCCGAGGTACTCGTGTACCAGCATGGCCACGTCTTCAGAATGAAGCCCGACCAGATGCACAAGCGCGGGACGTGCACGTTGAAGGCTGCGGACGAACACCTGGGCCGAGATGACCGACGATCGACCATCGGCGGTAAGCAGAACCAGGCCCTGCTCGTCGATCCCGATCATGCAGTGCACGATTAGCGTCGACGAGTCCGCGTGATCGATGTCAAGTTCGACCTCTGACCGCACTACTCGACCCTTCAGCGCGACGTCGAGGAGCGACGTCTTAGCCGCGCGATACAGCTCCGCAAGTTCTTCGTAGAAAGCCGCACGATCGGTTTCAGGTGGCAGCGTGGGCGCGAGCACCGTGAACTGGAGGCTAGCCATCGCTGCTCGCGAAGTAGGCCGCGAGAGCCGCGGTGACGATGTGGCGATTCTCCTTCGAGAGAGCAATGACGGCGACGGCGGGCCGAGCGGCGAGACCCGAAATCCAAGGATCGTCGGACACAGCGACCGAGCCGACGACCCTCACCCCGGCATCGGCGAGCCGCTCGACGCGTGCACGAAAAACTTTCGAGGCAGCCTGCATCGGCCCGATCTCGTCGAGGATGACCGTGCCGCCCCAGCCCTCGGGCACGTCGAGAACCGGGCACGCGACGTCTTCGAGGAAGCTCAACGAGACGCCCAACCGCGGTTGGCCATCTGCGTTCAGCGAGCCGAAACGAATGGTCGAAACCACATCGGGAGCGGCCAACACTCCTGACTCGCCCGTGAGCATTACGGTCTGGAACCCCTGGCGGCGCCCGTCCACCCGGATCTCTGATGTCACAAAACCGACCTTCGCCGACGGGGCGATCCGATCGGCGATCGCTCGAACAGCCGTCGATTTGCCCACACCGGGCACTCCGGTCAGCAAGGTGAACGTGGTCATGGGAACCTCAGCGAGTCGATCGAGTTCGGGTGCCGGCCGGCCCCTGATTTCGGAACGCCGAACCGTGCGCCACGCATCGATCCGCCGACTGTTTTGAGAATCATACCGACACGCCGTCGAACTCCGTGCGCGTCTACCCGAGGCCCTTGTGTGCTGCAAGCAGCTTCGCGGGCTGGCTGCCAGCCTTGTGGCTGTCCCAGGTCGGATCGCTCGTGGCTCAGCGGCGCTGAGGCTCGAGCTAGACGAGCGGCGGGGCCAGGTAGTACGGGTCGATGCACCCGTCAATCTCTCCGATAGTCCGACGGCCATCGCCCCGTCTCACCGAGTTCCGCGCGACAAGGACCGCCTACCTAGAAACGGTTCGTGGACATGCTCGAATGAGAGGCTCTCGAGCGCCCTGAGCACCACTCCTCCAAAGTGGAGTACCCAGCTGCACTTTATCCCTGTGATCAGGCATTTTCTGATGGAAAGGCCGGACCTCGACTTCCGAGTGTCCTATGTGTGTCCCCGCGAAGACACCTAAGGGACACAAATTCCCAGTCATACAAAAGTCTCAAGCCTGCTTGAGGAACTAAAAAGCGGCTCTGACCGGGACTTTAAGAGCGGAGACGGAGGGATTTGAACCCTCGGTACCCGTTAGGGTACTCCACCCTAGCAGGGTGGTACTTGGGCCGTGTCGGCGGAAGTGACACCGCTCGCGAGGACTGAATCCTAGATCGCCTTCATTCGTCGAAGTTGATGTGGACATTCTTCGGCTGCAGGTAGGAGAACATCTCCTCGATGCCTTCCTCCCGGCCGAGACCACTGTCCTTCACCCCACCGAATGCGGTGCCGGCGATGTGCCGTGACACGTCATTCGCCCAGACGTAACCCGCCTCGACATCGCGTGCGAACCGATGCACGGTCGCCAGGTCCTTCGAGAACACGCTCGCTGTCAGCCCATATGCCACGGAGTTGGCGAGCCGGATGGCGTCATCGTAGTCATCGAACGGGGTTACCGCGAGGATCGGCCCGAACACCTCCTCCTGCGCGAGCCTCGACGACGGGTCCACGTCGGCGAACACCGTGGGCCGCACAAAGAACCCCTCGGCGAAGGCGCCGGTATCGACCACATGCCCGCCTGCGACAAGACGACCGCCGTCCTCCGCCCCCACCGCGAGGTAGTGCTTCACCTTTTCGAATTGGATCGAATTGACTATGGCCCCGGTCTCAGTGGTCTCGTCGGAAGGCAGCCCTTGCCGCATGGCATCGACGGACGCTCCCAAGCGGGTCAGGAACTCCTCGTAAATACCTCGCTGCACGAACAGCCTCGACGTCGAACCACAGGACTGCCCCTGCCAGCTGAAGTTCATGCCGCGTTTCGCCGCTTCTATCGCCTTGTCCAGGTCAGCATTGTCGAACACGACCAGCGGATTCTTCCCCCCGAGTTCGAGCGTGACGCTCTTCACATTGACGGATGCGGCCGCCGCCAGGATGCCGCGCCCGGTCGCCGAGGCTCCGATGAAGGCGAGGCGGCGCACGTCCGGATGCCGTACGATCGCGTCGCCTGCGCTATTCCCATATCCCGTTACGACGTTGAACACCCCGTCTGGCAGCAGTCCGCGAGACAACTCGCCGAGTCGCAGAGCGGACAGGCTGGTGTGCTCGCTCGGCTTGATGATCACGGTATTGCCCGCTGCGAGGGGCGCGGCGATCTTCGAGGCGGCGAACATGAAGGGATGGTTGAAGGGAATAATCCGTCCCACGACTCCGTAGGGCTGCTCGAGCGTATAGTTCAACCGACCCCAGGAACCCGGAATCGTGTCCCCCCGCGCCTCGTAGGTCAGGCCACCGAAGTAGCGCAGTTGAGCGATGGCGGTGCCCGCGTCCTTGCGCATCTCGATGATCGGACTGCCGTTGTCCGCGACGTCGATCTGAGACAGCTCCTCCGCGTTTTCCTCGATCATCTCGGCGAGCGCGAACAGCACTTCTGCGCGCTCGGCAGGCGTCGAACGACGCCACTCCCGGAATGCGTGGGCGGCCGCCGCAACCGCGACATCCACGTCCTCCTTGCCCGCGGCCGGGAACGTTCCGTTCAGCTCGCCGGTGGCCGGGTTCCTCGACTCGATGACCTCGCCGCTGATGGCAATATAGTCGGCGCCCCCGACGGTCATGGGGGTGATGTCGTTGGGCATTCTCATCGTGCACTCCACTTCTGGGCTCCCGCGTTGGCGAGCAGGTCTACGAGGTCGTCATCAGACGACTCACGGCGGTTGTTGATGCGGAACGGGTGCCCCTTCGAGGCCTCGATCATCCGGGATCCGTCCACGTCGTCCTCTCCAATTGCTGGGAAGGACGGCTCGAAGCCGAGCTGCGCGAACAAGGCGTCGATGAGCGGGACCAAGGCACGGGCTTCGACGCTCAACTCGCCGTTGTTGAATGCGGCGACGTAGGGCAGCAGCACGGCATTCTGCAGGCCGTGGGGTATGCGGATGTCCGGAGAAGTCGTGAGCGCATGGACGAGCGCCAGACCGCTGTTGCCGCAGGCCATGTTCGCTGCGGAACTCGCCTCCAGCAGACGCTGCAGGATCTCATCGTTCTCACCGGTAGCGTTGCGTCCAGACTCTATTCCCTCTATGGCCAGAGGAAGGAGGTCGAGGATCGTCCGCGCCGAGTGCAGTGCGAGCGCCTCGGTGAAGTAGGTTCCCCCGTTCGCCCAGAGCGCTTCCATCGCGTGCGATAGGGCGTCGAACCCGGCATAGAGCATGGGCCGATACGGCAGCGTCCTGAGGATCTCACCGTCGAGAATGGCAACCCGAGGTTCACATCCCGCGCCACGGATGACTATCTCCTTCGACCGGCCCGGTTCGTGCAGCACGAGCGCGTTGGATACCTCGCTACCGCTGCCCGCCGTCGTGGGCAGCGCGATCACTGGCGCGGGGGTGTTCGCCACGAGGCCGACGCCCTCGTACGAGTCGATCGGGAGTGGGTTCGTCAGCCGAATGCCCACGGCCTTGCCCACACCCAGCGCGCTTCCCCCTCCGATTGCGACGACCAGGTCTGCGCTCGCTGCCAGCGCGATAGCAGCCGCATCCTCGACGACCGATATGTCCGGATCGGCTTCCACGAGGATCACCCCGACCGGATCGAAGCTGACTCGCGCGACGATCTTGTCGATCAACCCCGCCTCGCCGACGCCTGCGTCGGCCACGACGATAACGCGGCTTCCCCCAAGGCGGAGGACGGCGTCATCCAGTTGGCCGATGCTCCCCAGGCCCGAGATGACCTGAGTGGTGACGCAGAAGAGGCCTGCGTCGGTCATGTGAGTTCCGCGGAGATGAGGTCATCGACTTCCACGCGGGACACGGCGGACTCGAGCAACGATCCGCACCTCGGGCAGGCGAACTCCCGCAGTTCCAGTCCGGGATGGACTCGGATGTACTTGCCGTGGCTTGAGGGCTCGACCACGGTGCGAACGGCGGACTTCTTCCAATCGGATCCGGTGCCGAGGCTGTGCCCGCAGTTGCAGTACACCGCCCCCTGCGCGAGGGTCAGGTTTGGCGCGATGGCCCGGCCCTCCACCGGCGAGAACTCAGCCGACGGTGTTCCCCCGCCGATCCGCGCGGATCGGATCGCCAGGCGACGCTCCCGGGTCGCGTCCGCGTCGAGCGCCCCGTCGGAGACGACAACTCCGTACAAGTCGAAGGCCGCCTCCTCACTGACATACCGACCGGTGACATCTTCGACGACGGTGTTCGCGTCCCGTTCGATCGGATCCCCGTACCCGCCGCCGCCCTGGAAGCTGTAGGCGACGATGTCGCCCTTACCCAGTCCGAAGAAGCCCGGCTTGGCACCCATCTGGTCGCGTTGACCCGGCCATGAGGAGTGATCCTCGACCGAACTCACTGTTCCGACGGGGCTGACGCCCACCGCCGCATGGAGCACCTCGTTTCGGTTGCATGACCCCTCCAGACCGCCGAAGATACCAGCGCTGTTGGGCACCTCCACACCGTGGCCGATGATCATGGCGTTCAGGTGCTCGGTGTCGTGGGGTGTCAGAGCGAGTCCCACGGTCGCGCCGCCCCGCTGACGTCCGGCTCCGCCCGAGTCGGAGATGATGCTCCGATACAGGAAAAGCACCGGACCGTTCGCTTCGTGCGATTCGACATTGGTGATCGCGGGCTTTGGCGTACAGAAGTCCCCCGACGCAGTGAGCCCATCATGGTCGTTGTAGGCACCTCCGCCGCCCGCCGTCGAGTCGAGCAGGAATGTGCCGTACGGCTGCCCGTCGCGATTCTGGCCGTTGAGCACCATGACGCTCATCGAGCCCTTGGTTATAGCGGCCGCGTGCTTCGCCTGGGCGGGCGATGTGGAGATGAGCTTCGAAAGTGCGGCGAAGGCTACATTGCACACCACCCAGACCGCCGAAACGGTCGCCCCCGATACGGGTGCCGGCCAGGACGCGTTCGCCACGATTCCGGCCGGAGCCTTGATCTTCACGACACGCATCAGACCCTCGTTCCAGCGAAGGCGCGGGGCTAGCGTGGGCAGAAGCGCCGTGTATACGCCCGCGAGAAGGCCCGAGTAGGTGCAGTTGATGAACCCGGGCGCCTGCGGCGACGTGCCCTCGAAGTCGAACTCGAGCGACTCGCCCTTCTTCGTGAGCGTGAGATGGAATTCGTACAGCTCGTTCTCGTGACCGTCGTGCTCGATGAAGTCGACTGCACGGAAGACACCGTCAGGAAGCTCCCGCAGCACCTGCAGAATCTCCAACTCGGAATGATCAATCTCGTGCTCCATGATTCGCAGCACGGTGTCGACCCCATATCTGTCGAAGAGTTCAGTGAGGCGGCGGGATGCGACGTTGTTGGCGGCGATCATCGCCTTGAGATCGAGGCCCACCGTCATCGGCATCCGGGTCATGCCCATGAGCATGTCCCACAGATCCCGGCGTAGTTCTCCGCCTTCGACCAACTTGACGCCGGGGATGAGCATCGCTTCCTCCTGAATCCCCCGGGACTTCAAGCTCCAACTGCCGAAGTTCATGCCCCCGACGTCGATCTGATGGGCGCACGCGCCGACCCAGGCCACACGGCGACCGTTGTAGAAGACCGGCGCGACGATGGAGACATCCATCTGGTGAAGCGCACCCTTGTACGGGTCATTGAGAATGAACATGTCGCCCTCATGGATACCCGGGTTAACCTCACTGTCCGCAATGATGTTGCGCACCACACTGGCCATCGAGCCCGAGTGGAACAGTACCTGCGGCCCCATTGTCACGATCGACCCATCACCCAGATACGTGCCGACGTTGAAGTCGGTGG
>Ga0209792_1000641_pt1 | contig 22558 bp, 17 predicted proteins | sample EBPBio142005_DNA_FD_185860 | JGI IMG/M metagenome (GOLD analysis project Ga0209792, IMG submission 185860) | Wastewater treatment Type I Accumulibacter community from EBPR Bioreactor in Madison, WI, USA - Reactor 1_6/14/2005_ DNA (SPAdes)... | ecosystem: Engineered > Bioreactor > EBPR >... | reverse complement strand
CGACCATGACCGGACGATCTCCATCGGCGCGGTCCAGTTCGAGCCGCAGACGGGGTTCACCGCGAGCGAGGCGCGTGACGCGATCGGCCTTGCGCCGGACGCAGCCGACGTCGAGGGCGCGCTGTCATCGGACAGGATCAGCGAGGCGGACATCGCCGCAGGGCGCTATGACGGCGCGCGGGTCGAGACGCTGCTGGTCAACTGGCGCGAGCCGGCGCAGCACGCGATGCTGCGGACCGCGACCGTCGGCACGATCGTGCGCGAGGACGGCCGTTTCAGGGTCGAGCTGGAGAGCCTCAGCGCCGCGCTCGATCGGCCAGGCGGGCGAACCTATCGCCGCAATTGCGATGCGGAACTCGGAGACGGTCGCTGCCGCTTCGCCCTTGGCACTGCCGGGTTTCGGGCAAACGGGACGGTGACGGCGCTATCGGGCAAGGTGGCGCTCGTCGCGAGCGGGCTCGGCGAATTCGAGGACGGCTGGTTCGATCACGGCCTGGTTTTGTGGACCGGCGGCGAGGCGGCGGGGATTTCCCAGCGGATTTCGACCCTCCGGCGCGTCGGCGGAGGCGTCGTGTTGACCTTATGGACCGACGAGGTCGCGGGCTCGGCCGGCGATACGTTCACCGTGACGGCGGGTTGCGACAAGCGTTTCGCGACGTGCCGCGAAAAATTCGACAATGTCCTGAATTTCCAGGGCTTTCCACACATGCCCGGCAACGACGCGGCCTATGCCTATGTGCATGACGGCGCGGAGTTCGACGGAGGGCCGCTCGTCCCATGACATTGAAACTCGAAACTGCTCTGAGCGACAGGATCGCCAATACGGCGCTGGGCTGGTTCGGCACGCCCTACCGCCACCAGCATAGCCGCAAGGGCGTCGGCGCCGACTGCCTCGGTCTGGTGCGGGGCGTGTGGGAAGAGGTTTACGGGCGGCCCGCGCCGGACCCGGGGCCCTATTCGGCTGACTGGGCCGAAACGGCCGGCGGCGATCCCTTGATCGATGCGGCGCGGCTGTGGTGCCGGGAAGAACTGGATCGCGGGCCCCGGCGCGGCGACCTGCTGCTGTTTCGCCTGCGGCCCCGGCTCGCGGCCAAACATTGCGCCATCGCGATCGACGGCCGGCGTTTCATCCATGCCTATCAGGGCCACGCGGTGATGATCTCGCATCTCGACATGCACTGGCGGCGGCGGCTGGCCGGCGTCTTCGAATTCCCGGAACGGTGACACGGCATGGCCACCCTCATTCTGCAAGCGGCCGGCGCGTTTCTCGGCGGCTTCTTCGGTGCGACGGGCGCAGCGATCGCAGGCGCCGCCGGATCGATGGCGGGCTATCTGCTCGACAGGGCGCTGATCAATTCGACGCTGCACCACAAGGGACCGAGGCTGAAGGCCATGCGGCCGTTCACGGCCGAGGAGGGCGCGCCGATCCCGCGCGTCTACGGCACGATGCGCGTCGGCGGCACGCTCATCTGGGCGACGCGCTTCGAGGAGAAGCGCCGCTCGCGCCGGCAGGGCATCAAGGGCGGACCGAAGGTCACGACCTTCACCTATTTCGCCAATGCCGCCTTCGGCCTGTGCGAGGGGCCGATCGCGGGCGTCAGGCGGATCTGGGCCGACGGGCGCGAGATCGACCGGACGCAGGTGGACATCCGCATCTACAATGGCGGGCCGGACCAGATGCCGGACACGCTGATCGAGGCGAAGCAGGGCGAAGCGCCAGCCTATCGCGGCGTCGCCTATGTGGTGGTCGAGCATTTCGCGCTGGACGATTTCGGCAACCGGCTGCCGCAGTTCCAGTTCGAGGTGATCCGGCCGGTCGGCGGCTTCGGCGAGCGCATCCGCGCGGTGACGCTGATCCCCGGCGCGACCGAACATGGGCTCGCGACGGGTCTGCTGAGCTTCGGCGACGGACGCGGCGTCAGCGACACGAAGAACCGGCATGTCCTGTTCGCGGAAAGCGATCTCGATGGATCGCTGGACGAACTGGCGATGCTGTGCCCGAACCTGCGGCATGTCGCGCTGGTGGTGACCTGGTTCGGCGACGATCTCAGGGCCGGCGAATGCAACATCTATCCGGCGGTGGTGGAGAACGGCGCCGCGCCGGGATGGTCGGTGGCCGGCCAGACGGCTGAGACGGCCCGGACAGTGTCGCGCCATGGCGGATCGGCGGCCTATGGCGGCACGCCGTCCGACGCCTCGGTCAGGCAGGCGATCGCCGCCATCAAGGCGCGCGGCTGGGATGTGACGCTCTACCCCTTCGTGATGATGGACGTGCCGGCCGACAATGAATTGCCGGACCCCTATGGCGGCGACGCGCAGGCGGCCTATCCCTGGCGCGGCCGCATCACCTGTTTTCCGGGGCCGGGCCAGACCGGCAGCGCCGATGTGACGGCGGCGGCGCGGACGCAGGCAGATCATTTCTGCGGACAGGCGGAAGCGGCCGATTTCGGGATCGACGGCGGCGAGGTCGTCTACTCCGGCGATCCGGACGATTGGGGTTATCGGCGGATGGTGCTGCACTATGCCCATCTCGCCGTGGCGGCGGGCGGCGTGGATGCCTTTCTGGTGGGCTCAGAATTGCGCGGGCTGACGACGCTGCGCGACGAAGCAAATGCTTTTCCGTTCGTGGAGCAGCTTGTCGATCTCGCGGGCGGGGCGCGCGGCGTTCTGGGCGGCGATACCAAGCTGACCTATGGGGCGGACTGGTCGGAATATTTCGGCCACCACCCGCAGGACGGGTCTGGCTATGTCTTTTTCCACCTCGATCCGCTCTGGGCGAGCGACGACATCGACGCGATCGGCATCGACAACTACATGCCGCTGTCCGACTGGCGCGACGAGGACGTGTCTGGCGGCAATCCCGAGGGGTTCGCTTCCGCCTATGATCGCGGCGGACTGCGTAGCGCGATCGTGTCGGGAGAAGGCTTCGACTGGTATTACGCGAGTCCGGCGGATCGACTGGTGCGGGAGCGCACGCCGATCACCGACGGGCTGGCCGGCAAGCCGTGGGTATTTCGCCACAAGGACCTCGCCGGCTGGTGGTCGAACTACCATGTCGAACGGCTCGGCGGTGCGGAACTGCCCGGGCCGACGGCGTGGGTCCCGAGATCGAAACCGATCTGGTTCACGGAACTGGGATGCGCGGCGGTCGACAAGGGGCCGAACCAGCCGAACGTCTTTCCCGACACGAAGAGTTCGGAGAACGCGCTGCCCTATTTTTCGTCGGGCGGGCGATCGGATACGGCGCAGCGGCGGTTCCTCGAAGCGCATTTCGATCATTGGGACGCGGAGAGCGAGGCCTTCGAGAACGCCGGCAATCCGGTCTCGGCCCTCTATGGCGGGCGGATGGTGGATGCCGAGCGCATCTATTGCTGGGCCTGGGATGCGCGGCCGTTTCCGGCGTTTCCGCTGCTGCGCGACATGTGGGCGGACGGCGACAACTGGCTGTTCGGCCACTGGCTGAATGGGCGGGCGGGCGCGCCGGGCGTCGGCGCGTTGATCGCGGCCGTGCTGGCAGATCACGGCGTCACGAATGCGCGCTGCGAGGCGGTCGAAGGCGTCGTGCAAGGCTATGTCGTCGGCGAGCCGGGGACGGCACGGCAGGCGCTGTCGCCATTGATCGAACTGTTCGACCTGTCCGTCGGCGAAATCGACGGCGCGCTGGAATTCCGCGTGATCGGGCATGAGGCCGGCGAACCGGCGCAGGTCGCCGACCCGGTGGCCGCCGATGATCGCCGTGCCGCGATCGAACGGACCCGGCAGCCGGAACAGGAACTGCCGTCAGAAGTCACGATCGACTTCGCCGATCCGATGAACGACTATCAGGCCGGCTCGGCGCGAGCCTTCGATGCCGGAGCGGCGACACTGGTCGCGGCGCGCCTGGACTTTCCGGGAGCCTTGGAGACCGGACTCGCAGAGGCGCTTGCCGCCGATTGGCTGCGTCGGGCGCGCGAAGGGCGCGACACGATCAGGTTCGCGACGCCGGCGGCCGATCGCGGTCCGAAACCCGGACGGCTGGTGCAATTGCCGGGCAGGCTCGATGGCGATTACCTCGTGACCGCGGTCGAGGAAGGCTTGCTGCGGACGTTCGAGGCGCGGCGGCTGGTGAGGATGCCTGCAAGCCCCGATCGCGCGCGATTGCCGGCGAAAATCGGGGTCGGGCCGTTCATGCCCGGCAAGCCGCTGGTGATCTTCCTCGACCTTCCATCCGTCGAGGCCGGCCCGCCGCAGGACAGGTTCCGCGTCGCGGCCTTCGCGCGGCCGTGGAAAAGCCAGCAGGTTTTCACGTCGCCGGGTGTGAGCGCGTTCGCGCCTCGCGCGACGATCCCGCAGCCGGCGACGATCGGACGGCTGGCCGAGCCGCTCGGCGCGGGGTTCGAGGGCCGCATCGACCACGCCGGCCGGATCGATGTCGAAATGCGGCACGACGAACTCGCGAGCGTCGAGACGTTGCAACTGCTGAACGGGGCGAATGTCGCCGCTATCAGGTCCGTCATCGGTGCGTGGGAAATCGTGCAGTTCGCAGGCGCCGAAGAAATGGAGCCAGGGCGCTGGCGGCTGACGAAGCTCCTTCGCGGCCAGCTTGGCACCGGCGACGCGGCTGAAGCAGGGGCGGCGGCCGGCGCGGATTTCGTCATGCTTGACGAGGCGGTCGTGCCGGCGGGACTGACCGCGAGCGAAGTCGGCATGCCGGTCACCTGGAAGGTGGGGCCGTCAGGCTATGATCTGACCGACGACTATTTCGTGCAGTCCGAACAGGTCGGAGGCTTGCGGGCGCAACTGCCGCTGTCGCCGGCGCATCTGCGCGTCGCGCGAGCCGAGGACGGCGCGCTCGCTTTCAACTGGATTCGGCGCGGGCGCATCGATGCCGATAGCTGGCTCGGTGACGATATCCCGCTCGGCGAGGCGTATGAGCGCTATATGCTGCGCATCGCGCCGGCAGGCGGCGAACCCGTTCGGGAAATCACCCTTGGCGAACTGTTCTGGACCTATCCGGCGGCGATGTCCGATGCCGATTTTCCGGCCAGACCGGCCGACATCGAGGTGACCGTTCGCCAATTGAGCCAGGCCGTCGGCGAGGGTCTGGCGGCGTCGCTCATTTTCACAATCACATAATCAAGGAATTTCGAGATGAACGATACGAAACCATGGTATCTCTCGCGTACGATCTGGGCGTCGATCGTAACCGTGCTCACCGGCGCAGCCGGCCTGTTCGGCCTGCCGATGGTCGGCATCGACACTGGCGCGCTGACGGAAACGATCCTGCAACTCGTGACGGCGATTTCGGGGCTGATCGCGATTTTCGGCCGTCTTTCGGCGACCAACAAGATCCGGTAGCGGAGGCAAGGCCTTCAGACGATGTTCATTCCACGTTCAGCCCGGATGAGTTAGAAGGGCGGCATGAAAACGTTCGTTCGTTCCCTTGTTCATGGCATCGCGCTTGCCGGCCTCGTCGCCGCGCCGGGTCCCGGCTTCGCGGCGATGCCGGCCGCGACCCTCGAGGCGCCGTCGATGGCCGTGCCGGTCCAGGCGAATTGCAATGCGATCGCCCAGCAGGTCGGCGCGCAATATGGCGGCCGCGCGCGCGGCTCGTTGCAGAATCGCGGCGGCCAGCAGGTCTGTGTCGTCGTCGTGGTGGTCGAAGGCAAGAAGGGTGAGCGCACGCAGCGCATCGAGGTGGTCGTTCCGGCCGGATGATCCGGGAAACGCTTTGCCGGCCGAAACACCGCTCTGAGGGGAAAGCATGCGCATACTCGTGGTGGAAGACGACAAGGAACTGAACCGCCAGCTCAATGAGGCGCTGGTGGATGCCGGCTACGTGGTCGACAAGGCTTTCGACGGCGAGGAGGGGCATTTCCTTGGCGACACCGAGCCCTATGACGCCGTAATCCTCGATATCGGCCTGCCGCAGATGGACGGCATCTCGGTCATGGAGAAATGGCGCCGTGACGGCCGCAAGATGCCCGTGCTGATGCTGACCGCGCGCGACCGCTGGAGCGACAAGGTGGCGGGCATCGACGCCGGCGCGGACGATTATGTCACCAAGCCGTTCCATATCGAGGAGGTTCTGGCGCGCGTCCGCGCACTGATCCGCCGTGCGGCGGGCCATGCCTCGTCGGAACTGGTCTGCGGGCCGGTGCGGCTGGATACGGCTGCCTCGAAGGTCGATGTGGACGGCAAGCCGGTCAAGCTGACGTCACATGAATTCCGCCTGCTTGCCTATCTGATGCACCATGCGGGCAAGGTCGTGTCGCGCACGGAACTCGTCGAACACCTCTACGATCAGGATTTCGACCGCGATTCCAATACGATCGAGGTCTTCGTCGGGCGGTTGCGCAAGAAGCTCGGCGTCGATCTGGTGGAGACGGTGCGCGGGATGGGATATCGCCTGCGTGAGCCCGATCAGTGACGGCTGACAGAGCGGCGACGGGCGGGTCGCCCGTCCATGGGTCTGTTGATATTCGCCCTCGGCCGGCCTGCAAATGGGGGTTTTCTGCGCTTCCGATGCTCATTTACCCGAATGTAAACTCCGCTTCGGTTCTCGAAAACCTCCATTTTCGACTCGGCCGAAGCCGAATCTCAACAGACCCATGAAGTTCCTGCCGCATTCGCTCGCCGCGCGCGTCATCACATTCTCGACCGCGTGGGCGGTGCTGGCGCTGCTGGTCATCGCCACGGTGGTCTCGGCGCTGTTTCGCGAGGCCAGCGAACGCGGCTTCGACAATCTCCTCTCGGCCAATCTGTTCAATCTCGTGGCGTCCGTGGGTTCAAGCGCCGATGGGCAATTGACCGGCAGTCCGCAACTGGGCGACGAACGGTATCTCCAGCCCGATTCCGGGTGGTACTGGTCGGTGGAACCGGTGGCGGCCGGCCTGACCGGCGTACTGCGGTCGGATTCCATGCTGACGCCGATCGCGTCGCCGCCGACGGCCTCCGTGCCCTTCGACAGTTCCTATCAGCGCCGCTATTCGGCGACGGGGCCGGCCGGCCAGAGCGTGGCCGTGCTTGAAACGGAAGTCGTCATGGGCGGCGCGGACAAGATCGCGCGCTATCGCGTGACCGGCAATCTCGACGAACTGGAAGCCGAGATTTCGGATTTCAACCGCCAGCTCTACACCTACCTCCTGCTGTTTGGCATCGGCATGGTCGCGATCAACGCGGCGGCGATCTGGCTCGGCCTGCGTCCGCTCGGCCGTGTTCGCGAAGCGCTGTCCAGCGTGCGCGAGGGCACGGCCAAGCGCCTGACCGGCGGTTTCCCCGCAGAGATCGAGCCGCTGGCCAACGAGACCAACGCGCTGATCGAAAACAACCGCCGCATTCTCGAACGTTCGCGAACCCAGGTCGGGAACCTCGCGCATTCGCTGAAAACCCCGCTCGCGGTGCTGACCAATGAGGGCCGGTCGATCGGCGGGCGAAAAGGGCGCCTGATCGAGGATCAGACGGCGGCGATGAAGCAGCAGATCGACCATTACCTGCAACGGGCGCGGATCGCGGCGCAGCGCGAAAGCGTGATTTTCAGGACTCCCGTCGCGCCTGTTCTGGAGCGCATGGTTCGCGTGATGGCTAAGCTCAATCCCTCGATCGATCTCGCATATGTTCCTCGGGATGAAGGCGCGATCTTTGCCGGAGAGCAGGAGGATCTCGAGGAGATCGTCGGCAATCTGCTCGAAAACGCGATGAAATGGGGCCGCAAGGCAGCGAAAGTGACGCTGGCCGCTGACGACGGTTCCGAGCCGGGATTTGTCATCACGATCGAGGATGACGGGCCGGGAATCCCCGAGGACCAGGCGCGCGAGGCGCTCAAGCGCGGCAAGCGGCTGGATGAAACCAAGCCGGGAACCGGGCTTGGGCTGGCGATCGTTTCCGACCTCATCTCCGAATATCAGGGCAAGCTTGAACTGAAACGGTCGGAACTGGGCGGCTTGATGGCCGTTGTGCATTTGCGAAAAGCCGCATGACAATACCCGCAAAATCAGCCAGAACGAATACAGGCGGGCCGGCTGGAGTGTTTGGCGCGCAAGGAAACCGATGAAGATAAAGCTGCTGATCGTCGCCGCCGCTCTTGGCCTTGCCGGATGTTCCACGACGAATTCGTCGGGAACCGTCGTCGGCGGCTTTGCCGGCCAGCCGACCAAGGCGCCGGCGCGCGCCGGGCAGGCGATCATCGCGGCGCTCGGCGGCGGGCTGGTCGGCGACGCCCAGTTGTCGGGCTCCGAAAGGGCGCTGGCGCTCCAGGCGGAGTACAAGGCGCTGGAATACACGCCCGTCGGCCAGCCGGTGATGTGGGGCAACCTTCAGGGACGGCATGGCGAGGTGAGGGCGGCGCAGCCCTATCGCGTGGGCTCGCAGGACTGCCGGCAGTATACGCATACGATCGTGCTCGGCGCGCAGCCGCAGGTCGTTCGCGGAACCGCTTGCCGCAATTCCGACGGAAGCTGGACGCTGCTCACCTGAAATTGAGCGCCCGAGGCTGCTCGGGATCCGGAATCCGGGCGATGGCGGCCAAATGGCCGCATGGCAGGCTGTTGGCAGGCGTCGGGCCACCTTCTAAATGAACATCATGCTTTTCTGGGTCATAGCCGCTGCCCTGACGCTGATCGCCTGCGCGGCCGTGCTGTGGCCGCTAACCCGGCGCTTGGAAGCCGTTTCGCCGGCCGGCTATGACGCCGAGGTCTACAAGGACCAACTCGCCGAGATCGACCGGGACGCCACGCGGGGCTTGATCGCATCGTCGCAGGTGGAGTTGGCGCGGGCCGAGGTGGCGAGGCGCCTGATCAAGGCGGCCGCCGCGTCCAAATCCGCTGACATGCCTGGAACCGACGGCGGCTGGCCGCGATGGGTCGCGGTTGCCGCGATCCTCGCCATTCCGGTTATCGGCTGGGGCATGTATTCGGCGGTGGGGGCTGCGGGTCTGCCGGACGAGCCTCTTGCGGCGCGGATGGAGCGCAACCCGGCCGACAATACGGTCGAGGAACTGATCGCCCGGGCCGAGCGCCATCTGGCGGCAAACCCCGACGATGCGTCCGGCTGGCAGGTGCTTGGCCCGATCTATCTGCGCCAGCAACGTTATGCCGATGCGCGAAAAGCTTACGAGAATGCGATCCGGCTGCTGGGCTCCGACGCCGCGCGGGAAGTGGGCCTTGGCGAGGCGATCGCAGGCGAGGCCGGCGGCGTCGTGACCGCTGATGCGCGTGCCGCATTCGAACGCGCGGCCAAACACGATCCGTCCGAACCGCGGGCGAGGTATTTCCTGGCGACCGCGCTTGCGCAGGAAGGGCGGCTCGCGGAAGCCCGCGACGCCTGGCAGGCGATGAAGGCTTCGCTGCCGGCGGATTCGCCCTGGCAGGGTGTCATCGACCAGGCGCTGGCCGAGGCGGCGACCCGGATGGCCGCGCCTGAGGCAGGCCCCTCGGACGATGACGTCGCGGCCGCCGAGACCATGAGCGCCGGCGACCGCACGGCGATGATCGAAGGCATGGTCGCCAGCCTCGATGCGAAGCTGCGCGACAATCCCGCCGACCTTGCCGGGTGGCAGCGGCTGATCCGTTCCTATGTCGTGCTGGGCCGCAAGGATGCAGCTGCAGACGCCCTTGCCCGCGCGGTGGCTGGGCTCGCCAGCGATCCGGCGTCCGTCGAGGCGATCAACCGGTTTGCCGCCGATCTCGGCATCGGGAAGGACGGCTGAGATGACGCGCAAGCAGAAACGACTGTCCGTCATCGCCGGCGCGCTCGTCTTTCTTGGCGCGGCGACCGCGCTGACCTTCTACGCGCTCGGCCAGCGCACCTCCTATTTCTACATGCCGGCCGATCTCGCGGCGAACCCTGTGCCACCGGGCCAGCGTATCCGGCTTGGCGGGCTGGTCGAAAAGGGATCGATCCGGCGCGGGCAGGGGACGAAGGTTGCGTTCGTCGTAACCGATACGTCCGAGACGGTGAAAGTCGTGTATGAGGGCCTGCTGCCCGACCTGTTCCGTGAGGAGCAGGGGGTGGTGACGGAAGGCGCCTTCGACAGCGCCGGCACGTTCGTCGCCGACAGCGTGCTCGCAAAGCACGACGAGACCTACATGCCGAAGGAGGTCGCCGACAGCCTGAAGGAAAAGGGCGTCTGGCAGCCGGAGCGGAAGGCCGCGCCATGATCGCCGAAACCGGGCATTTCGCGCTCGTCCTTGCTCTGGCGTTGTCGGTCGTCCAGTTCGCCGTTCCGCTGGTCGGCGTGCGCGCCGGGCAGACGCGGCTTGTCGCCGTGGCCGCGCCCGTCGCCATCACGGCATTCGCCATGACGGCGATCGCGTTCGCCGCGCTTGTCGCCGCCTATGTCCAGTCCGACTTCTCGCTGCTGAACGTGTGGGAGAACTCCCATTCGATGAAGCCGATGATCTACAAGGTGACCGGGACCTGGGGCAATCATGAAGGGTCGATGCTGCTCTGGGTGCTGATCCTAACCTTTTTCGGCGCGCTGGTCGCGGCTTTCGGCAACAATATCCCCCCGACCTTGAAGGCCACCGCGCTGGCGATCCAGGGGTTGATCGGCGTGGCTTTCCTGCTATTCATCCTGCTGACCTCGAATCCGTTCACGCGGCTCGTTCCCGCGCCGATCGAAGGCCGTGATTTGAATCCGGTCCTGCAGGACATCGGCCTCGCCATCCATCCGCCGCTTCTCTATCTCGGCTATGTCGGCTTCTCCGTCTGCTTCTCCTTCGCGGTGGCGGCGCTGATCGAAGGCCGCATCGACGCGGCCTGGGCGCGGTGGGTCAGGCCTTGGACGCTCGCCGCGTGGATCTGCCTGACGGGCGGCATCGCGATGGGCTCTTACTGGGCCTATTACGAGCTCGGCTGGGGCGGGTTCTGGTTCTGGGACCCGGTCGAGAACGCGTCGTTCATGCCCTGGCTGGCGGGCACGGCGCTGCTGCATTCGGCGATCGTGATGGAGCGGCGCGAGGCGCTGAAGATCTGGACGATCCTGCTGGCGCTGCTGACCTTCTCGCTGTCGCTTCTCGGCACATTCCTCGTGCGCTCGGGCGTGCTGACCTCGGTGCACGCCTTCGCCACCGATCCGAGCCGCGGCGTCTTCATTTTGGCCATTCTCGCCTTGTTCGTCGGCGGTTCGCTGGCGTTGTTCGCACTGCGCGCGCAGGCCCTGACGCCCGGCGGCATCTTCCAGCCGATCTCGCGCGAAGGCGCGCTCGTGCTGAACAATCTGTTCCTGACGACGGCGACGGCGACCGTGCTGGTCGGGACCCTCTATCCCCTGGCGGTGGAGGCGCTCTCAGGCGACAAGATTTCGGTCGGCGCTCCCTTCTTCAACCTGACCTTCGGCGCGCTGATGATCCCGCTGCTGGTCGCGGTGCCGTTCGGCCCGTTGCTGGCCTGGAAGCGCGGGGACCTTGCCGCCGTGTCGCAGCGCCTGTTCGCGGCGGCGGGGGCCGCTATCCTGACGGCGATCGTGGCGTTGCTGTTTGTCGATCGCGATGCCGCCTTCGTCGCACTGGGGTCGGCCTTGGCCGCATGGCTGATCGTCGGGGCCTTGACCGATCTGGTTCTGAAATCGGGCATAATGACCGTGTCGGTCGCCGTCGCCCGCCGCCGCCTTGTCGGCCTGCCAGCGTCAGCCTTCGGCACCGCGCTTGCCCATCTCGGCCTCGGGCTCACTTTGCTCGGCATCGTCACCACGACGGGCTTGCAGCAGGAACGGATCGTTGCGTTGAAGCCCGGCGACACCGTTCCGATCGCCGGCTATGTGCTGCGATTCGAGGACATGCGGCCCGTGCGCGGCGCAAATTACACCGAGGATCAGGCTCGCTTCTCGCTCGCCGCGGCATCCGGCGCGCAGCTTGGCGAGATCGTGTCGGCGAAGCGAATCTACACGGCGCGCCAGATGCCGACGACGGAGGCGGGCATCGCGACGCGGGGTCTCAGCCAGATCTATGTTTCGCTCGGCGACCCATCGTCGAATGGCGGGCTTGTCGTGAGAATCTGGTGGAAGCCGCTGGTCCTGCTGATCTGGCTTGGCGCGGTCGCGATGATGGCAGGCGGCGTGTTGTCCTTGAGTGACCGGCGGCTGCGCATCGGCGCGCCGGCGTCGCGCAAATCCCGCCGGCCACAGCAGGCTCCGGCCGAATGACCGCGATGCTGCGATATCTCGTTCTTGCGCTGGCTCTCCTGATCGGGCCAATCAGTGCATTGGCGGTGACCCCGGACGAGGTGTTGCCCGATCCTGCTCTGGAGGCGCGGGCGCGGGCGATTTCGGCGCAACTGCGGTGCATGATCTGCCAGAACCAGTCGATCGACGATTCCGATGCCGCTCTGGCCAAGGATTTGCGTGTGCTGGTTCGGCAGCGGCTGAGCGCGGGCGACAGCGACGACGCGGTCATGGACTATGTCGTGTCGCGCTATGGCGAATTCGTGCTGCTCAAGCCTCGCTTCAACTGGCGCAACACGCTGCTGTGGGCGACACCGGCCGTTCTGCTGCTGGCGGGCGCGGCCTATATGCTGGCGTCGTCACGCCGCCGGCGCTCGGAAGCCGCGCAGCCCCTGACCGAAGCGGAGCAGGCCGCGCTGGACGACGCGTTACGCCGCGACGTCTGACCATCGCTTTCATTACCAAAATTTCATCTGCCGGAAAGAACGCCGTAATGTGAGCTTTCCTATCTGTCGTGTCCAACGATGCGGATTCGCGCATCCGTCTTTGAGAAGGACATGACAGCCATGAATACTCCCGCCAAGTCGCCATCGCGCACGAACAAGCTGCTCGCCGCCGCCGCGTCGCTCGCCATCGCGGGCGCTATCGGCATGGGCGCCGTCACGTCGGGAACGGCCCCCGTGTTCGCCGAAGCCGTCCGCGTGGACGCGCCGCAGGCGCCGGGCTTCGCCGACGTCGTCGAGAAGGTTTCGCCCGCCGTCGTTTCCGTCCGCGTGAAATCGCCGGTCCAACCTGCGAATGACGGTCCCGGCTCGCTGTTCAACGGCCCCGGCGGCGGCTTCTTCTTCGATGGTCCCGGCATGGACAATCTCCCCGACGACCACCCGATGAAGCGCTTCTTCCGCGAATTCCGTGGCGACGGCCCGCGCGCCGAGCGGCGCGACCAGCGCCGGCAGGAGCGCAAGGGTCCGCAGCGCATGCGTCCGTCGTCGCAGGGCTCCGGCTTCTTCATCTCTGAGGACGGCTACCTCGTCACCAACAATCACGTCGTCAAGGACGGCGCGAGCTACACTGTCGTGCTCGACAATGGCGATGAGCTCGACGCCAAGCTGATCGGCACCGACGAGCGCACCGACCTCGCCGTGCTGAAGGTCGATGCGGACCGCAAGTTCACCTACGTCTCCTTTGCGGACGACTCCAAGATCCGCGTCGGCGACTGGGTCGTCGCGGTCGGCAACCCGTTCGGCCTGGGCGGCACCGTGACCGCCGGCATCGTCTCGGCACGCGGCCGTGACATCGGCGCCGGCCCCTATGACGATTTCATCCAGATCGACGCCGCCGTGAATCGCGGCAATTCGGGCGGTCCCGCCTTCAACCTCAATGGCGAGGTCGTCGGCATCAACACCGCGATCTTCTCGCCGTCGGGCGGCAATGTCGGCATTGCCTTCGCCATTCCGGCCTCCACCGCCAAGGATGTCGTCAACCAGCTCATGGATGGCGGCTCGATCAAGCGCGGCTGGCTCGGCGTCCAGATCCAGCCGGTGACGGACGAGATCGCCGATTCGGTCGGGCTGAAGGCCGCCAAGGGCGCGCTGGTCAGCGAGGCGCAGGCCGATGGCCCCGCCAAGGCGGTTGGCATCGCGGCCGGCGACATCATCACCGCCGTCAATGGCAAGGATGTCGCCTCTCCGCGTGAACTGGCTCGTCTCGTCGCCGGCATCGCACCCGACTCGTCGGTCAAGGTCGATGTGTGGCGCAATGGCGAAACCAAGTCCTTCGACGTGAAGCTCGGCACCCTGCCGGGTGCGCAGGACCGGGCCGATGCGACGACCCCCGACGACGATACGAAGCCGGGCGGCTCGCTCGCCGATTTCGGCCTGACCGTCACGCCGTCGGACGACGGCAAGGGCCTGGTGGTGACCGATGTCGACAATGACAGCGCCGCCGCCGAGCGCCAGATGCAGGCGGGCGACGTGATCGTCGCCGTCAATTCCAAGCCTGTCGCCTCGACCGAAGACGTCAACAAGGCGGTCGCCGAGGCCGAGAAAGCGGGCCGCAAGGCCGTGCTCTTCCAGGTGAAGCGCGAAGAGACCAGCCGCTTCGTCGCCCTGCCGGTCGGCCAGGGCTGACGCACATGCCCTCGAGGCCGGCCGCGTTTGTGGCCGGCCGAGAGAAGCGAAGGGCCGGGTTTCCAGTTGACCGGCCAAGTCTTCGCTCGGTCTGGCGGCAGCGGGTTTCCCCATCGCCCGCTGTCGCTTCCGGCGCATTGCCCCTCGATGCGCGTGGTCGGGAGCTTGACCGATGAGCCTGCAGCAATCATTTCATGACGACATCGCCGGCAACGGGCCCATGAAGATTCTCGTCATCGAAGACGACCGCGAAGCGGCCGAATATCTCGAAAAGGCATTGGTGGAGGCCGGTCACACGGCCCACGTCGCCCGCGATGGCGAAACCGGATTCAGCCTCGCCGACGCCGAAAGCTACGATGTCCTGATCGTCGACCGCATGCTGCCGCGCCGCGACGGCCTGTCGGTGATCGCGGGCCTGCGCGCACGCGGCAACGAGACGCCGGCGCTGATCCTGTCGGCGCTGGGCGAGGTTGACGACCGCGTGAAAGGCTTGCGCGCCGGGGGCGACGATTACCTCACGAAGCCCTATGCGTTCGCCGAACTGCTGGCGCGCATCGAGGTGTTGAACCGCCGCGCGACGGTGCGCGACGGCGAAACCATGTATCGCGCCGGCGATCTCGAGCTCGACCGCCTGTCCCATACGGTCAAGCGCGCCGGAAGGGAGATCACGCTGCAGCCGCGCGAGTTCAGGCTTCTGGAATATCTGATGCGCCATGGCGGGCAGGTCGTGACCCGCACCATGCTGCTGGAGAATGTCTGGGACTATCATTTCGACCCGCAGACCAACGTCATCGACGTGCATGTGTCGCGGCTTCGTTCGAAGATCGAGAAGGGTTTTGACAAGCCGCTGCTCCACACCGTGCGCGGCGCGGGCTATATGCTGAAGGCCTGATGCTTCAGCGCCTGAACGCCATCTTCCGCACCACCGCCGTTCGTCTCTCGGCGCTCTATCTCCTCCTGTTCCTCATCTCGGCGCTGGTCCTCGTTTTCTACATGACCTCGCTGTCGACGCGCATGCTGACCGCGCAGACGCGCGAGACGATCGAGGAGGAGGCGCTGAGCTTGGCGCGCGCCTATGAGCGGGGCGGCATTCCCGTCCTGGCGCGGTCGGTGGCGCAACGCTCCCGTCAACCGGGCGCCAACCTCTATCTCCTTGCCGATGCCAATGGCCGTCCGCTCGCCGGCAATGTCGACGCGCTCGATCCGGGCGTGCTGGAAACGACGGGCTGGACGCAGCGGCCGTTCGCCTATCGGCGCTTCGGCGAAGGCACCACGCGCCCGCCGGCGGAGGGTACGGCGGAAACCGAACGACATCAGGCGATCGCGCAGGTGATCCGCCTGCCGAACCAGATGATCGTGCTGATCGGGCGCGACCTTGGCGAGCCTGAACGTTTCCAGTCGATCATCCGCCGCTCGCTCACGGTCGCGCTGGGCCTCATGGGGCTCGGCGCGCTGCTGATCTGGTTCTTCGTCGGACGGCAGGCGCTGACCCGCATCGACCGCCTCTCGGAGGCGAGCCGCCGGATCATGGGCGGCGATCTCTCCGGCCGCCTGCCGGTCACCGGTGCGGGCGACGAGTTCGACCGCCTTTCGGAAAACCTCAACGCCATGCTGGCCCGCATCGCGACGCTGAACGACGGCCTGAAGCAGGTTTCGGACAATATCGCCCATGATCTGAAGACGCCGCTTACAAGGCTGCGCAACCGCGCCGAGGCGGTGCTGTCGGGCAAGCACTCGGTGGCGCAATACCGCGAGGCGCTGGAAGGGACCATTGCCGAATCCGACCAGTTGATCCGCACCTTCAACGCCATCCTGATGATCTCTCGCCTCCAGGCCGGTAATTCGGCCGAGGAAACGACACCCGTTGCGCTCGACCAGACTGTGCGCGATGTGGTGGAGCTCTACGAGCCGCTCGCGGAGGAGCAGGGCGTGGAACTGACGGCGCATGAGCTTGCGGAGGGGGCGGTGATGGGCAATCGGGAACTGATCGGGCAGGCGCTGTCGAACATCGTCGACAATGCGATCAAATATTCGGCTGGCGCGGACGGCGGCGGCAAGGTCGAGGTGTCCCTGACGCGTGACGGGTCCGTGATCCGCATCGGCGTCGCCGACAACGGCCCCGGCATACCGGAGGAAGACCGCGCGCGCGCGATCGAACGCTTCGTGCGGCTGGAGCAGAGCCGGTCGCAACCCGGGTCGGGCCTCGGCCTGAGCCTGGCCGACGCGGTCATGAAGTTCCACGGCGGGGCCCTCGACCTTGCCGGCCGCGAACCTGGACTCAAGGTCGACATGGTTTTCAAGGGAGCGGCTTGAGTGGCCGCCCGGAGCAACGAGCACGCTGGCTGGTTCGGCGCGCCGCCGCGCGAGCTCAAGCCGCTCGACGAAGCCGAAGCGAAGGATGAACTCGCCGACATCGCCGAGGCCGCACGCGAGGTCGGCCTTAATGCGCTTGCGGCGGAACTGTCGGGCACGGGCGACGCGGTCGCGTTCCTGTCGTCTGTGTTCGACCTGTCTCCCTATCTGCGAGACAGCGTGCGCCGCCAGCCGGTGATCCTGGAGGCCCTGCGTGAAGGCAAAGCCGAAGCGCGCCTCGACGCCATTCTAAACGAGATGGCGGCGCTCGGTCTCGACCCCGAAACGACCGAATCCTCGATCATGACAGGATTGCGCCGCCTCAAGGCCGAAGCGCATGCGCTGATCGCTCTCAATGATCTCGCCAAGAGTTTCGACAGCGAAACGACCGTGCGGAGGCTGAGCGATATCGCCGACGCGGCGGTTGGCGCGGCGGCGAACTTCCTGCTTCGCGACGCCCATGCTCAGGGCAAGCTCAAGCTGCCCGATGAAACCGATCCGGCCAAGGGCTCCGGCTGGATTCTGCTGGCCATGGGCAAGCACGGCGCGCACGAGCTGAACTATTCGTCCGATATCGACCTGATCGTCTTTTTCGATCCCGAGGCGCCGGCGGTGGACGATCCCTACGAGGCGAGCGAGGTCTTCGTACGCATGACGCGCCGGCTCGTTCGCATCCTCCAGGACCGCACGGCCGACGGTTATGTCTTTCGCACCGACCTCAGGCTGCGGCCTGATCCCGGCTCCACGCCGCTGGCGATCCCTGTGCTGGCCGCGCTCCACTACTATGAAAGCCGCGGGCAGAACTGGGAACGCGCCGCGATGATCAAGGCACGGCCCGTGGCAGGCGACATCGCGGCGGGCGCAGGCTTGCTGAAGGAATTGCAGCCCTATGTCTGGCGCAAATATATGGATTACGCGGCCATCGCCGACGTGCACTCCATCAAGCGCCAGATTCATGCCCACAAGGGCCATGCCGAGATCGCGGTCAAAGGCCACAATGTGAAGCTCGGGCGCGGCGGCATCCGCGAGATCGAGTTCTTCGTCCAGACCCAGCAGTTGATCGCCGGCGGCAGGTTCAAGGATCTGCGCGGCCGCGAGACGATCGCGATGCTGGCCGAACTGGCCGCGCGCGGCTGGATATCGCCGGAGGCGCGCGACGCGCTCGCGACGCAATACTGGTTCCTGCGCGATGTCGAGCACGCCATCCAGATGGTCGCCGACGAGCAGACGCACACGCTTCCCGAGGATGACGAGGGCCTGGAGCGCATCGCGCGTATGCGCGGCTTCGCCGATGCGGCTGCGTTCTCCGCTGCCTTCCGTAAATCGCTGCAACTCGTCGAGCGCCACTACGCGGCTCTGTTCGAAGCCGCGCCTCAATTGTCGGCCGGAGTCGGCAATCTGGTCTTCACCGGCGACGTGGATGACCCCGACACGCTGCAGACGCTCTCGACACTTGGCTTCGAGCGGCCGAGCGACATCTGCCGGATCATCCGGACCTGGCATTTCGGCCGTTACCGGGCCACCCAGTCGGCGGAGGCGCGCGAGCGCCTCACGGAGCTGACGCCGGCGCTGCTGCAAGCCTTTGGCGCGACCAAGCGCGCCGACGAGGCGCTGATCCGGTTCGATGCGTTCCTTGCGGGCCTGCCGGCCGGCATCCAGCTCTTCTCGCTGCTCGGCAACAATCCGGCACTTCTCCAATTGCTCGCGACGATCATGGGCGCCGCGCCGCGACTGGCGGCGATCATCACCCGCCGCCCGCACGTGTTCGACGGTCTGCTCGACCCGATGCTGCTGTCCGAATTGCCGGACCGCAAATATCTCGCCGGGCGGCTGGCCTCGCTCCTCGAAGGCGTTTCCCTGCACGAGGAAGTGCTCGACCGCCTGCGCATCTTCGCCGCCGAGCAGAAATTCCTGATCGGCGTGCGGCTGCTGACCGGTGCGATCGATGCGACGCGTGCTGGAAAGGCGTTCTCCGACCTCGCGGACCTGACGATCGGCGCGGCGCTTGGCGCGGTCGTGGCGGAGTTCGCGCTTCGTCACGGCAAGGTGAAGGGCGGCGAGATTGCCCTGCTCGGCATGGGCAAGCTCGGCAGCCGCGAACTGACGGCAGGCTCCGATGTCGACATGATCCTGCTCTATCGCCACGACGCGGAGACCGAGGAATCGGACGGTGCAAAACCCCTTGCAGCTTCTCTCTATTTTGCGCGGCTGACGCAGCGGTTGATCGCAGCCGTTTCGGCTCCGACGGCCGAAGGCGTGCTTTACGAGATCGACCTGCGGCTGCGCCCGTCCGGCAACAAGGGTCCCGTCGCGACCCATTTCGACGCCTACCGCAAATATCAGCGCGAGGAAGCCGAGATTTGGGAGCATATGGCGCTGACGCGGGCTCGCGTGATCGCCGGCGACGAGGGGCTCGCGGCGGCCGTCGATGACGAGATCAAAGCCATCCTGGCGAACGGCGAGGATCAGGCGAAAGTATTCTCGGAAGCGCGCAAGATGCGCGCCCTGATCGAGCAGGAGAAGCCGCCCAGGGATATCTGGGACATCAAGCTCGTCCCCGGCGGCCTCATCGATCTCGAATTCATCGCGCAGGTCGCGGTCCTGACGGGCAATTGCGCGGCGTCTGGCCGGCCGACGGCGACCGCGGATGTGCTGGCGCATCTTGCGCCGGGCTTCGCCGATCCCCAGATCGGTAGGGAACTGACCGACGCCCATGCGCTGTACACGGTGTTCACGCAGATCGTGCGCCTGTGTCTGGAAGGGGCATTCGACGCCAGGGACGCTCCGCCCGGACTGGTGGATATCCTGACGCGGCGGATCGATGTGCCGGACCTAAGCGTGCTTGAAGCGCATGTGAAGGACACTGCGCAAGGCGTGCGGAAACGGTTCACCGCGTTGCTTAGGGCAGGGCGATAGAAGGAGAGGGACACCGGGGGCGGGTTTTGCAACGAGGAGTATCATGATGAAGACCACCACCAGGCTTGCCGTCGCCTTCCTTGCTCTCGCCGGCGCGGCGGGCGGCATCGCCCAGGCGCAGGACCGTCGCGAAGACGGACAGCGCGGACCGGGCATGCGGCTCGAACGCGCCGATGCCGACAACAGCGGTGATGTGACCTTCGAGGAATTCCAGGCCGCCATGAAGAACCGCATGGGCGGCGCGGACGCCAATGGCGACGGCAAGATGACGGTCGAGGAAATCGCAGTCGAGATCCAGCGCCAGCGGGCCGAGCGCATGGCGCGCCGCATGATCGAACGTTTCGACGTCGACGGTGACGGCGCGCTGACGATGGCCGAGATCGAGAACCGGCAGAAGAAGCAGTTCGCGCTGCTCGACCGCAATGATGACGGGAAGATCAGCGCCGAGGAAATGCCGAAGCGCGGCGATCGTCATCGGGGACGCCACTAAGCCTTGACCGCATCGGCGGGCGCATCGCGCCCGCTTGCCGTCAGGCAGCCTTGCGCATCGGCTTCACCGGTTTTGCTTTCCGCTTAACCGGGATGCGCACCGATACGATGGTGCCGACGCCGGACCGCGACCGGATCTTCAGCGCTCCACCGTGAAGTTCGGCAAGCGAGCGCGAGATCGCGAGCCCGAGACCCGACCCGGCATGGGTCTTGGTGAACTGGTTTTCGACCTGCTCGAACGGATTGCCGAGCTTCTTCAGCGCCTCCTTCGAGATGCCGCAGCCGGTATCCTCGATCGTGAGCAGCACCGCGTCCGAGGTCTTGCGCGCCCGCACAGATATCTTGCCGCCGTTCGGCGTGAACTTCACCGCATTGGATAGCAGGTTGATGGCGATCTGCTTGATCGCTCGGCGGTCGGCATTGATGGTCATGGACGCCGCGATCTGCGCCTCGAGCGCGATCGACTTCTGCTCGGCCTGCAGCGTGATGACGCGCGTCGCCTCCTCGATCAGCGGGCCGAGATCGATCTTTTCCCGATCGAGCGAGAAGCGGCCGGCCTCGATCTTCGACATGTCGAGGATGTCGTTGATGACGCCCAGCAGATAGTTGCCGCTGCCGTGGATGTCCCGGACATATTCCTGATAGCGCTCTGAACCGAGCGGCCCGAACAGGGCCGACTGCATGAGTTCGGAAAAGCCGATGATGGCGTTGAGCGGCGTGCGCAGCTCGTGCGACATGTTCGCGAGGAATTCGGATTTCGCCCGGTTGGCGGCCTCCGCGCGCTCTGTCTCGCGCATATATTTCCGGTTCAGTTCCGCCATCTCGCGGGCGCGTTGCTCTTCCGCTTTCCGCGCCAGGCTGAGGTCGTGAATGGTCGCCATCAGCCGGCGCTCGCTGTCCACCAGCTTTTCCTGATGCTGCTTGATCTGGGTGATGTCGGTGCCGACCGAAACCGTGCCGCCGTCGCGTGTCATCAGCTCGTTGACCTGGACCCAGCGCCCATCAATCAACTGGCGTTCGTAGGTGGCGCCGCCGCTGCGGCCGACCGCGCTCGCCATCCGGCGCTCGGAGGCGAAGTCGTTCATCTTCTCCTCAAGCTCGGCCCGGGACGCACCCGGCGCGACATCGTCCTTTGCCAGGCCCGACTGCTCCTGGAAGCGCGTGTTGCACATGACGAGCCTCTGCGCCGCGTCCCAGAGGACGAAGGATTCCGAGATGCTCTCGATGGCGGTCCTGAGCCGCAGGTCGGCGGTCTCGGATTGCTTGGCGAGGTGATATTGCTCGGTCACGTCGATGGCGATGCCGAGCAGATGCACGTTCGGCGCGTCGGGATCGATGATCTGCGCGCGGGCGCGCACCCAGACCCATTGGCCGCTGGCGCTCTTCATCCGGAAAACCTGGTCGAGCTGGTCGACCTCATGCGCGGCGATGCTCTGCGCCAGCGCGAACAGGTCGCCGTCGTCCGGATGGATGATCTCGTTGACCTCGCCGAATGAGAGCATGTCGTCGCTCGCCTCGTAGCCCAGCATGTCGTACATCGACCGCGACCAGAACATGCGCCCGCGGCTCATGTCCCAATCCCACAGACCGCATCGGCCGCGCAGCAGCGCCGAGTCGATCCGCTGGTGCGCCTCCGAATAGATCCGGTCCGCCGATTGCGCCCGCGTGGCTTGCGAGAAATAGGCGTAGAGGATGACGATCAGCACGCTGGAGGTCAGGACGAACAGGGTGACGTTGAGCGACACGATCTTTCGCCAGTCGGCGAACACGGCTTCCTCGGCGATCAGGGTCACGGCCGCTGCGGAGCGGTCCGGCGTGAGCTTCAGCGTCGCGAACCAGGGGCGTCCTTCGATTTCGACGTCCATGACGCCGGCGCGATCGCCGAACAGGAAAAGCGGCTGCCCGTTCTCGATCAGGTTTTCGAGCCGGCGGCCCTCCCATCCGGCATTCGCAGGCGCCGCGGCGCTGACCACGAAAGCCGCGTCGGTGACCAGAAGAACGTGATGGCGGCCGAGATTGCCCGACTGGGCGGTTGAATCGACGGCCAGCCGCGCGGCCGCCGCGCCGGGCTCTTTCGCAATCTGCAACGTGCTGGTCATCGTCGCCGTGGCGAGGCCGAGCATCGCCTTCGCGTCGCGCTCGATGTCGTCGCGCAGCGTCAGCAGCGACATCACCCGGGTCGCGGCGACGACCAGCAGGAAGATGACGATCAGCGTGGGGATGGAGCGACGGAGATAGGGTTCGGCCGCGAGCAGGCGCTTGTAGGCCGGCGCCGCGATCGCGTCGGCGCTGCCGCTCAGTGCCGCCGGCGCGCCGCTGGGCCGATTGGCAAAGGACGATCGTTCAGCCGCGCCCCACGCGTCTGCCTTCCCCATTCCAGGGCCCCGCAAGATTGTGTTTGTGACGAAGAACCGGAAACGCCGCACATCCGATTCGTGGCTATAAGAATCAAACGTGATTCGCCTTGTCCAGAGGGACGGCGAAAAATTTCTTCTTCAGCGATTCCAGAACGATGCCGGCGGGCCTTCGAGTC
>Ga0209792_1000639_pt1 | contig 22608 bp, 22 predicted proteins | sample EBPBio142005_DNA_FD_185860 | JGI IMG/M metagenome (GOLD analysis project Ga0209792, IMG submission 185860) | Wastewater treatment Type I Accumulibacter community from EBPR Bioreactor in Madison, WI, USA - Reactor 1_6/14/2005_ DNA (SPAdes)... | ecosystem: Engineered > Bioreactor > EBPR >... | reverse complement strand
TTCATCCGCAGCGACCCCGCGGCAGCGTTGCGCGGGTTGGCGAAGGGTGCCTTGCCGCCCGCGACGAGGCTCGCGTTGAGATCGGCGAAGGCCTCGATCGGGAAGAACACCTCTCCGCGGATCTCGACCAGCTCGGGCACGTCCGCTCCCCGCAGGACGCTGGGTATGCCGTCGATCGTCTTGACGTTCAGCGTCACGTCCTCCCCGGTGCGGCCGTCGCCGCGGGTGAGGGCACGGGTCAGCCGGCCCTTTTCGTAGAGGAGGTTGACGGCGAGTCCGTCGATCTTCAGCTCACAGAGCAGGTGGTATGCCGCGCCCCCCGCCTCTCGCTCCACCCGCGCCGCCCAGGCGGCGAACTCCTCCGGCGAGAAGACGTTGTCGAGGCTGAGCATCCGCTCCAGGTGGTCGACCGCGACGAAGTCGGTGCTGAAGACCGCCCCGCCGACCGTCTGGGTCGGGCTCTCGGGCGTGCGCAGCGAAGGATGGGCCTCCTCGAGCTGCTGCAGCCGGCGGATCAGCGCGTCATACTCCCCGTCGCTGATCGTCGGCGCGTCCTTGACGTGATAGGCGAACTGCGCCGCGGTTGCCTGCTCGGCGAGTTCGGTCCACTCGTGGCGCACGTCGTCGGGCACGACATCGGGGGCCAGGTCCGGCTGGTTGGTCACGCGGACATCCTGCCTCAGGCCACCGACAGCGGCCGGGTTTCCCCCGGGCCTAGAGTGAGGGCATGGCCGATGTCGTCCTCTATGCCTTCGACACCATGGCGGACTGGGAGTACGCCTATATCACCACCGTCCTGCAGATGCAGGCGCGCGGCGGTGACGACCGCTACCGGCTCGTTGTCGCCGGTGCCACCGGCGAACCGGTCACCACCCTGGGCGGCCTGCGCGTGCTGCCCGAACGCGCCCTGACCGAGGTCGCCGAGAACGACATCGCGCTGCTGCTGCTCCCTGGCGGGAACACCTGGCTCGACGGCCCCCACCAGCAGGTTCTCGATCTAGCCCGCCGTCTGCTCGACGCCAGGCGCCCCGTCGCCGGCATCTGCGGGGCGACGCGCGCGATGGCCCGCGCGGGCCTGTTGGAGCGGCACGCCCACGTCGTCGACGCCGACGCGGACGAGCCCGACTACCCGGGCAGCGCCTCGCGGGTGCACGCCTCCGTCGCCCACGACGGCCCCCTGGTCACCGCGATCGGCGAGGCCCCGCTCGAGTTCAGCCGCGCCGTCTTCACCCTCCTCGATCTGGACGACGCCGCCGGCATCGACGCCTGGTACGCCTCCTTCAAGTCCGTCCCGGACGCCCGCTAGCCCCCGCTAGGGCGTGTCTCCCAATTCCATGCGACGTCTCGCTCACGACGCGCGCTTCGCGGCATGAGCGTCCCGCCCTGGACCTAGCAGGGGATCAGCCAATGCCTGTTCTGGCGATCTCACCACTATCCGAGCCACAATCCGCCAGCACTTCCCCGGCCGGGGAGTAGATGGCCGAGCCGCCGGCCGTCTGCTCATAACCACGCCCGGTAGGCCCCGCGAAACTGGCGAAGGCGACGTGCGCCTGACAGGTGCGGGCGATGCGCGCAGCACGTGCCCTTTGCACAGGCATGTCCTCTGGCGCATCAGCCAGTGACGCCGCGAACACGTCCACCCCCAGCGCAGCAGTGGCTTGGATGTGCACCGCTATGCCCGTGTCCCGACATATGCCCAATCCGAGGCGCCAGCCGTCCACCTGCACCACTACCGCCCCAGGGCCAGGGCTGAACCGGTTTGGCTCCTCCCCGCCCGGCCACGCCTTGCGGTAGGCGACCTGCACGCCGTCGGCGGTGACTGCGACTGTGGCGATGAACTCAGCGCCCGTGTCGTCGGCAACCGGGGCCCCAACCAACGCCAACGATCCGGTCTGCGCGCACGCCTGCACCAGCGGCCGCCACAGTTCATCGTCGAGGTCCACCGCTGGCGCCTGCAGTTCGTAGCCGGTTATGGACATCTCGGGGAAGACCACCACGCGGGAGGCGGCGCGACGCACGACGTCGGCGTGCGTCAACGCGTTGGTGGTTGGGTCCAGCGCCGCGCACGCCGGCTGAGCGACTGCGATGCTCAACTCCAGACGCTGCACGTCATCGCTCGTTCGCGCCACTGGCTGGTGCTGCAGTCACCAGCACACCCTAGCCAAGCTCCCAAAGACACGTCCGGAACTGCCGCACTGAGGGCGGCTACGCTCGCCCGGCTTGAGGCCGTCGGCACGCTAGGTTAGCGACTTGCGGAGCGCTTGGCGCCTGAGAGGTCAACCGTTAGCGGGCGTCGCGGACCTCGAGTTCGACCTCGTGCTGACCGTGGTAGTCAAACCTGATGCTGCGATAGGCGAGTCCGACGTGCTCCACGAGCACGTCGTCGCGATCCGGTCCAGGTGCGAGGTCGTACTTAGCGATGCTTGCGTCGGTCAGCGTCACCAAGAGATAGTCGCTCGACTCACCTTCGATCGTGCGCCGGACAGACAGGACCACCTCTGGCAGGTGCCGGTTGGCAGCGAGGGCGCCCTTCAGTGCCGGCGAAGACCTGTCGTAGTCCTTCGCTACGACCACCATGTCGAAGGAGATCCTGCCGGTGGCGTCCAGATTCCGGTGTAAACGCGCGGGCCTTGGTTCAGGTTTCGTGGGGTTGATGTTACGCGGTGGCGTTGACAGCGTTGGTTTGGTGGGCGTGGTCGACGGCGTGTCGGGGTCGTAGTTCGCGGGGTGGTTCGAGTAGGGATCGGCGGAGGTCGTGTAGCAGGCGTGAGCTGGCGGGGGTCATGGCCAGGCCGCGCCAGCCGGCGGAGGCGCGGTCCAGGACGGCCCAGACCAGGCTGATGCAGGAGGTCTCGCCGGGGAAGCGGCCGATGACTTTGGCGCGGCGGCGGGTTTCGCCGAAGGTGCGTTCGATGAAGTTGGAGTGCCGGATCCGTTGGTGGTGCTCGGCCGGGAAGCGCAGGTAGGCGCTCAGTCCGGCGGCGTCGGTGAGCAGGATCTTCATCGCTGCCGGGTAGATGGCGGCGTACTTCTCGGCGAACGCGCGGACGCGGGTGTCGATCAGGTCGACCAGCGCGGGGCCGGGTTCGATATCGAGGTCGGTGGTGTCGAAGATGGCCCAGTAGCCGTCGCGGATCTCGTCCTGCATCCCGGTCGGGGTCTTCGCCAGAACGTTCCGCAGCCGGTGGATGAGGCACCTCTGCCGCAACGCTTTCGGGTAGATCTGCTCGATCGCGGCGATCAATCCTTGAGCGCCGTCGGAGATGACCAGCAGCGGACTGCCCAGGCCCCGATCGCGCAGGTCGGCCAGGAAGTCGACCCACGCGTCGGTGGATTCCCCGGCCCCGGGCGCGAGGCCGATGAAGACGGGTTTGCCGTCGGTGCTGATCCCCCAGGCGGCCAGCACCGGCTCGGCCGGGCTGCCGGGGTGCATCCGGAAGAACGAGGCGTCCAGGAACAGGTAATCCACGCTCACCCCCTCCAGGCGGCGGGCAGCCCACTGCTCGTACTCGGCGGTGATCGCCTGGCAGATGGTGGAGACGGTGGACTTGGAGATCGCGGCCTGGTCCCCGAGGGCTTCAGCCAAGGTGGCCTCCACATCGCGCACCGACAGGCCCCGCACGAACGCGGCGATCACCAACGACTCCAACGCGTTGGTCTTGGTCACATGCTTACCGAACAGGCGGGAGGCGAACGCGGCGGTGGTGCCGCGCAGCTTCGGCCGCTCCAGCTGGACCGGTCCGGCGGTGGTCTTGACCGTCACCGGCCGGTACCCATTACGCGACCCCGGCCGGGCGTCGGTGATGATCGCGGCGCGCTGGTAGCGCTCCCGGCCCAGGAACTCGGTGACCTCGGCCTCCAGGGCGGCCTGCATCAACAGCTGCGCGCCGAGCCGGGCCACCTCCTCCAAGACCTCCGGCAGCGGCCGGTCCTGCGCGAACAGGGCGTCGATCCTGGCGTGGATCCGATCGGTGGGTGATACTCGTGCAGACACGGGCGTAGGGTCCTTTCCTCGATGACTTTGAGCGGTCTCGAAACCGAACCTACGCCCGTCTCATTTACACCGGCCGCTGGACACGACCCAGCCATGCGGTCACGCAGAAGCTGCACTGCACGTCCCACGTGTCCGGCCAAGGAGATCGACATGAGTAGCCCGCCTGCCTGGCTCAACTCAGTACCATCTGAGTTGGCGGCCGCATCCGGCGCGAGGAACGCGGGAGTCACAAGGCCTACCCAACCGGCGAACAGTTCTACGGTACGTACTGCCACCACCTCCGGTGACTTCGTGCCGTTGCCGAGTACGCTCAGCTGCCGCCAGATCGGTTCGACACGGCGCAGGGTAGACACACCAGGATGCAGAACGAGTGGGCTCCCGTCCCAGTCGTGAGGATGCACGCCAGCGCGGAGCCGCGTCTTGTCGGGAAGGAACCATGCCATCTGTTCACGCAAGAAGCGTTCATCGCTGTACACCGCCCAGAGTCGGACGTATTGCCTCGGACGCATCTGGCACCATTCACCAGCTCCTAGAGCCAAGGCCATGCCAGGCATGAGAAGGTACCGGCCCTGTGCCGTCGAGATTTCAGCTGCGCCCTCAAGAATGTGCAGGATCTTTATCTCCGCAGGAATCACTCGCCTGGTCATTGCGCTGCGGGAGATTTCGATCGCCGTCAGAAGCCGTGCGCCGCGATTGATTAACCTCGTGCCGGGGTTGTCTGGTCTCGTAGACGACCCTTCATGTGGATCGCGGTATTCGCTTGCTCTCACAGTTCTCGCGCGTTGTTCCTATGTGCGGGTGACATGGCAACAGCCGCTATCAGCGCAGGGAGTCCTTTCTTAAGACTCTATTGAATGCGGTTGATATCATTTCGTAGAAACGTCTTTTGATGCCTCTTCCTTGGTGAGGGGGTGAGGAGCCGTTGTTTGTACGTGGTTGGCAGGTCGGTTCGCTGTCGAGAGTCGCCCGGTTCTTTCCATCCAGAGGTCGAAGGGGACGGTGAGGAACGGGAGCATCGAGGCGATGATGCCGGTGGGGAGTGCCCACCAGGTCCAGCGGAAGCGGATGGCGGCGGCGACGCAGGCGAGGACGAAGGCGATCCATGCGATTCCGTGCACCCACCCCCCAGATGGTGACGGGTAGGGGGCTGCCGTGGAGGGGGTATTTGATAGCGAGGGCGGTGAGCATGCCGAGCCAGCTGATGCCTTCGATGAGCGCGGTGGTGCGGAAGGCGAGTCGGAAGAAGCGTTCGTTTCGTGAGGGCGTGTGTGTCATTGATGCTCCGCGGCGTGGTTGCGGTGGTGACAATCCATAGGTCGTGATCCTCTTAGCGCGAGGCTTAGTGGGTGTTGTCTTCGTAGGCGGAGGCGGTGCTGCCGGGTCCGTACTGTCGGAGCAGCCACCCGGTGGTGATGACGCCTGCGGCGATCACGACGGCGATGATGATCATGATGGTCGTGTAGCCGCTGTTGAACGCGATAGCGGCGGCGTCGAGCAGGCCCGGATGGTCGCTGGCGAGGTCGCGGGCGGTGGCGATGCTGTCGGCGGCTTCGGCAGGGGCGCCCTGGGGGAGGTGGATGCGGGAGGTGTAGAAGAGGGAGAGGAGGCTGCCGAGGACGGCGACGGCGATGAGGCTGCCGAACTCGTAGGACACTTCCTCGACCGAGGCTGCCATACCGGCCTTGCGTGGGGGGACGTTCCCCACGATCGCGGTCGATGCGACTGACATCGTGGCCCCCAATCCGGCGCCGGTGACGGCGAGCCCGGCCACGAATACCGGGAACGCGGTCTGCACTCCGATGAGGGTGATGATCATGCCGATTGTGGCGAGGGTGAAGCCTCCGCTGATGATGATGCGCAGCCCGAGCCTGTGCAGGAACGCGCCGCCGAGAATCCCGGTGGGCAGAGCCCCGATCGCGACAGCGGCCACGAGGAGTCCTGCTTGGAGTGGGGTGAACCCGTCGACGAGTTGGAAGCGTTGCGTGGTGACCAGTTGGATGCCGCCGATGGCGAACATTGCGGTCGCTGCGGTGATGATCCCGGCGCTGAACGCGCGGTTGCGGAACACCCCGAAGTCCAGCAGCGGATCGTTCGAGCGGAGCTGGCGTCTGGTGAACAGGACACCGCCGATGGCCGCGACGACCGTGGCGCCTGCGACGATCGCCCAGTTCTGCGGGGTGTGGGCGGCTTCTTTGATCGCGAGGACCGCGCCGGTGAGGGTGAGGAGGGCGTAGAGGGAGGAGATCGCATCCCACTTCTTCGCCCGGTCCCGGGTTCCTGCAGGGACGACGAGCGGGGTGAGGATGAGGGCTGCGATCACGACGGGGATGTTGATGAGGAACACCGACCCCCACCAGAACCGCTCCAACAGTGCACCCCCGACGATGGGTCCGAGCGCGGCGCCGACCACGGAGATGCTGCCCCAGATCGCGATCGCGATGTTCCGCTCCCGCACGTCATCGAACCCGAGCCGGATCAGCGCGAGAGTGGCGGGCATCATGCACGCCGCCCCCACCGCGAGGAGCGCACGCGCACCGATCAGGACCTCCGGTGTCGGGGAGAACGCGGCCACCAGCGACGCCGCCCCGAAGAGCGTGAGACCGACCAGGAAGAGACGGCGATGCCCGAACCGGTCACCCAAGGTTCCCGACCCCAGCAGCAGGCCCGCCATCACCAGCGGGTAGGCGTTGATGATCCACAGGCCTTGGGAGGCCGACGCGCCCAGGTCCACCGTCAGGGTGGGCAGGGCGGTGTAGAGGATCGAGTTGTCGAGCGTGATCAGCAACAGGCCGAACGCGACAGTCACCAGCAGCACCCACCGCCGCGATGACAGCGATGACGCTTGAGTGTTCACAGTGTTCATGTGCGGGGATGCCTTCTTGTGTCAGGAGTTCTTTCGATCATTGCGCCCGGCCGGTTGCCATAGATTCTTGTGTTCATCGCGCAGAGTCCGTGCTGGTGGTGTCCAGGGAGGCGGCGATGTGTTCCAGGAGCTGCACCCGCAGAGCCTGCGGGATGGGCTCCCCGGTGAGGGCTTCGTAGCTCCACAGCCCGTCGGCGGCCATCCGTGCGGTCAGCATCCGCAGCTCCTCCCGCGGATACCTGTCGTCCACGCCGGGCTGAGGGAGCGGGGTCGTCCACCGCGCGGCCACTTCCGCACAGGGTGCGAAGAGGTCACGGTGCGCGGCGCCGTCAGCCATGAACACCAGTTCCGCGCGGGTCATCGACCGGGCGACCCGCACATACGCCGCCAACCGCTCAGCACGGGTCGCCTCAGAAGCGGGTTTCCCGGCGGCTGAGACCATCTCCTTCTCCCAGTCGGCCGCCAACTGCTCATACACCCCACTCAGCAGTGCCGTCCGGCTCGGGAAGTGATACAGCAGGCCCCCCTTGGTGATGCCCGCCTGCTCGGCGACAGCGTCGATCGTCACCGCAGACAGCCCCTGCTCCTCAGCGACCCGCATCGCCGCCTCGACGATCGCAGACTTCTTACTCGGCCTCACCACCGTGCCGCCTCCTCCGTATCGACGCCGTACCTCACCAACCACTAGACTATACTAAATGGTACAGTAACCGTGTGTGGAGAGGAACGACAGCATGACGAAGTGGACGATCGGGACCGGGGCAGTCGTGACTGTGATCGGGATAGTCGCCTACATCGCGTCGGGGGCATCCAGCCTCACCGCGCTGATCCCCGCAGCCCTCGGCATCCTGCTGGTGATCGCCGGACTCATCTCCCGGAAAGAGGCGGCGCACCGGCACGCGATCCATGCGGCGCTGGCAGTCGCGCTCGTCGGCCTGGCCGGCACGCTCATGAACGTCCTCAAGCTCGGGGAGCTCCTCGGGGGCACCGCAGAGCGCCCTATAGCGGTCATCGCCAGCACCCTGACCTTCGTCGCGCTGCTGGTCTACCTGGTTCTCGGGGTGACCTCGTTCATCCGCGCACGCCGCTACCGCCGTGCCTGAAACCCGCCCCCTCGACACGCCCCACGTCGCCGGGCGGGGCGATGGTTGGCGGGCGCGGCTGTGGGAATGGGTCCGTGCCCGACCGCTCGTGTGGGCGAAGCTCTCCCTGGCCGCGAACATCCTGATCGTCGCGACCGGCGGGGCGGTCAGGCTTACCGCATCCGGGCTGGGCTGCCCGACCTGGCCGCTGTGCACCGAGGACTCCCTCTGAAGCGCCCCGGGTTTCAGTGTTCCAGTCGATGGTGGTGATGTCGCCGAGGTTGGGGGCGTCGGGCCAGTGGTGGGCGAAGACGCGGGCGACGGGCTCGTTGATCTCGGAGAACCAGATCGTGCGGGCGTCGAACACCTCCTCGACAGCGAGGTCGAGTCCGCCGTAGCCGGAGAACAGCGACCCGACCCGCAGGCGGCGGTCGCCCGGTTCGTCGCTGGCGTTCGGCATGAGGACTCCGGCAGATCGGTGATCCCCGGTCGCTGCCTCTGCGAGCGCTGACCGGGCTGGTTATCTGCCAGGTGCTCGCCGCGCCTCCCGCGCCTCCCGTGCCTCCCGTGCCTCGCTGACCGCGCCGCGCCCGGCCTCTGACGGAGCCTTCGTCTCCGCCTCCCTCAGAGCCACCACGCCTCTTGCAGATCGAGGTTAAAGGTCCCGAATCAACTCAGAGTTGACACTGTGCGCGGTTGCTGGGGTGCGAATGCTTCGGGCATCCGAATCTGGTGTCGCGTGGGGCAGGCGCTTGCGCACGGTGTGGTAACTTCAGATTGTCATTGTCTAATCAGAGTTTACCGATCGGGGTGGAGTGTCGAGCGAGGTGCCGGGGTCTGCGCGCCTGGTCTTGGCGTCGGGCGTGGTCCACCTCGACGAACAGGCGGCGGTGTTCGCGGCGATGTTGTCGGGGTGGGAGCGGCAGCAGAGGTCTCGGTTGTTGGCGGAGGCGACGATCGAGCCTCGGGTGGCGTTGCTGCGCCGGTTCACCGAGTTCGCCGGGTCGTTCCCGTGGCAGTGGAACGCCGGGGACGTGGAGGACTTCACCTTGTCGCTGATGAGCGGCGGAGCGAGGCTGGCGCCGTCGACGATCCGCGGCTACCACCTGACGTTGCGGATGTTCTGCGACTACCTTCTCGACGGCCGCTACGGGTGGACGAGCGAGTGCGAGCAGCGGTTCGGCGCGATCCCCTCGCAGGTCTGCCACGACTTCAACACCGTCGCGCATCTGAACGACTATGAGGGCCGTCCGGGCCGGCGCCCGTTCACCTACGACGAGTTGCAGCACCTGTTCGACTTCCTCGACACCCGCGTCGAGCGGGTGCAACGTTCTGGCCGCAAGGGCGCATGGGCTGCGTTGCGGGACGCTCAGATGGTCAAGACCTGCTACGCCTACGGGTTGCGCCGACGAGAGCTGTGCTTGCTCGATATTGCGGACCTGCGCCCGAACCCGCATATGCGCCAATGGGGAACCTACGGAGCGGTGCACGTCCGCTACGGCAAAGCGGTCCGTGGCAGCACGCCCCGGCGTCGCACCGTGCTCACGGTCCCGGAGTTCGACTGGGTGGTCGACGGCCTGCGGCAGTGGGTCGAGCAGGCCAGGCCGCTGCTGGACTTCGACGACCGCGATGCGCTGTGGTTGACGGAGCGCCGGCAGCGGGTCTCGGTGAAGTCGATGGACAACCGCTTCGCCTGGCTGCGGGAGCAGGCCGACCTCGACGCCGATCTCACGCTGCATTGCTTGCGGCACTCCTACGTGACCCATTTGATCGAGTTCGGCTACCCGGAACGGTTCGTCACCGAGCAGGTCGGTCACTCCTACGCCTCGACGACGGCGATCTACACGTCGGTGTCGAACGATTTCAAGACCAAGACGCTCAAAGCCGCACTCGCCCGCGTCTACGACACCAAGGAGGAACGATGACGAAGAAGCTGTCGATGCTCTGGCATCTGCGTCAGTTGATGGCCGCGAAGGGCATGTTTCAGACTACCGATCTGGTCGAGCCGCTGCGTGAGCGCGGGATCGAGTTGTCTCGACAGATGGTGCACCGGATCGTGACGAAGCCGCCGCAGCGGATCAACACCGACCTGTTGGCCGCGCTCTGCGACATCCTGGACTGCACCCCTTCCGACCTGCTGGAGCTGCACGTTGAGGAGCAACGTCGGGCACCTGCGGTCAACGATGGCGGACCGGGGATCGGTGAGCTACGTCCGGTCCGCGCGCGGGTGCGCCGTCCCGACGGCGTCCAGGAGTGACCCGAGTATCCGCGAGCCGGGAATGCGTGCGCTGCGGCACCTGGGCGACGACGGTGATGCTGCCGACCGGCCCGATTTGCCACCGCTGCCGCCGCAACATCGCCTATCACCCCGAGGTCTGCCCGGAGTGCTTCGAACTGCGCCCGGTCGCCTACCCCTCCGCCAGCAACTACAGGATCCTGGTCTGTGCTGGCTGCGCGGGCGCGGAGTCGGTATTCGCCTGCGTCGGCTGCGGCCGCGAGGACAACCCCTACGGCCGCGACCGTTGCGCCCGCTGCATCCTCACCGAACGCCTCACCGGCCTGCTCACCGACCCCAACACAGGACGCATCCATGCTGAACTGGTGCCGCTCTATGACGAGTTGGTCACCGCGTCGCGTCCGCAAAGCGTCATTACCTGGCTGCAAAAGCCGCCCGCTACCGGCGTCAAGCTGCTCGGTCTCATGGCCCGGGGTGAGCTGGCGATCAGCCACGACACGTTCCGTGAGCTTCCTGCGGATCGGTCGCACAACTACCTGCGTGATCTGCTCGCCGGGGCCGGTGTCCTGCCCGCCTACCATGCGCCGATCGAGCAGATGGAACGCTGGCTCGATGCCACGCTCGCACCCCTCGACATTGAGGATAGGGGGCTGGTCGGCCGCTTCGCCCGCTGGCACTTGCTCCGGCGCCTGCGCAGGGCTGCTGAGCGTGGAGAGTTGAGCAAATCGGCGATCTACAGCGCCCGAGGGAGCGTCAACGGCGCCGTGCGGCTTGGTCAGTGGGCGGCCAAGCAAGGCACCACGATCACGGGCCTGTCCCAGCCGCAGCTTGAGTCTTACCTGGCCGAGTATCCCGGCGCGCGCAACAGTCAGCAGACCTTCGTCGCCTGGCTCGGACGAGCAAGGGCGAACACCAACGTCACGATCCCGTGGAGGGGAACGACGATGCCCGAGGTGACCATCTCCGACGCCGACCGCTGGGACCAGATCAACACGCTGCTCCACGACGAGACCATCGCCCTCTATGCGCGGATCGGTGGACTGTTCACGCTGCTGTTCGCCCAACCCCTCCAAACGATCGTCGCGATGCGCACCGACCAGATCACCCTCGAATCCGACGGTCGAGTGCTCGTCGCGTTCGACGCGCTCCCCATCGAGATGCCACCCGGACTGGATGAGCTGATCCGTTGCCACCTCACCCGCCCCGGCAGCCCGTCGATCGCCAGCACCGACCACGGATGGCTGTTCCCCGGACGCCATCCCGGACGGCACCTGGTCAGAGAGACATTCCGCGGGCACCTCGTCGCTGCTGGTGTCCGTCCCGGCCGCTCCCGCCACGCCGCGATGTTCGCCCTCGCCAGCCAGGTCCCCGCTCCCGTCCTTGCCGAGCTCATCGGGATCGCCGACAAGACCGCCACCAAATGGGCCGCCCTCGCCACCCGCGACTGGTCAGAGTACGTCACCCAACGAGACACATACAAAGAGAACGGCTGAGACATGTCCATTGAAGACCGACTCGCGGACGCAGACCTCCTCTGGAAAAACGGCCGACGCGAAGGAGCACTCCTCAGCGTTCTCGTCGCCGTCGCCGCCACCGCCCGCAAGACCTTCCCCGAGATCACCGGCGACCGAGCGAGCTTCGAAGCCTTCATGAAGACCACCCACGGCTGGACGATCGGCGTCGAGTACCGAGGCCAAGTCGTCGACCTCGACCACCTCTTCTACAAGTGGCTGCGCTGCGAACTCGTCCACACCGCCACACTCCCGGTCGACCTCCGCATAGAAGACCAACTCGGCGACCCGAACGCCAACTCCGTCCGCGCCGGCGGAGCCCCCGACTACACCGTGCTACTCGACCCAGGCTGGTACCACTTCCTCGTCAACGCCGTCCGAAACGCTCCCGCCAACGCCGACATCACCTGAAGCGCATCAACGCCGATCTCACCGCAGTAGCCCAATTCGCCCAACTCGAATACGAGCCCTGCACCGGTAGAGCCCGCCTTCGGCGGGCCGCTGCTCACCTCGTGAGCAGGCAGAGAGGGCGGGCCGGATGACGGTTTCGATGCGCGTGATGTCGGCGGGTGACGGGTATAAGTACCTGTTGCGCACTGTCGCGGCCGGCGACGGCGACCGCTCGCTCTCGACTCCGTTGACGCGCTACTACAACGCCGAGGGCACCCCGCCCGGTCGCTGGCTCGGTGCCGGGGTCGCCACACTCGGCGGCGGGCGGATCAGCGTGGGTGATCAGGTCTCCGAAGCCCAGCTCCAGCTGCTGGTCGGCATGGGTCGAGACCCGATCACCGGTGAACCGCTGGGCCGCGCGTACCCCGAATACCGAACCGTGGCCGAGCGGATCGAGGCACGTACCAGTGCGCTTGATCCCGCACTCGGGCCGGCGTCACGCGCGGAGGCGGTCGCGGCCATCGACACGGAGGAGGCCGGGCGCGGGACGCGGCGGGCGGTTGCGGGGTTCGACTTCACGTTCTCGATCCCGAAGTCCGCCAGCGTGCTCTGGGCGGTCGCGGACGCGGGGACGCAGGCGTTGATCGCGGACGCGCATCACGCTGCGGTTGCGGAGGTGGTTGCGTTCATGGAGCGGGAGGTTGCAGCCACCCGCACCGGCGCAACCGACCGCGACGGCGCGGTTGCACAGGTCGACGTCGCAGGTCTGGTCGCCACGGCGTTCGATCACTACGACAGCCGGGCGGGCGACCCGCACCTGCACACGCATGTCGTCATCAGCAACAAGGTGCAGACCGTCCTCGATGGCAAATGGCGGTCGCTGGATGGGCGGCCGATGCACGCCGCCGTGGTCGCCCTCTCCGAGCTGCACGAGGCGGTGTTCGCTGACCACCTCACTCGCTCGTTTGGCGTCTCGTGGGAGGCGCGCGACATGGGCCGCGACCGCAACCCCGCGTGGGCGATCGCCGCGGTGCCCGAGGCGATGGTGAAGGAGTTCTCCACCCGTGCCCGGCACATTGATGCCGAGACCGACCGCCTCATCGGCCAGTACGTCGACGCGCATGGGCGGCGGCCGTCGCCGGCGACGATCATGAAGCTCCGCGCCCAGGCCACCCTCTCGACCCGGCCGGAGAAGGAAGTCCGGTCGCTGGCTGACCTCACCGCCTCCTGGCGGGAACGGGCCGGGCAGGTGCTCGGGTCGGATACGACCTCGTGGGCGCGCGGCGTGACGGCAAACAAGGAGCCGTTGCTGCTGCGCGCGGACGACGTGCCGTTGGATGTGATCGACTCGCTCGGGGCAGACGTTGTGGCTGCGGTCGGTGAGAAGCGATCCACCTGGCATCGCTGGAACCTCACTGCCGAGGCCGCGCGGCAGACGATGGCCTACCGGTTCGCGTCGACAGAGGATCGCGAAGCTATCGTCGGCCTGGTCGTAGACGCCGCCGAAGCCGCTTCGCTGCGCCTGACCCCGCCCGAGCTCGCATCCAGCCCGGCCGCGTTCCGCCGACCGGACGGCACGAGCGTGTTCCGGCCGAAGCACTCCGCGCTGTTCTCCTCCGAGGAGCTGCTGGCCGCCGAAGACCGCCTCCTCGAACGCGCCCACACCACCACCGCACCGACCGTGCCGCTGACCACCGTCGAACGGGTTACGAAGCGGCCCGACAGCAAGGGCCGGATGCTCGGTGACGACCAGGCGGCCGCACTGACGAAGATCGCGCTCTCGGGCCGGGTGGTCGATGTGCTGGTCGGCCCTGCTGGGGCGGGGAAGACCACCGCGATGTCAGCGTTGCGGCGGGCGTGGGAACGCGAGCACGGACGTGGCAGCGTGGTCGGGCTTGCGCCGTCCGCGGTCGCCGCGCAGGTCCTGGCCGATGACCTCGGCATCCAGACCGAGAACACGGCCAAGTGGCTCGACACTCACGACCGCGCCGGCGAGACGTTCCGCAAGGGTCAGCTCGTCATCGTCGACGAGGCATCGCTGGCGGGCACGCTCTCCCTTGACCGCATCACCGCCTTGGCGGCGGAGGCCGGGGCGAAGGTGCTGCTGGTCGGGGACCACGCCCAGCTTCAGTCCGTCACCGCCGGTGGCGCGTTCTCCCTCCTCGTCCACGACCGTGACGACGCCCCGGAGCTGGTCGACGTGCACCGGTTCGTCCACCCGTGGGAGAAGACCGCGTCCCTCGCGCTGCGGCATGGGCGCACCGATGTCATCGACACCTACACCGAACACGGTCGCATCCGAGGTGGTGAGACGGAGGAGATGATCGACGTCGCCTACACCGCCTGGCGCAACGACACACTCGCCGGGCGAGCCAGTGTGCTCGTGACCGCCTCGAACGAGTCCGTCCAGGCGCTCAACAACCGGGCACGCGCTGATCTGATCCTCGACGGCACCGTGAACGCCCGCCGTGAGGTCGAACTGCACGACGGAATGAGGGCTGCGGTCGGGGATACGGTCATCACTCGCCGCAACGACCGCCGCCTCCGCGCGGGACGGTCCTGGGTCCGCAACGGCGATAGGTGGACGGTCACCGAGGTCCGTGACGACGGCGCTCTCACCCTCCGCCGCGCAGGGCGCACGTGGGGCGCCTCGGTCGTGGTCCCGGCCGAGTACGCGGCCGAACACCTCGATCTCGGTTACGCCGTGACGTCATACCGGGCGCAGGGCATCACCGTGGACTCCTCGCACGTCCTGGCGGATGCGTCGATGACCAGAGAGACGTTCTATGTCGCCATGACGAGGGGGCGCGAGCAGAACATCGCCTACGTCGCCGTCGACAAGCCCGACCCCGCCCACGACGGCCCTCGCCCCGGCGACAACACCGAGGCGACAGCCCGGTCCGTGTTGTTCGGGGTGCTGCAGCACGTCGGTGCCGAGCTGTCGGCGCACGAGACGATCACTGCGGAGCAGGACACCTGGGCCTCGATCGCGCAGCTTACCGCCGAGTACGAGACCCTGGCCGCCGCCGCCCAACACGACCGCTGGGCCGCGCTCGTCCGCTCGTCTGGGCTCAGCGACGACGACGCCGAGGACGCGATCGCCTCACCCGCATTCGGAGCGCTGACTGCCGAGCTCCGTCGGGCCGAGGCCAACCAGCACGACGTCGAGACCCTGCTGCCGCGCCTCGTGCGAGCACGCGGGTTCGGGGACGCCGACGACATCGCCGCGGTCCTGCACTACCGTCTTGCCCGCGCGACCGCCAGGCCAGCGGGAGCCGGGCGTGCACGCAGAACACCACGTCTCATCGTGGGCCTCATCCCCGAAGCCACCGGCATCATGCCATCCGAGATGCGGCAAGCGCTGACCGAGCGACGCGACCTCATCGAAGCCCGGGCCGATGCTCTCCTCGACACCGCACTCACCGAGAAACACGAGTGGATCACGAAACTCGGAACCCCACCCAAGACTGCACGAGCGGCCCAGGCATGGCGGAACGCCGCGCGCACCATCGCCGCCTACCGCGACCGCTACGGCATCACCGGACCCGCACCCCTCGGAGCACCCGCCGAAGCCGAGACGCAGAAGATCGACGTCGCCCGCGCCCGTGCTGCGCTTGACCGAACCCGCTCGCTCGAAAGAGAACCGAACAGCGCACGTCAATCGCCTGCTACTACTAGGCCGGTCCGACGCTCCTTGTAGCGCCTGAACGCCAACCTACGAAGCCCGCGACCTGGTAGCGTGAAGATGTGTCCCGTACAAGGAGGCTACGAGAAGATGCCGGAAGATAACGAGGTTCTGACCGCTGATGAAGCGGCAGCGCTCTTGCGTGTCTCCACCAAGACAGTGCTCTCACTCGCCCGCGCGGGGTCGCTGCCCGGAGAGAAGGTGGGACGCGCTTGGCGCTTCGTGAGGAGCGATGTCCTTGCGTACGTCCGCGGTTCACTGCCGCAGGCAGGAGCAGAGCACAATGAGTGAGGTCGTGACGGCACTGTCCGAGATGAACAGTGTCCTAGGCGGTGACAAATGCTAGATACTTCGAACTGGCCCGAAGTTGAGCTTGACGTCCTGAAAGAAATCCAACTCGATCCAAAAAACGTTCGCCTTGAAGTGGCCGACGCGAAGGTCGAGGCCGACATCATTGAAGACCTGTTCGTCAACGAAGATGCGTTAGCGCTTGTCGAGGGCATCTGCAAGGTCGGCTATCTGACACACGAGACGCCGGTCGTCCTAAAGCGACGCGGTAAGTATGTGATGGTTGAGGGGAACCGCAGGCTCGCTGCACTCAAAGCCATCCAGAACCCGATGTTGGTCCCCGACTATCAGGCGCGAGTCGCGTCGCTGGCGGCCCTTCTGCCAGACCGCTCTGCGCTCGCGAAGGTCCGGGTCATGGTTGCACCGAACCAGACCGAAGCGGATCAGTTGATCGCGGCTATCCACACCGGGAACCTGCGGCGGGCCTGGAGTCCCAGCAGGCAGGCGGCGTTCTTCCAGGCGCAGATCGACGCGGGGAGGAAGCTCCGTGAACTTCTGACTAGGTATCCCACGATCGACGTTCGCAAATTCGTCTTTCGAGCGCACATCATCAATCTCTTCAAGTCCGTGCATTACGACGAGGCCGAGCTTCAAGACTTCCTTGCAACAAAGAAGTGGGCCAGGGGCCTATCGACGCTGGCGCGCATCTACGAGTCGAAAGAGTTCCTTGACCTGACGGGGCTTACGATGGATTCAGACGGCAACGTCACGAAGACGCTCTCGGACGAAGTCTTCAAAGATGTTGCTACGGCAATCGTTCGCGGGATGTACGACGAGAACATCAACACGCGCAGCCTGAACTCGGTCTCAAGTCCTCGCTACACGCAGCTGATGAAGGAACTGCGTCAGATCGTTGCTGACGCGGGAGAAGCAGCTCCGCCTAACCCCACAACCCCAACTACAGGGACGACTCCCGACGGAGGGAACAACCCACCGCCCGGTGGCCCCGGCGCTAAGCCGACTCCGCCCACGGGGGCACCTGGTCTCGGAGAACCTCCGAGCGCTGCGCCTGGCACCGCGGAGCCGAAGCCTCCGAGGAAGCGTCCAGCCAAGAAGAAGCTCAGGAACCTCGACCTCGGGCAGATCAAGGCTCCCGCGAGTTACCCCGAAGGGTTGAAACTGCTGCTCGGCGAACTGTCTGAGGTCGACGTGCAAAAGTTCCCTAACGCCACCTTCCTAATGATCCGGGCCGTACTGGAAAAGTCGATCAAGGCGTATGCGGAGGCAAAGTCGATCGACATCAAGGGCTCCGGGAACAACCAGAACGGCCGTGTCCAACTTGGCCACGCCCTGAACTGGCTCTTGGAACACGTCAAGGCGAACGGCCCGAAGCACCTGATCCAGGTCATCGAGGGCGTCAGGACAGGGAAGCTCGTTACGTACACGAACTCAGGCGACTCGCTCAATGCGATCAACCACAACCACCACTTCCTAGTCGATCCCGACCAAACGTTCTCAATGTGGGCCTCCATCGACTCGATCATGAGATACGTGATGAAGCCATGAGCACGAGCGCCATCGGGGTGTCCACACGACGCCCGCGAATCTCACCGCTCCGGTACCCGGGCGGAAAGTCTGCCTTGTACTCGCGCCTGCGCAAGATGATCCGCGATATGGACCTCGCAGGCTGCACCTACGTCGAGCCGTATGCGGGCGGAGTCGGCGCCGGTCTCAGTCTCCTGGTAACGGGGCAAGTCGAGCGCGTCGTCATCAACGACCTCGACCCGGCTATCCACGCATTCTGGACTACGGTTCAGTCCGAGCCCGGATGGCTGATCGAGCGAATCCACAAGGCCAAGCTTGACGTCACCGAGTGGCGGCGGCAGCGCGAAATCTATGTTGCCGCCGACACCAGCGATCTGTCACAGCTCGGATTTGCCACCTTCTATCTCAATCGCACGAACAGGTCCGGGGTGCTCAACGGCGGCCCGATCGGCGGGCTAGACCAAACGGGTAATTACAAGATCGACGCCCGCTTCAACCGGGACGGCCTTGCTGAACGTATCCGAATACTGTCGCTCTATGCAGACAACATCGTCCCGACGTCGCGCGATGGTATTGAGGTCATCGCTGAGTACGCTCCCAAGGACGATGTCTTCATCTACGCCGACCCGCCCTACTTCGAGAAGGCCGGTTCGTTGTACCTCAACGCCTTCTCTGCAACCGACCACGAAGACCTTGCGCGGGTCCTCAACTCCGTCGCAGACAGGCCGTGGATTCTTACCTATGACAACGCTCCACAGGTGGCGGAGCTCTACGCGGCGCGTCGGCGTCGAGAGTTTGAGCTCCACTACTCAGCGCATCGCGTCGGCAAAGCCACTGAGGTCGCCGTGCTCTCTGAATCCGTTCCGGAGATCGGACAGGGCTGGCCGCTCACGCCGACAACGTTGACGTAGCCAGCTCCTACGGGACGAGGGCCGCCCACCGCAGAGGAGGCGGAAGAACTATGCCTCCTCGCGCTCGGGCGGACGGATCAGCCGCACGTTTGATACGCCGCCTTGGTTGACGCAATCCTGAGCGAGGTCGTGAACACGCCAGTAGAAGTCAAGGTCGGCAGCCGCCGCGTTCACGGTGCTCTCGACAGGCATGTAGCGGTGCAACGGTGTGGAGACACCACCGTAGGAGTGGCCGAAGTTATCCACCGTGAGGATCGTCAGGGCCTCTGATCCGGTCCACTCGATCCCGACGCGCACGTCGTACTCGTCGTTGCCCGTCGCGTCGGCGGTCGTCCGGATGAGAGCCATCAGGCCTGCGACGCCGCACTCGACCGCGTCCGACTGGACCTGCGATCCCTCGAAGTACCCGTCGCTACTCATGCGGTGGCCGCCGATTGCGGCTGCGAGCGTGACTGATCCGTCGTGGTGGAGACTTGCCCATGCTTCCTTCCACTGTGATCTGTCGCCCGTTGCGGTGTTGACGGCGACCCAGCGCCGCGATCCCGGTCGTGGGTTGTGCCGGTCGACGTTTTCCAGCGGGTGCACACCTCCACGTCCGGCGTAGAACAGGGCGAGGCCTTCGGCCTTGGTCAGTACGTCGCGCGCTCCGTCGCGCGTCAGGCGGTTGTGGAGGCGAGGGACGCGCGGGTGGGCGACAGCGATCAGCCAGGCGCGTTCGCTCGTGGCGCGGCCGCCCGCGGTCTCGGCATACAGGTTGTCGAGCGCTTCGCTGGCGTGGCGGCGTTCATCGAAGCGTGCTCGGTACATCGCCTCGATCTGTCGTTCCTTCATCCATACGGTGTCGGAGTCGTTGCGCACCGGAGCGCCGAAGTAGTCGTTGCGGTAGATCAGGTGTGGCCCGTCAACGCTTGCCGGCACTTCCACGACGACAGCGCGGGCACCCTCCGTTCCGAGGCGGTGCACGTTGAGGCCGAAGACGGGCGGGGAGATAGCGGTGATCGCTGCGGAGCGCAGGGATCGCTCGTACGCTTCATCGAACTCTCCGACGTCGACTCGCTCTGTCGCGGCCTTCTGCGACTCGCGTACTCCGAACACGATGACGCCGCCGCCGCTGTTCGCCATCGCTGCAACGTCCTTGGGGAAGTCTGTTTGCGGTAGTCCCTTCGCCGGGGGCAGCTCTGACTTCCAGTCCAGGTCGGTCGTCTCCATGACTCCGCTGCTCACCGCCGCATCCAGCAGTTCGTCCGTCAGAGGTCCAGGAGCGACCCCGAGGGCGCGATGCAGAGCGGTGAAGATCATGACCCCCAGCGTAGGGATCACCTGCGACAACTGGCGGTGACGCCGACCAGTGGCTGCCTACAGCGCGCGCCCCTCCCGATGAGCGGACGGGGTGATGCCCGACTCACGCGCGAATGCCTGCCCGCCGCCACCTGCGGGCGAGTCGAGGAGGGCCGTGACGTCTGTGGCGTCGGTGATGAGGGACGCGATGCCTTCGCGCAGGAGCCGGTGCGTGCCGGAGCTGGCGGCACTGGTTACCGGGCCGGGCACGGCGCCGACCGGGCGTCCGAGCTGCGTAGCGCGGGCGGCGACGTTGAGGGAGCTGGAGCGATAGCCGGCCTCCACGACGACGGTTGCACCGGAGAGGGCACCGAGGATGCGATTGCGGGCGAGGAAACGCCACTTGGTCGGCGCGGAGCCGGGCGGCATCTCACTGGCGAGCAGGCCGAGGTCTCCGACTCGTGCCAGCAGCTCACGATTGCCGGATGGGTAGAGGCGATCCAAGCCGCCGACCATGACGGCGAGGGTCTGCCCGCCTGTGGCGAGTGCGGCTCGGTGTGCGGCGGCGTCGATGCCGTAGGCGCCGCCGGCCACGATGATCCGCTCAGCATGGGTCAGATTGGAGGCGAGTTCGCCCGTGACGTGCTCGCCGTAACTAGTGGCGGCGCGGGCTCCGGTGATCGTGACGCGATCGTTCAGCGGCGCGGTGAGGTAGGAGACAGCGCCTCGCAGCCATAGAGCGGTGGGGGCGCGGTTGCCCAGATCGTTGAGGGCGGTCGGCCACTCATCGTCGCTGGGGATGAGGATGCGCAGCCCGAGGCGGTCAGTCTCCGCGAGTGCCTGCGTGACCGTGCGGGCATCCATTCGCGGGGCGACCTTGTTGCGCCACAGCCTGGCCTCGACCGCATCGACGTTCTTCGGGAGTGCGCCGGCACCGGCTGCCAGGCGCACGGTCTCGACCGCGCCGACCGCGGCGAGGAGCCTGCCGGTCACGGCGTCGTCGGGCTCCAAGGTCGATGCCAGGGCGACCCGTGCGGAGCGTTCGTCCTTGGCGAGAGAAGTGATCGTGACCATGCCCGGCTCCCATCCGTGTGTGCCAGACAGGTGCGCGAGCGCCGCCCGAATCCCCGGGCGCACCTCTTACGAATGTCGCCGGAGCGTCGTACTCTGGAGGGGAGGCAGATTCCTCCTTGATGTGGCGTCCCTCGCGGACAGGCCCTCGGGCCACTCTCTACGCACTGTCTCGTCACCTGACCGTGCCACGAGAGGAAACGCCATGATCCGACTGCTCTGGGCGCTCAGCGCCCACGCCCGCTACTACCTGCGGCGTTACATGCCCACCAACATCGCGCTCGACGCGATCCGCACCCGCCGCGGCCTGAAGTGGGGCATCCTCGCGATGCTCCTCGCGGTCCCGTACTTCCTCGCAGCGAACTACTGCATCACGCTGATCGAGGGCGGCGGCCCGGGCTGGCTGAACCTCCTCGTGCTCCTGTTCTGCTGGAATGCGCTCAAGTTCCTCATCATGGGCCTGGTCAGTGTCATCTTGCTCGTCCGCGCCCGCGTCCAGGAGGCCGTCGAGCGTCGCCGCCCGCCGCATGAACGAGGCACAGTCCCTCAAGTACCCGATGGCGAGTGTGGCGTGATGGGCGCCGTGATCTACACCCGCAGCGCACGCCCGAACTGGGCAACCCACGCTCACCAGCGGGCCGCCTGCCAATGCCTGGCCGCCGAGCTCGGCTACGAGGTCAGCGGCGAGTTCCACGACAACGGCCGGACACGACCCGCGCTCGACCAGGCCCTCGCCACCATCCGCGACGGGCAGGCATCGGCGCTCATCGTCGCGGACCTCTACCGACTCAGCCGACCGTCTACCGAGTTCGCCCGCATCATCGAGGCGCTGGACGAGGCCGACGTGCCCCTCTACGTCGTCGGGCAAGGCCGCGTGAGCCTTCCCGCGACTCCCGAGCTCGGCATCATGCTGGCGATCGCCGAGTACGAGGCCAAGCACTCCGAGGAGGACTTCACTCTGTAACCGCCACCCGACGTCCCCGAGGGCGGATGGTCGCACCTGCTGCGGCCACCGCCCTCTTCACTGCCCCCTGACTCACCCCGAAATGCAGACCAACCTCCATCAAGGTCATCCCGCCCTCGTAGAGCCTCACAGCCTCGCACGTGTGCTCCTCAGCCAGCCCTCGCACGCGCATCGGGACGGAACGGCGGACGAGGTGCGCGGCCACCGTTCGGTGGTAGACGCCGAACCGCTCACCGAGCTGCGCTAGCGTCATGCCCTGCTCGTACAGCGCCACCAGCTCATCAACCTCGGCGGCGCTCAGAGAGGTTTGAGTCTTCCCAACTGACCGCACCACACGACCCCGCGAGTCGGTCACCGAGGGTTCGGATGGCCGTTCGCTACGCTCGTAGGCACCCCGAGACAGGCGAGAAGCCACGGTTTTCAGGGCCGGGCCAGGGTTCTCAAACTCTCTACGGAGGTGCACCAGCCGGCACCCGCCTCCTTAGCTCAGTTGGTCAGAGCCACCGACTTTTAATCGGAGGGTCGCAGGTTCGAAACCTGCAGGGGGCACGCGCGTCTACACCGTTGCGCTGCAACACTTTTGGGGTCGCATGCACCAAGGTCGGCGGTAATGCTTCGCAAGCATCGCGTGATCGGTTCGATTCCGATCGACTCCACCCAGAGGGGGTTGTGCCACCCCCGACCCGAGGCCGCGGGATGCCGAGCGCGTTCCGGTCCCGAGGCCCGAGGCAGTATCGGGAAAATCAACTGCACCCGGCACGGGTGTCATCCGGTTTCCAGACCGCGATGG
>Ga0209792_1000637_pt1 | contig 22647 bp, 20 predicted proteins | sample EBPBio142005_DNA_FD_185860 | JGI IMG/M metagenome (GOLD analysis project Ga0209792, IMG submission 185860) | Wastewater treatment Type I Accumulibacter community from EBPR Bioreactor in Madison, WI, USA - Reactor 1_6/14/2005_ DNA (SPAdes)... | ecosystem: Engineered > Bioreactor > EBPR >... | reverse complement strand
CCCCTGACCCGCCTTTCGTCGTGATGCAGCCCGCCCTCCCGGAGCGGCTGTGCCCGGGCCTGCGCCCGCCTTCCCTGATTTTTGACCCATGCATTCCATGACCCGCATTCCCCGCGGCCGCCGCCGCACGCACGGCTGCGCCCTGCTGCCCCTTTCCGCCCTACTGGCGGCCCTGCCCCTGGCCGCCCAGACCCAGCAGGAAACCACCCTGCAAACCGTCACCGTCCGCGCCAGCGCCGACAGCGCCGCGCCCGTGGGCGCCAGCGACACGGCCCCGCAGGATCTGCGCGCGGCGCGTCCGGCCACCAGCGACACGGCCCAGCTCCTGCGTTCCCTGCCCGGCGTCAGCCTGACCGGCGCCGGCGGCGTGTCCAGCCTGCCCAGCGTACAGGGCCTGTCGGACGACCGGCTACGCATCCAGGTCGATGGCATGGATTTGATCTCGGCCTGCGGCAACCATATGAACCCGCCGCTGTCCTACATCGACCCTACGCGCGTGGGCAGCGTGCGGCTGTTTGCCGGCATCACCCCAGTCAGCGTGGGCGGCGACAGCATTGGCGCCACCATCCAGGTCGAATCCCTGCCACCGGCCTTCACCCTGCCGGGCGAGGCACCCCGCGTATCGGGCGAGGCCGGAACCTTCTGGCGCAGCAACGGCAATGCGCTGGGCGGCCACTTGGCGGCCAGCTACGCACGCGAGCAGTTCAGCCTGCGCTATGACGGCTCCACCGCCCAGGCCGACAATTACAAGGCGGGGCGCGGTTTCAAGAAGGCCGGCCCAGCCGCCAACGACAAACCCACGCGCTGGCTCGCGGCCGACGAAGTCGGCTCCAGCAGCTACAAGACCCGCAACCACGCGCTGACCATGGCCTGGCGTGGCAGCACGGATCTGGTCGAACTGCGCCTGGGCGTGCAGGACATCCCCTACCAGAACTACCCCAACCAGCGCATGGACATGACGCGCAACGACAGCCAGCAGTTCAACCTGCGCTACCAGGGCCAGTTCAACTGGGGCCGGCTGCATGCGCGCGCCTACCATGAGGCCACGCGCCACGCCATGAACTTCGGCGAAGACAAGCAGTTCTGGTACGGAACCGCCAACAACGTGCCGGGCATGCCCATGGACACCCAGGGCCGTACCAGCGGCGTACAGGTACGCGGCGACGTGGAACTGACCGAGCGCGACACGCTGCGCGTGGGCGTGCTGGCACAGCGCTACCGGCTCAACGACTGGTGGCTGCCCTCGGGCGGCGGCATGGCGCCCGACACCTTCTGGAACATCCGTGACGGCGAGCGCGACCGGCTGGAGGCCTTCGCCGAATGGGAGGCGCGTTGGAGCCCGCAGTGGCTCACACAGATCGGCCTGCGCGCGGGCCAGGTGCGCATGAACAGCGGCCCGGTGCAGGGCTACAACAGCAACTATGCGGCAGAGGCCACCGCCTTCAATGCGCGCGACCGGCAACGCACCGACCACAACATCGACTTCACCGCCCTGGCGCGCTACACCCCGAGCGACCAGGCCAGCTACGAATTCGGCTTCGCGCACAAGACCCGCTCGCCCAACCTGTATGAGCGCTACACCTGGTCTACCGGCGGCATGGCCATGCGCATGGTCAACCTGGTGGGCGACGGCAACGGCTATGTGGGCAACCCCGATTTGCGCCCCGAGGTCGCCAACACCCTCAGCGCCACGGCCGACTGGCATGACGCCACGGGCGAGCGCTGGGGCGTGAGGCTCACGCCCTACGTCACGCAGGTCAACGACTACATAGGCGCCGAGCGCTGCAGCGGCGGCATGGGCGCCATGACGTCCTGCACCGCGGCGAATGCCGGCGCCAACCAGGGCTTCGTCTACCTGCGCTTTGCCAACCAGGACGTGCGCCTGCACGGCCTGGATCTGTCGGGCTTTGGCCGCCTGAGCGACAGCGCCGCCTGGGGGCGCTTCACGCTGCACGGCAAGATCAGCCATGTGCGCGCCAAGGACAGACACACCGGCGACGGCCTCTACGCCGTCATGCCGCTGAACGCCCGGCTGGCCCTGAGCCATGAAATAGGCGGCTGGAGCAGCATTGCCGAGCTACTGATGGTGGGCGGGAAGAGCCATCTGTCTGCCGTGCGCAACGAGGTTCCCACCGCGGGCTACGCCCTGGTGAACCTGCGCACCAGCTACGAATGGAAGCAGCTGCGCCTGGATCTGGGCGTGGACAACCTGTTCAACCGTTTCTACCACCACCCGCAGAGCGGCGCCTACCTGGGCCAGGGCCGCACCATGGCGGGGACGGCCGTACCCTGGGGCGTGCTGGTGCCGGGCATGGGCCGATCCGTGTACCTGGGGGCCACGCTGAAGTTCTGATGCAGCCACGCCCGCGTGGGCGAGAATCGGCCATGGAACTGCAAAAAGAAACGCCCTCCCAACAGGGCCAAGCAAGACACACGGCCGTTTTGCTGTGCAACCTGGGCACGCCCGATGCGCCCACAGCCCCGGCACTGCGCCGCTACCTGGCGCAATTCCTGGCCGACCCGCGCGTGGTGGAGATTCCGCGCGCCCTCTGGCTGCCCCTGCTACACGGCATCATCCTGCGCACGCGGCCGGCGCAGTCGGCCGCCAAGTACGCCAGCATCTGGACGGCCGAGGGCTCGCCGCTGGCCGTGTGGACGGCCAAGCAGGCCGTGATGCTGCGCGGCTGGCTGGGTGAGGCCGGCCACCAGGTGCAGGTGCTGCCCGCCATGCGCTACGGCCAGCCCGCCATTGCGGCCCAGCTGCAGGCACTGCAGAACCAGGGCGTGCGGCGCGTGCTGGTGCTGCCGCTGTACCCACAGTACTCGGCCACCACCACCGCCAGCGTGGTGGACGACGTGGCCGCCTGGACGCGCCGCTCGCGCCACCTTCCCGAACTGCGCTTCGTGAACGACTACCACGACCACCCGGACTACATCTCCGCACTGGCCCGGTCGGTGCGTGCGCACTGGCAGCGCGAGGGCGGCCCGGCCGACCAGCTGGTAATGAGCTTTCACGGCATTCCCGAACGCAACGTGCGCCTAGGCGACCCCTATGCCGAGCAATGCCGCACCACCGCCCGCCTGCTGGCCGAGGCGCTGGGCCTGGACGAAGACCGGTACCAACTGACCTTCCAGTCGCGCTTTGGCAAGGCCCGGTGGCTGGAGCCCTACACCGAACCCACGCTGGTGGCGCTGGCGCGCGCCGGTACGCGCCGCGTGGATGTGATGTGCCCCGGCTTCACCGGCGACTGCCTGGAGACGCTGGAGGAGATCAACCAGGAGGCGCGCCACGCCTTCCTGCACGCGGGCGGCCAGGAGTTCCGCTACATCCCCTGCCTGAACGACAGCCCGGCCTGGATCACGGCGCTGAGCCGCATCGCGCAGCAGCACCTGGCGGGTTGGATGGAGCCAGTCACAGGAGCCGGATCATGACCACGCCCTGCCCCCAGCTTGCGCCCGGGCAGCTGCGCCTGCACATAGACCCCGATGGCCTGGGCTTTGCCGACACGCGCGCGCTGGTGGGCGAGGCCCTGCCCTGGATAGGCCAGCAGCGCGCGTTCGACGCGGCGCGCTTTGGCCTGGCCATGCAGCAGCCCGACTACCACCTGTTCGTGCTCGGCGAGGTCGGCAGCGGCCGTGCCTCGCTGATGCGCCAGGCCATGGCGGACGCGGCGGCGGGCCGGCCGGTGCCGCCCGACCTGTGCTTTCTGCACGACTTCGACGCCCCTGAGCGCCCGCGCGCGCTGCGCCTGCCCGCGGGCCAGGGGCGGCAGCTGCGCGACCAGGTGGCCGAATGGAGCCGCCAGCTGGAGGCCGAGATCCCCAAGCGCCTGGCCGCGCCCGACGTCAAGAACGAGAGCGAGCGCATCAACAAGCGCTACCAGAGCGACGAGGCGCGCGCCTTCGGCGAGCTGGCCGAGTTTGCGCGCGAGCGGCGCTTTCGCCTGGCGCGCGACGAGGGCCAGATGGTCTTCACGCTGCTGGGCGCCAGCGGCGAAGAGCCGCTGACCGAGGCCGAGGCGGCGGCGCTCAGCGACCAAGAACGCGGCGCCATGGAGCAGGCCGAGGAGGAGCTACGCGCCGAGATCGTGCGCTTTCTCGATCGCACGCGCCCGCTGGAGCGCGCCCGCGACGAGGCGCTGGTGCAGCTCTTGCGCCAGACCGCGGGGCCGCTCGTCACGCATGGCCTGGACGACATACGCCAGGGCCTGCGCAAGCAGATCAAGGACGCGGTCAAGCTCGGGCGCTGGCTCGACCAGGTGCAGCGCGAGGTGCTCGACGACCTGGAACTGTTTGTGCCGCACGAAGGCGCGCAGTCCGAGGACCCGCAGGAGGTTGAGCGCCGCACCGAGCTGGCCGACCTGCTGGCGCTGTGCCAGGTGAACCTGGCCGTGGACAACGCGGCGCTCAAGGGCGCGCCGGTGGTGGTCGAAGACAACCCGCAGCTGCGCAATCTGTTCGGCCACATCCAGTACGAATCGGGCGAGGACGCGCCCTACGCCGACTTTTCCGGCGTCCACGCCGGCGGCCTGCTGCGCGCGCACGGCGGTTTTCTGATGCTGTTTTTGCGCGACCTGGTGGCCGATGCGCCGCTGTGGGAGCGGCTGCGCCGCTTTCTGCGCTGCAACCGACTGGCCATCGAGGATACGGCCGCAAGCCACGGCAGCGGCGCGACGGTGGCGCTGCAGCCCGAGGGCGTGGACGTGGAGGTCAAGCTGGTGCTCATAGGCTCGGCGGCAGAGTACTACCTGCTGCAGGAGGGCGATGCCGATGTGGCGCGCCGCTTTCGCACCAAGGTGGACTTTGCCGAGCGCTTCACGGCGAGCAGCGAGACGCACTACGCCAGCGCCGTGTTCATCGCCCGCTCCTGCGCGCGCCGCGGCCTGCCCCACTGCAGCGCGGCGGCCGTGGCGCGGCTGCTCGAATTCACGCACCGCGAGGCCGACGACCAGGCGCGCCAGAGCGCCAGCTTTGCCAGCCTGGAGGCGCTGCTGGTCGAGAGCTGCGCGCAGGCGCGCGCACGCAGAGCACAAACCACCGACGCGCCCGACGTCGAGGCGGCGCTGGCCGCCCGCCGCCAGCGCCACAACGCGCCCGAAGAGACGCTGCACGAGGCGATTGCCGAGGGCGAGCTGCTCATCACGCTGGAAGGCCGGCGCGTGGGCCAGCTCAACGCGCTCACGCAGATTGACATGGGCGACTACCGCTTCGGCTTTCCGGTGCGCATCACCGCGCGCACGCACGCGGGCCAGGAGGGGCTGGTCAACATCGAGCGCGAGGTCGAACTGTCCGGCCCCATCCACGACAAGGGCGTGCTGATACTGCAAAGCTATTTGAGCGCGCTGTTCGGGCATCTGGCGCCGCTGGCGCTCAATGCGTCCATCGTGTTCGAGCAGGAGTACAGCGGCATCGAGGGCGACTCGGCCTCCTGCGCCGAGCTGTACGCGCTGCTGTCCTCGCTCTCGGGCCTGGCGCTGCGCCAGGACATCGCGGTGACCGGCGCGCTCAACCAGCATGGCGAGGTGCTGCCCGTGGGCGGCCTCAACGAAAAGATCGAGGGTTGGTTCCGCGTCTGCGCGCAGGCCGGCCTGACCGGCACGCAGGGCGTGCTGATCCCGGCGCGCAACCAGCGCCACCTGATGCTCTCGCCCCAGGTGGTCGATGCCGTCGCCGATGGCCGCTTTCATGTGTACGCCGCCCAGCATGTGGGCGAGGGCATTGCCCTGCTCACCGGCATGGCGGCCGGTCTGCCGCCAGACGAGCCGGTTGCCGACAGCGTGCACGCGCGCGCCGAGGCTCAGCTGCTGGCCTACCGCCGCGCCTGGCAGGCCATGGCGCTGGGGCGCAGGGGCGTACCACGCCGGCGGTGATCAGCCTGTCGTCAGCGCTCCATCCACCACTGGATGACGATCTTGGCCAAGTAGCCGATGAAACCCACGCCCAGGCCCAGAAAGATCACGAAGGTGCCAAACTTGCCTGCCTTGGACTCGCGCGCCAGCTGCAGGATGATGAACACCATGAACAGGATGAAGGCCCCCACCCCGTAGGTGAGGAAGAAATGGGCTATTTGTTGTTCTGTGTAGCCAAAAATCACGACTAGGGTCCTAGAAACTCAGCTTACGCATCGACCGGCGCAAACGCCGATGCATCCACCAGGTCGCGATAGGCATGCCAGCTCGCGTGGCCCAGCAGCGGCATCACGACCACCAGCCCGACCAGCAGCGTGCCCAGGCCCAACAGGGTCAGCATGACCACCAACGCCGCCCACAGCGCCATGGGCACGGGGTTGGCCAACACCACGGCCCAGCTGGTCAGCACCGCACGGCTCACGCTGATGCGCCGATCCAGCAGCAGCGGCATGGCCACCACGCTGGAGGCAAAAATGGGCGCCGCGAGAAAGCTGCCCAGCGCCAGCCAGATGGCAAACAGCGCCCCGTCGCGGTCGAGCACCACATGGCGCAGAAAGTCCATGGGAGTGTCGATGCGCACGGGCGACATGGTGTAGATCAGCGACGCCGATATGGCCACCCAGCCCGTGGCAGCCAGCGACAGCAGCAGGCCAAAGCGCACCAGGCTCCAGTAGCCCTGGTGCTGCACCTGCCCCACGTGACTGCTCTGCCAGCGCGTCCAGGTCTGCCACACCAGGCCCGGCCCCACGGGCTCGCCACGCTCCAGGGCGCGGCTGATGGCATACAGGCTGGTGGCCACCACCGGCCCCACGATCAGAAAGCCCGACAGCGTGCCCGCGACGAACCAAAATCGGTCATGCCCCAGCGCCACGATGAGCGCGCCCAGCACGGCCAGGCACAGCCCATGGGCCAGGCTCAGCAAGGGCGCACGGGCCATGTCGCGCCAGGCCCGGCCCAGCCACGACAGTGGCTGCAGCAGGCCAATCGAGCGCACCTGTGGCAGCGCAAGCGAGGGTGGAGGATGGGAACCGTGGCTGGTGGGCATGGGTACGGCAAGACTGTGAAACCGTGTGATGGTAAGGCAGTCCGTCAGGCGCGGCGGCGCAGATGGCCGCAAAGGGCATCGCGTATCGGCACCACGCCCAAACCTTTATCACCATCAGACATAAGAACAATTCAATTTTGTCGTTTGTAGATAGAAGGACTGCCAACACAATCGCGGCAATCGTTGAACTACCTGCCGCAGGATTTGCCATGAAGAAACTGCTCGCCATTGCCGTATTTGCCACCGCCGCCCATGCCGCCTGGGCGGCACAGCCGCTGCTCACTCCGGCCGAGCTCAGCGCCCAGGCTGCGCAGGCCAACGCGCCGCGCGTGATCGACATCCGCGACCCGGCCGCCTATGGCGCCCAGCACATCCCCGGCGCCATCAGCGCGCCGTATGGCAAATGGCGCGGCCCGGCCGACAACCCCGGTGAGCTCATCGACACCCCCAAACTCACCGAGCTGGTGCAAGCGCTGGGCCTGACGCCAGCCACCCACGCGGTCGTCGTCTCCAGCGGCGCGGACGCCACCGACTTCGGCGCCGCAGCGCGCGTGTACTGGACGCTCAAGCTCCTGGGGCTCAAGGAGCTGTCCATCCTCAACGGTGGCATGAAGGCCTGGGCCGATGCCAAGCTGGCACAGGACGCCACCGTGCCCCAGGTGGCGCGCAGCAGCTACCAGCCCCAGGTGGACGCCAGCCTGCTGGCCACGCGCGACAGCGTGAGCCAGAACATCCAGCTGAACAACGCCGCCCTGGTCGATTCGCGCCCCGATGCCTTCTACCAGGGCAAGGTGCGCGCGCCCGCGGCCAAGCTGGCCGGCACCCTGCCCGGCGCGCAGCAGCTGGACTTTAACCAGTGGTTCGTGCCCGGCACCGCCACCTTCGTGGACAAGGCCCAGGCGCAAAAGGTCGCGGCCCAGGTCAAGCGCGCGCAGGGCCAGGACTTGGTGGCCTTCTGCAACACCGGCCACTGGGCGGCGACCGACTGGTTCGGCCTGTCCGAGGTCGCGGGCCTGCCGGGCGTGAAGCTGTACGCCGGCTCCATGGTGGATTGGACCCAGGCCAAGGAAGCCCCGCCCATGGCCAACCAGCCCAGCCGCTTCGAGGCCCTGGCCTACGACGCCCGCCAGTGGTGGGAGCGCAAGACCAAGTAAACTTGGTTTCTGGCAAAAATGGCTGCCAGCGCTTGATGTACAAGCGCTGGCAGCTCTCTTTTTTATAGTACATTCAGATGAAACGATTCCCCCTCGCGGCCGTTCTGGTCGTTTTCACGGGCTGGCTGCTGTGGAGCGTGTCGGCACGCCAGGCCGTACTGTTCGCCGTGGGCCTGGGGCTGGGCGCAGTACTTGCGGGCCAGCGCTTCGGCTTCACCACGGGCTGGCGCATGCTCGTCGAGGACAAGGACGCCAGCGGCGTCATGGGCCAGCTGCTGCTGCTGGCGCTGGCCGCGGCCCTGGCCATGCCGCTGCTGGGCCATTACCCCGAGCTCACGGCCGCGCTGGGGCCGCCCAGCGTCAGCCTGCTCGTCGGCGCCTTCGTCTTCGGCCTGTGCATGCAGATCGCGGACGGCTGCGGCAGCGGCACGCTGTACAAGGCCGGACTGGGCATTCCAATGAACGCCGCCATCCTGCCGCTGTTTGCGCTCGGCAGTTTTCTCGGGTCGCTGCACCTGGGCTTCTGGCTCGACCTGGGGCGCACCCAGCCCCTGGGCCTGGTCGCTGAATACGGCTGGGTGCAGGCGCTGCTCATCACCCTGGCGGCACTGGCCGCCGTGGCCGCGGCCGTGCGCTGGTACGCCGGCCGCGCCAGCGCCGCCGCGGGCCAGACGCCCAAGCCGCTGGTGGAGCGCAAATGGATGGTCGGCGCGGTGCTGCTCGCCCTGCTGGCCACGCTGAACCTGGTCATCGCCGGCCAGCCCTGGGGCGTGGTCTATGGCTTTGGCCTGTGGGCTGCCAAGCTGGCGCAGGCCAGCGGCGCGGCCGATCTGGCGGGCAACTGGTTCTGGAGCCAGAGCGGCAATGCCGCGCGCCTGCACGAGACGGTGCTGATGGACGTGACCAGCATCACCAACATCGGCATCCTCGGCGGCGCGCTGTGGGTATCGGCGGGCAAGGCCACGCATGCCAAGCCCTTGAACGGCACGCAATGGGCCGTGGCCCTGGTCGCCGGGCTGGCGCTGGGCTACAGCTCGCGCCTGGCCTTTGGTTGCAACGTGGGTGCCATGCTCTCGGGCATCTCCACGGGCAGCATCCACGGCTGGATCTGGGTGCCGCTGGCCTTTGCCGGCACCATTTTCGGCCTCCGCATCCGGCGCCATTTCGGCTTCTGACAGGGGACTGCGATGACAAGACACACCACCCTGCGCCTGGTCTTCTGGGCGGTACTGGCGGCCTTCCTGGCCTGGGACTGGGCCGCATCCAAGCCCGTGGACCTGCGCCTGGAGCCGCCGCTGATCGCTGCCGGCTCGGGCCAGGCAGCCTCGGGCGGGCATTGCTCCATGCCGGATTGACGTTGTCCCCCGTCCATATGTAAGAAGGCCTCCATGCGGAGGCCTTCTTCATTGGAGTCTGCCGGCTTCAGTTCGGCACGGTGATCGACGTGCCGCTGAAGCCGATCTGCTCACCCGCCGCAGGCGTTGCCACGAATGACGGCACGTTGGCGGCCGTGATGGCCGGCGCGGCGCCAGGCAGGCCGCCACGCGGCGTGGTGCGCACCAGCTGGCTGGCGGGCAAGGCGGCGCCGCTCTTGAGGTGCGCCCACATCGCGTCCATGGCCTGGTTGAAGTACGGGTGCAGCGGCACGAAGCGCGTATCAAAGCCGCTGAAGGGCAGGAAGGCGTCGAAGTGCTGGCCGTTCTGCACCTCGATGTAGCGCAGCCCGCTGGCCGCGCCCTCGATGCTGCGGTTGAGCGCCGTGTAGGCGCGCGCGTTGTGGTTCACCGGCACCAGCGCATCGCTGCGGCCGGCGACGATGATGGCCGGCTTGCCGCGCAGGTTGGCGTTGTGCAGCACCTCGGCAATGCCGGCGCGCACGGCGTCGCTCTGCGACTTGGTCGGCGTGGTGGCGGCGGTGAGCGCGGCACCCGTGGCCAGGTCCTTGCCGCTGACCAGCGCATGCTGGCACAGCGCGTTGTCCAGGCCCAGATCGGCCACGCCCGTCGACGGCGATACCGCCCAGGGCCAGGACTTGGCCCCGCCCTTGGAGTCGTTGTAGATCACCGTGGCCGGCGTGCCGTTGGCCGTGCCGTTGGCCGTGGCAAAGCTGTTTGCCAGCGCCGCGGGTGCTGCCGCCACCACGTCACCCGTGGCATTGGCCGCGGCAAAGCTGGCGCCGCACACATTGGCATCGGCACCAAAGCGGCCATAGGCCATGGGGTACATGGCCGAGAGGATGGGGCCGTTGCCCAGCGCATAGTGGGCGTTGTGCATGCTGTCGTTGTCCATCGTCCAGCCGTAGGCGCGCAGCCTGGCCAGGGCGTCGGCGGCGCGCTCGGCGGTGGTGGCGCCGCTCACCAGGCCCTTGGCCGCCAGTCCGTCGCAGCGCGCCGTGGCACGGGCCGTCATGGCGGTGAGGGCGATGTAGTTGTAGATCGATGTTTCGGTCAGCGCCGCGGCCGGCGCCAGCGCCGCGCAGGGCTGGTAGATGTTGCCGTAGGTCGTGTAGTCGGCCAGGGTCTTGCCGTAGCCCGCCGCGGCGGTGCCGCCCACCTGTATGCCGTAGCCGGCGCTGGCCGGCATCTCGGTCACGGGCTCGGAGGCCACCACGCCGTCGATCAGGCCGTCACCGTCCTGCTCGGCCGCGCGCAGCGAGGCCGCGCCGCCGTTGGAGGCCGAGCCGGCGATGACCAGCGTGTTGCGGCGCGTAAAAGGCACGCGGTCGTCAGACGTGCCATAGCGCTCGTTGAGCACGTACAGCGCATAGCGCCCGGCGGCCAGCGTGTCCAGGCCCCAGTCCTTCTCGGGGTTCTGCTGCGAATGCGCGTGCTTGATGGCAATGCGGTTGGGGAAGGCCGCGTTGTAGGCGGCGCGCGCGGCGTCGCTCAGGCTGGCGGCAAAGAAGCTCAGCGCCCCGGCTGCGGTGCGCGTAGCGCGCGTGCCGTCGATCTTGTTGACCGTATCGTCGGCCAGGTTGTGCAGTCCCACGCCCTTGCCCGCGTCGGTCAGCGCCACGGCGCAGCCCTTCTTCAAGCCCCATTCGCCCGCCGTGCCGATGGCGCCATACACGCCGCGCGAGCCCGACGAGGGCCCGAGCACGATGCAAGGGTTGTTGCGGTCAAAGCTGTCGGGCACCTGCACGGCGATCACGGTCTGCTTGCGGCCCGTGCCATCGTCGAGCACGGCCACATACTCGCGGCCGGGGATCAACCCCTCGGACGCCGTTACCTGGCCGCCGGCCGTGACGTTGGGGCCGTACAGCAGGCCATAGCCCCCCTTGGCCGTGGGATCGAGGATGCCGCGGTAGTTGGAGTACAGCGCGTTGCGGCGCAGCTCAGCCGCAGTGGGGTTGGCCGGGTCGGCATAGGCCGGGGCGGCGGCGGCACCCAGCCCGGTCTTGCCGAGGCCCCCGGTGAGCAGATCCTGCGCAGCCGCCGTGGCGCCCGTACCCACCGCCGTGGCCGGGTAGGCGGTGCTGCTGATTTCCTTGACGCCCTGCGGCAGCTCATTGGACGGGCCCGACCCACCGCAGGCCGCAAGCGCAGCGGCCGATGCGGCAGTCATGACCCAGCGCAGTGTTGATCCCTCTTGACGTGGCATGTTGTCTCCTCCGGTTGTGGTGATGCGTGCACGAAAAAACGCACGATACCGAAAACAACCTGGCAACTGGCGCGAGGAAACCCGGGGGGAATGGGCCCTCGATCAGCGGATCAGCACGCCTTTGCGCGACGCCTCAACTCACGTCATCGACACTCTGGTGCGCGCGCGCCAGGTTGCGCTCGGCCCAGTGGCGCAGGGAGCGCGGCAGGATGAGCACGGCCAGCACGATGACCACCAGCGTGAGCGACATGGGGCGCTGCAGGAAGATCCACCAGCTGCCCTCGCCGATGGAGACGGCGTTGCGCATTTGCGCCTCGGCCAAGGGCCCCAGGATCATGCCCACCACCACCGGCGCCGTGGGGAAGTCGAAGCGCCGCATGAGCACGCCCAAGAGGCCTATGCCAAAGAGCAGGAACAGGTCGAAGGTGCTCTGGCGCATGCCGTAGGCGCCCACGGTGGCAAAGATCAGGATGCCGGCGTAGAGCTGCGGGCGCGGAATCTTCAAGAGCTTCACCCACAGCCCCACCATGGGCAGGTTCAGTACCAGCAGCATGAGGTTGCCGATGTACAGCGAGGCGATCAGCGCCCACACCAGCGCGCCGGACGAAGTGAACAGCTGCGGCCCCGGGTTGATACCGTAGTTCTGGAAGGCGCCCAGCAGCACGGCCGTGGTGTTGCTGGTGGGAATGCCCAGCGTCAAGAGCGGAATCAGCGCCGCCGTCACCGTAGCGTTGTTCGCGGCCTCGGGGCCGGCCACGCCTTCGATGGCGCCCTTGGTGCCGAACTCGGCCTTGTCTTCGCCCTTGGCCAGCTTCTTCTCGGTGGCATAACTCAAAAAAGTCGGTATCTCGGTGCCGCCCGCCGGTATGCAGCCGAACGGCGTGCCGATGAGGGTGCCGCGCAGCCAGGCAGGTACGGATCGCTTCCAGTCCCGGGCCGTCATGTGCACGCGCGTGAGCCTGTTCTGCGACTCGTCCACCCGGCCCTCGTACAGCGCGGCGTACAGCACCTCGGCCACGGCGAACAGGCCCACGGCGACGAGCACGATGTCGATGCCGTCCAGCAGCTCCATCTTGCCGCCCGTGTAGCGCGCCGCGCCCGAGATCTGGTCCATTCCCACACAGCCCAGCGCCAGCCCGGCGAACAGCGCCGTCATGCCGCGCAGGCTGCTCTGGCCCAGCACGGCGCTGACCGTGGTGAAGGCCAGCACCATCAGCATGAAGTATTCGGGCGGGCCGAGCTTGACGGCGAAGTCCGCCACAGTTGGCGCGAACAGCGTCACCACCACGGTGGCCACGGTGCCGGCCACGAACGAGCCTATCGCCGCCGTGGCCAGGGCCGCGCCGGCGCGGCCGCTCTTGGCCATCTTGTTGCCCTCCATGGCCGTGACCATGCTCGCCGTCTCGCCCGGCGTGTTCAGCAGGATGGAGGTGGTGGAGCCGCCATACATGGCGCCGTAGTAGATGCCGGCGAAGAAGATCATGGATGCCGTCATGTCCACCTTGGCGGTAATCGGCAGCAGCATGGCCACGGCCACGGCCGGGCCAATGCCGGGCAGCACGCCCACGGCCGTGCCCAGCGCGCAGCCCACCAGCGCCCACAGGAGGTTGGCCGGCGTGATCGCCGTGGCAAAGCCCGCCATCAGTGCATCAAAGATTTCCATCACAGCCACCCTGTAGTGGTGAGCCCCGGCAGGTTGATGGCCAGGAACTGCGTGAACAGCCAGAACACCGGCGCCGAGATCGCCAGCCCCGTGAACAAGTCCACGGCCAGCGCGCGCGGCGCCAGGCGCCCGGTCTGGCCGTTGGCGCGGCGCAGGCCCTGCACGGCCAGCAGATAGCACAGCGTGCAGCCGATGATGAAGCCCAGCTCCACGATCAGCGCCGCGTTCAGCATCAGCCCGGCCGTGACCCAGGCAAACGGCACCAGCGCCGCACGCGGCGCGCCGCCCGGGTCGGCCGCCTGGCGGTAGCCGCCGGTGAGCGCCTCGCGCACCAGCAGCACACCGCACAGGCCCAGCACCGCGGCGCACACCCAGGGCAAAAAGTTGGGGCCCACGCCGCCATAGCCGGCGTCGCCCGGAATCTGCAGCGCGCCAAAAGCCATGCCGGCCGCCACCAGGATCACGGCCGCGCCCACGGCGGCCTGCCAGAACGGGGATGGCACGCTGCCGCCGTCAGCGGGCGTGAGGTTGGGATCGGAAGAAGGGGCAAGCTCTGTCATGGCTGCGGCCTCTGGAGTGGAAAAGGCGCCCTACGCGGGCACTGACAAGACCGGAAAAAGACCGGCAAAACCCATACGCGCCCCGTCATTCCCGCGCAAGCGGGAATCCAGGGGCATGCTGGCTCAGCGACGTTGGGGCATGGATCCCCGCCTTCGCGGGGATGACGGTAACGCTACAAAATACCTGCCAACGCCCGCCCAGCAATCGTTAGCAGCCATCAAAAACAAAGCACCTTGTCACACCATGCCGGACTTGACCATGGTGGCGCGCAGGCTGGCGAACTCCTGGTCCACGAAGTGGCCGAACTCGTCGCCGGCCAGCCAGGCGGGCGTCCAACCGTTCTTCTGCAGCGCCTCGGCCCAGGCCTTGGACTTGACGGCCTTGTCCACCATGGCGATCAGCGCCCTGCGCTGCTCGGCCGTGATGCCGGGCGCGCCGTACACGCCGCGCCAGTTGCCGATCTCCACATCTATGCCCTGCTCCTTCAGCGTGGGCACGTCTATGCCCTTGAGGCGCTGGGCCGATGTCACGCCTATGGGCCGCATCTTGCCCGCGGCGATGTACTCGGCAAACTCGCTGTAGCCGCTGCCGCCCACGGTGACGTTGCCGCCCAGGATGGCGGCCACGGCCTCGCCGCCCCCGCGGAAGGCCACGTAGTTGATCTTGGCCGGGTCCACGCCCACGGCGCGCGCCAGCATGGCCGCGGCGATGTGCTCGGTGGAGCCGCGCGAGCCGCCGCCCCACTTCACGCTGCCCGGGTCCTTCTTCAGCTGGGCGACCACGTCGGCCATGGTCTTGAAGGGCGAGCTTGCGGGCAGCACGAAGACGTTGTACTCGCTCGTCAGGCGCGCGATCGGCGTGGCCTGGCTCAGGTTCACCGGCGGCTTGCCGGTGATGATGCCGCCCACCATCACCGCGCCCATCACCATCAGCGCGTTCGGGTCGCCCTTGTAGCCGTTGAGAAACTGCGCCAGGCCAATGGCGCCGGCCGCGCCGCCCTTGTTCTCGTAGGTCACGCTGGAGGCCATGCCCGCGTCCTGCAGCGCCTTGCCCAGCGACCGACCCGTAGTGTCCCAGCCGCCGCCGGGGTTGGCCGGCAGCATCATCTTGACGGCCGCGGCGGCCTGCGCCGACAGCGGCAGGCTGCCCGCGGCGGCCAGGGCCGCCAGAGATTTCAGAAAGGTGTCACGGCGCATGTCTGTCTCCTCGCTTGTATGAATGAACAATCAACGGCGGCAATGATGCGCGGGCAAGCTGTCAAACGGCTGTCCAGATACCAGGGGTTTTCACGGAGTCCGGCCACGCTGACGCCGCCGCGAAACAGTTCTAATCGCCCCATGCAACTGCTCCTGGTCGAAGACGACGCCACCATGCAGGCCACGCTGCAGCGCTCGCTCACGCGCCGCGGCATGGCCGTCACGGCCGTGGGCGACGGCCATGCCGCGCTGGCCGAATGGCGTGCCCGCGCGCCCGATGTGGTGGTGCTGGACCTGACCCTGCCCGGCCTGGACGGCCTGCAGGTGCTGGAGCGGGCGCGCGCCAGCGGCCTGCACACGCCCGTGCTGCTGCTGACCGCGCGCGGCACCGTGGGCGACCGCGTGCTGGGCCTGAACGCAGGCGCCGACGACTACCTGCCCAAGCCCTTCGACCTGGACGAGCTGGAGGCGCGCCTGCGCGCCCTGGTGCGCCGCGGCGGCGAGGTGCTTGAAGCCAAATCGGACGCCAGCGCCCACGCATTGGGCGCCATACGCTATGAAAAACATAGTGACATCATCTACCTGCACGACGCGCCCATGGACCTCACGCCGCGCGAACAGGCGCTCTTGCGCGCCCTGCTCGCCCAGCCCGGCCGCGCCTTACCGAAGGAACGGCTGTACGAGCTGGTCTTTCCGGGCAAAAGCGAGGTGCAGTTCGAGGCCATCGAGGTCGTGGCCTACCGCCTGCGCAAAAAGCTCACCGGCACCGGCGTGGCGCTGATGACGCTGCGCGGCCTGGGCTACCTGCTCAAAGCAGAGGCATGACGCGCCAGAAATCGCTGCGCCGCCAGCTGCTGCTGGGCATTCTGCTGCCCACGCTGCTGCTCGTCGGCCTCAACACCTACAGCCTGTACCGCCAGGCGCTGGCGGCGCTGAACACGGCCTACGACCGCACGCTGCTGGCATCGGCCAAGACCATCGGCGAGCAGATCGACGTGCGCGGCTACGACGAGGCCGCCGAGCTGCGCGTGACCGTGCCCTACGCGGCGCTGGAGGCCTTCGAGGCCGACAACCAGAGCCGCATGTACTACCGCATCTCCACACTGCAGGGCGCACTGGTCTCGGGCTTTGACGAGCTGCCCCTGTGGCGCGGCCGCATTGCCCAGCGCCCGCCCTACGCGGCGCTGGTGGACTTCTACGATGCGCGCTTTCGGGGCCGCCCGGTGCGCGTGGCCGCGCTCTTGCAGCCCGTGGCCAGCCCCGAGGGCCGCGGCATGGCCGTGATCCAGGTGGCCGAGACGCTGGAGCTGCGCCACGCCGCCGCCCTGCAGATCCTGCGCGACACGCTGGCGCGCCAGGCCCTGATGCTGGCGCTGATCGCCGCCATCGTGGTGCTGGTGGTGCAGCGCGCCACGCGCCCCGTGCGCCAGTTGAGCAGCGCCCTGCAGGCGCGCGCCGAGGGCGACCTCGCCCCCATCGCCGTCCCCACGGCCCCGCGCGAGCTGCAGCCGCTGATCGCCGCCACCAACGCCGTCATGCAGCGCCTGGCGCGCCTGCTGGCGCACCAGAAGCGCTTTGTGCGCGACGCCTCGCACCAGCTGCGCACGCCGCTGGCCGTGCTCAAGACCCAGGTGCAGTCGGCCCGGCGCGGCGATCTGCCGCCCGCGCAGGCGCTGGCCGAGATCGAAGACACCGTGGAGCGTGCCACCGAGCTGGCCAACCAGATGCTGGCGCTGGCCAAGGTGGAGCAGCTGCGCCAGCAGGGCGAGCCGGCCGTGGCGCGGCTCGACGAGGTGCTGCGCGAGGTGGCGCTGGACCTGTCGCCGCTGATCGCCCAGGGCGACCTGGACTTCGGCATAGACACCGCCCCAGCCCCGATCCGCGCCCACGAATGGATGCTGCGCGAGCTGTGCCGCAACCTGCTGCACAACGCCATACGCCACGCCCCGCCGGGCAGCGAACTCGGCGTGACGCTGAACGTGGACGGCGCCCAGGCCCGGCTCACCATCGCCGACGCCGGCCCGGGCATAGACGACGAACTGGCCGCGCGGCTGTTCGAGCCGTTCTCGGCCGGCGACGTGCGCAAGGGCTCGGGCCTGGGCCTGGCCATCTGCCAGGAAATCGTGCAGGCCCTGGGCGGCAGCATTGCCCTGACCAATCGCCGCCAGGGCGCGCGCGTGCTGGGGCTGAACGCCGTAGTGCACCTGCCGCTGGCGCATGCGTGACGGGAGCACAATCGGCAGCATGACGACGCCTTCTGAATCCATGCGCCTGGACAAATGGCTGTGGTGCGCGCGCTTCTATAAAACACGCAGCCTGGCCGTCGAAGAGATAGGCAAGGGCCGCGTCACCGTCAACGGCCAGGCCACCAAAGCCGCGCGCGATCTGCGTGCGGGCGACACCGTGGCCCTGCGCCAGGGCCAGATAGCGCGCACCGTGGTCGTGCGGGCCTTGAGCCACTACCGCGGCCCCGCGCCAGTGGCCCAGCAGCTGTACGAGGAAACGCCCGAGAGCATCGCCGAGCGCGAGCGCGCCGCCCAGGCCCGACGCCTGGCGCCCGAACCCGCCGACAGCCTGCGCGAAGGCCGGCCAACAAAGCGCGACCGGCGCAGCATTGACGAAATCCGCCACGGCTGGGGCGACCGCTGGTCCGCATCGCTGGATGACGGATTTACGAGAGATCCACAGTGATCCATTGTGTGAATCGTCCAAATATCGCTCAGGCTGAATACGTCGGCACGTTAGAGCTCAACGTCAATCACTGCGATTCACCTCGTTGCAGTGCGACGTTCATTGGTTTACCCTGAGACCGACTCCCCCGGGTCGCAAAACACTACATGCGACGCAACCGGACCGAGTTGTGCATGCAAGCCGCGGAGGTGATTTCATGAAGATCCAAAGCGTGAATGTCGACAACGATGTTGTCTATCGACGGCTGCGTGTCGTCGCCCGTCAACCCGTCGAACTCGAGGGCTATGAATCACCCAAGCCAGGTCTCATAAAAAATATCCTCCCCGGTTTGACCGCTGGCGTAACAGTCAACTCCGCTTGGAGTGGCTTTCAGGCAAGCAACACGCTCGGTGCGGACGAGATTGCAAAACTGCTGATAAAAAATGGACTGTCGCCCGAGCATGCACCCACCGTTTCACAGCAGGCATATGAAATCATCCGGGCCGAGCCAACCAAGGTTTTGCTTGTAGCCGTCGCGGCAGGCGGTACTGCCTGGGCCGTCGTCGACACAGCCGGCAAGCTGTGTGGCATCGCTGTGCCGACATGGCGCAAGGTGATCATCAGCGCAGTCATTGCGATTGCAGCCGGCTTTGCCTATCACTATTTGCGCACAAAGGGCTACTTGCAGTGATCCCTGCATCCGCTGGTCGTACAAGAACCAACGTCGCAAGGCTCCAGATACTGCTCCTTGCGGGGGTTGTTCCCAGTCTGCGTACACGCTGCCAAACCCGAGACCCGGCGCCAGGACCCGCCGACAGCCTGCGCGAAGGCCGGCCAACGAAGCGCGACCGGCGCAGCATGGACGAAATGCGCCACGGCTGGGGCGACCGCTGGACGGCCTCGCTGGACGATTGACCCCACGCGCCGTGCGGGGCGGCACAATCAGGGGTTTTCCATGATTTCTCGGACTCATGATCTACAACGCGCTCAAACTCATCCATGTGCTGTCCATCATTGTGTGGATAGGCGGCATGGTGTTCGCCCATTTCTTCCTGCGTCCCGCCGCGCAGCAGTTGGAGGCACCGCAGCGCGTGCAGCTCATGCACGGCGTGCTGCAACGCTTTCTGGGCGCAGTGGCCGTGGCCATCGTGCTGGTGCTGACCAGCGGGCTGGGCATGATAGGCGCGGTGAGCATCGGCTCGGGCGGCACGTTTGCCATGCCGCTCAAGTGGACCATCATGGCCACGCTGGGCATTGTGATGATGGGCATCTTCGCCTACATCTACTTCGCGCTGCTGGGCCGGCTGGAGCAGGCCGTGGCCGCATCCGACTGGGCCGCAGGCGGCCAGGCGCTGGCGCGCATACGCACCTGGGTGGGCGTGAACCTGATCATCGGCGTGGCGATCGTGGTGCAGACGCTGCTGATGTAGGCCGCCATCACTCGTGCCGCAGCGCCTCGATGGGATCGAACCGCGCCGCGCGCCGCGCGGGGAAGAAGCCAAACAGCACGCCAATGACGGCCGAGAACGCAAAGGCCAGGATGTTCACCCCCGCGTGAAAGATATAGGGGATGCCCATGACCTTGGACAACACCATGGACGCCCCCGTGGCCAGCATGATGCCGATGAGCCCGCCTAAAGCGGCCAGCACCACGGCCTCGATCAGGAACTGCATCAGCACCTCGCGCTCCAGCGCGCCGATCGCCAGGCGCAGGCCGATCTCGCGCGTGCGCTCGGTCACGCTGACCAGCATGATGTTCATGATGCCTATGCCGCCCACCAGCAGGCTCACGGCGGCCACGGCGCCCAGCAGCGTGGTCATGACGCGCGTGGTGCCCGAGAAGGTGTCGGCCAGCTGCTTGGTGTCGAGCACGTTGAAGTTGTCATCGTCGCTGTCCGACAGCTTGCGCCGCTCGCGCAGCAGCTCGATCAGGCTGGCCTTGACGCGTTCGGCGTCGCTGCCGTCCTGCATCGACACCAGCAGCGTGGGCACGCGCGTGCTGCCGGTCACGCGCCGCTGCAGGGTCTTGAGCGGCAGCAGCACCAGGTCGTCCTGGTCGTTGCCGAACGCGCCCTGCCCCTTCGACGCCAGCACGCCCACCACCTCGCACGAGAACTGGCGCACGCGCACGCGTTCGCCCAGCACGTCGCCGTCGCTGCCGCCGAACAGCTCGCGGCGCACGGTCTGACCGATCAGGCACACGGCGGCGCCCACGCGCTGCTCGTCGGTGGTGAATTCGCGCCCGCTCTGCAGCGTCCAGCTGCCCGTCCGCAGCCAGGCGTTGGTGCTGCCCAGCACGCTGGTGGTCCAGTTGCGCCCGCCGGCCACGGCGGTGGCGCTGGTGCGCGCCTCGGGCGCGACGGCGAGGATGCCGCCGATCTGCTGCGCGATGGCATCGGCGTCCACGTCCTTGAACGCGGGCGCGCCGCTACCGCCGCCCGGCCCCATGCGCTGGCCCGGGCGCACCTGCAGCAGGTTGGTGCCCAGGCTGGCAATCTGCGCCTGCACGGCCAGCGTGGCGCCATTGCCCAGCGTGACCATGGTGATGACGGCGCTGACGCCGATCACGATGCCCAGCACGGTAAGAAAAGAGCGCATCAGGTTGCGCCGTATCGAGCGCAGCGCGAGCAGCAGGGAGTTGAGCAGCATCATGGCACCACCGCCTCCCGGGCCAGCGCATGGGGATGCGGGTTGCGCGTGTCGCTGTCGATGCGGCCATCGACGAAGCGCACGATGCGCCGCGCGTATTGCGCCATGTCCATCTCGTGCGTGACCATGAGCACGGTGATGCCGCGCTCGGTATTCAGGCGCCACAGCAGCTCCATGATTTCGCGGCTGCGCTGCGTGTCCAGGTTGCCCGTGGGCTCGTCGGCGAGCAGCACCATGGGTTCGCTGACGATGGCGCGCGCAATCGCCACGCGCTGCTGCTGCCCGCCCGACAGCTCGGCGGGCGTGTGGTGCTCCCAACCCCTGAGTCCCACCGAATCGAGCGCGCGCGCGGCCGCCGCATGGCGCGCCGTGGCGCTCTCGCCGCGGTAGAGCAGCGGCAGCTCCACGTTCTCCTGCGCCGATGTGCGGGCCAGCAGGTTGAAGCCCTGGAACACAAAGCCCATGAAGCGCCGGCGCAACCGCGCCCGGTCGTCGCGCGAGAGCGACTGCACCGGCACGCCGCGAAACAGAAAGCTGCCCGCGCTGGGCCGATCCAGGCAGCCGATCACGTTCATCGCCGTGGACTTGCCCGAGCCGCTGGGGCCCATGATGGCCACGAACTCGCCGCTGGCAATGTCCAGATCGACGCCCTTGAGCGCCTGGAAGGCCAGCGCGCCCTCGCCATAGACCTTGGTGATGCCGCGCAGGCGCAGCAGCGGCTCGGCACTGGTCTGCGCCATCATGGGCGCGCCCCCACGGCCAGCTGGTCGGTGATGACCTGCATGCCGGGCTGCAGGCCCTCGCCCTCCACCTCGGTCACGCGCCCGTCGCTGATGCCCACCTTGACACGCACGGCCATGGGCACGCCGTCTTCCAGCACCCAGATCTGGCGCGGCGCCGCACCGCCCTTGCCGCCGCCTTCGGCGCCGCTGCGGCGCTGGCCGGTGGGGCGCGGCATGCGCGGCATGAGCTGGCCCATGATGCCGCCGCCCTTGTCGCCGCTGGCCGCCGGCGCGGCGCCCTGCGCAGGGGCACCATCGCCGCTTGCCGCGGGCTTGAAGCGCAGCGCCGTGTTGGGCACGGTGAGCACGTCGTTCCTCTCGGTCGAGGTGATGGTGGCCGCGGCCGTCATGCCGGGGCGCAGGCTCATGTCGGCGTTGTCCACCTCCAGGTAGGTGATGTAGGTGACCACGTTGTCGGTCTTGGTGGAGCCGAAGGCCACGCGCGTGGTGCGCGCCGGATAGGGACGCGACGGGTAGGCGCTGACGGTGAAGCTGGCCGCCTGGCCCGGCTGCACGGCGCCCACGTCGGCCTCGTCCACGCTGACCTCCAGGCGCAGGCGGGACAGGTCCTCAGCCAGCGTCATCAGCGTGACGGCCTGCAGCGATGCGGCCACGGCATTGCCCGGCTCCACCGCACGCGACAGCACCACCCCGTCGATCGGCGAGCGTATCGAGGCCTTGGTGACGTTGGTTTCATCGTTGGCCAGCGCGGCACGCGCGTCCTGCACGCTGGCGCGTGCGGCGGCCTCGTCGGCCTGGGCGCGGTCGTAGGCCGCGCGGCCGCTGTCCAGCTCGGCGGCCGAAGGCACCTTGCCGCCCGACAGGCGCGCCACCTCTTCGAGGCGCGCCAGGGCCGCGCGCGCCTCCTTGACGGTCGCCTGCGCCTGCGCGAGCCGCGCCTGGGCCGAGGCCACGGCGGCGCGCGAGCGCAGCACCTGGGCGTCGAGCTTGGTGGTATCGAGCTCCACCAGCACCTGGCCCTTACCAACGCGGTCGTTCACGTCCACCAGCACACGGCGCACCGTGCCCGACAGCTCGCTGCCGATATTCACCGAGCGCGTGGGCTGCAGCGTGCCGTTGGCCGCCACCGTCAGCCTGACCTGGCCGCGCTGCACCGGCTGGGTGACATAGCGCGGCGCGGCCTGGGCACGCTTGGCCGTCTGCCAGTACCACCAGCCGGCGGCGCCAGCGGCCAGCACCAGCACGGCCAGCCACAGGGTGATGCTCTGCCACCAGCGGCGGGCCAGGCCGTCGCCCAGCAGAGTCTGCAGATCGTGCGCGGCGGGCGCGACGGGTTTGGTCGATGGTTGTTCTGTCATGGTTGTTGCTCTTGCGATGCGGCCCAGCCACCGCCCAGCGCCTTGTACAGGCGCACATGGCCAGTAGCCACGCTGGCCACGACTGCGGCCACGCTGTCC
>Ga0209792_1000634_pt1 | contig 22702 bp, 23 predicted proteins | sample EBPBio142005_DNA_FD_185860 | JGI IMG/M metagenome (GOLD analysis project Ga0209792, IMG submission 185860) | Wastewater treatment Type I Accumulibacter community from EBPR Bioreactor in Madison, WI, USA - Reactor 1_6/14/2005_ DNA (SPAdes)... | ecosystem: Engineered > Bioreactor > EBPR >... | reverse complement strand
GGACGGTCGCGGGTTGGTTCCCGCGGCTTAGCGAGTCGATCGCCAAGACCTGGGCCTCGGGCAAGTCAGAGCGGGAAGGATCGGAAACGATTCAGGCCCGCCCACCCAGCCGAGGTGAGAAACGCACACCGGGCGCGGGAGACCGCGCTACAGTATCAAGTTTAGGAAACCACCGCGCACTTCCGCGTCCGGCTTCCCTCTCCCGAAAGGGAGCGTTCTTTGAACCGAAAGTCCCGCTGAACCCGAAAGGGGTTTTCGGCGTGGCTGACCCCGAGGCGCCCCCGCTCAGGCGCAGACGCGGTTTCGGCCCAGCCGTTTGGCCTGATAGAGCATCCGGTCGGCGCGGCGGTAGTAGTCGTCGGCCGTTTCCTTGCCGTCCCACACCGCAAGCCCGATCGACGTCGTCACCCGCAGCCTGACATTGCCGGATGTCACCGTCAGCGCGGCCACCGCCTTGCGGATACGTTCGGCGAGCTTCATCAAAAGCTCGTCGTCCATGTTGGGCGCGACGACGGCGAACTCCTCGCCGCCCAGCCGCGCGACGACGTCATGATAACGCGTGAACTCCTTCAGGCAGCCGGCGACCGAGCGCAGCACCTCATCGCCGATGTCGTGGCCATAGGTATCGTTCACCTGCTTGAAGTGGTCCAGATCGAGGATCAGCAGGCCGATGGGCCGTCCGATCCGGCTGAACTCCTCCAGATATTCGCGCAATGCGTCGTCGAAATAGCGGCGGTTCTGCATGCCCGTGAGCGCGTCCGTCAAAGCCGCGTGCTCGAGCGTCTCGGACCGAGCGCTAAGCGATTCCGTCATCGCCCTCAGCTTGCCCTCCTCGCGCAACTGCGTCCGGATCAGCGGATAGATGAAAAACACGCCGAAGATGCAGGCGGTCGCCAGCAGGACGCCGGTCCCGACCAGCGCCTTTTGCAGCATGCCGACATTTTCAACGAGCTGTTCGACATTGGCCGCATCGGAGAGGAGCGTCAACCCATAGTAGAGAAGCCCGCCGGCGCCGAACACCAGCAGGATAAAGATGAAGAACGCCGTTTCCGACTTGTGAAACCGCATTTGCCCTCGGCCTGATACAATCCGATATTGCCCGCCGCGGCCTTACGTTGTGTTAATCCAACCTTGAAAACTGCCGCCTTCGACCGCAAAATCCGGTTGTCCGAGCGAATTTCGTTCTATTCTAGGATGCAGCAAGATCGGGGAGGTCGCCGGCGCTCGCATCGAGCCGCAGCCAGTCGGCACCGAACTGATTCCGGAACCAGGTTCGCTGGCGTTTGGCGTATTGCATGGTCGAGATCTTGGCCCGCGCGATCGCCTCGTCCTGCGCCATTTCGCCGTCCAGACAGGCCCCGAGTTCGGTCACGCCGATGGCCTTCATGGCCGGCAGGGCGGCGTCGAGCCTGAGCGCGCGGATGGCGCGGACCTCATCGAGCGCGCCCTCGTCCACCATCCGGTCGAAACGCGTGGCGATGCGGGCGCGCAGCACATCCCGGTCCACCTCCAGCACCGCGCACCGCAAAGTCGACGGATCGACGAGCGGCGCGCCGGCCTGCGCCTGCCAGTGGAGGATGGAACGCCCGGAACTCTCAACAACCTCCAGAGCACGGGCGATTCGCTGCCCGTCGTTCGGCCTGAGGCTCGCCGCGACCCCCGGATCACGCCGTTGCAGTTCGGCGTGAAGCGATCCCGGTCCCTCGGCAAGGAGCCTGTTTCGCCATCTGTCCCGGATGGCCGGATCGACCGGCGGAATCTCCGACAGCCCGCCCAGCAGGGCGCGGAAGTAGAGCCCGGTCCCGCCGACGAAGATCGCCGGGCCTTGGCGAAACGCGCCGCCGGCGATCAGCGCCTCCACGTCCCGGGCCCATTCGCCGACCGAATAATGGCGCGACGGATGGACATGGCCATAGAGATGGTGCTGCGCTTGCGCCGTCTCGGCCTCGTCGGGACGCGCGGTGATGACGCGCAGGATCGAATAGACCTGCATCGAATCGGCATTGACGATGACGCCGCCGGTGCGCCGCGCCAGGTCGAGCGCGAAGGCCGACTTGCCGCTCGCGGTAGGCCCCGCTATCAGGATCGCGTTTCGAAGCGGCTGCGGCCCGACCACTTTCCGGAGCCTCCATGTCATCTCTGGTAGCGACGATCATCGGCCATCCGGCGCGACGCGTGCTGACACCCGATGTGGCGAATAGCGCCCTGGCCGCTCTGGGCGCAAGCTCCGTCGATTGGCTGGCTGACGACATCGCCTGCGACATCGCGCTGCCGGCCGGGGCGAATGCGGCCGCGTCCGAGCGCATGCTGCGCGATCTCCTTGCTGGCCTCGCCCTCGACGTCGCCGTCCAGGAGGCAGCCACCCGGCGCAAATCATTGCTGATCGCCGACATGGATTCGACCATGATCGACCAGGAATGCATCGACGAGCTGGCCGACGAGGCCGGCGTGAAAGCCTATGTCGCGGCCATTACCGCGCGCTCGATGAATGGCGAGATCGCCTTCGAGCCCGCCCTGCGCGAACGCGTTGGCCTGCTGAAAGACCTTCCTCTTTCCGTCATCGACAAGGTCCTGCGCGAACGCATCACCCTCGCCTCCGGCGGCAAGGCGCTGATCGCCACGATGCGCGCCAACGGCGCCTGGACGGCGCTGGTCTCCGGCGGATTCACCGCCTTCACCGGCCCGGTCGCCGCCATGCTCGGCTTCGACGAGAACCAGGCCAACACCCTGCTTCAGGCCGACGGCAAGCTGACCGGAACCGTGTCCGAACCGATCCTCGGCCGCGAGGCCAAGGCCGAGGCGCTCAGGCGCATCTGCGCCGGGCATGGCCTCGAGCTCTCGCAATCCATCGCGGTCGGCGACGGCGCGAACGATCTCGACATGCTGAAGCTGGCCGGAACGGGCGTCGCGCTCCACGCCAAGCCGACGGTGGCGGCGCAGGCCCGCATCCGCATCGACCACGGCGACCTGACCGCCCTGCTCTATCTGCAAGGATACCGCGAGAGCGATTTCGTCACGGCCTGAAATGCAAAGGGCGGCCGAAGCCGCCCTCGCAAAATCTCGTCGCCGCTCAAATCAACGGTCGATCGGCAGCGGCACGAAGCGGATTTCGCCGTCCTTCGAATTCAGCATCAGAAGCGCGCTCTTGCGGCCCTGACCCTTGAGACTGTTCACGCGATCCAGCGCATCCTTCGGCGTGGCGACCGATTCCTGGGCGATCTCGGCGATGACGTCGCCTGGGTTCACACCCTTCTCACCGGCCGGGGAATTCGGGGCCACCTCGGTGATCACGACGCCGGACACGTCCTTCGAAATGCCGAACTGCTCGCGCGCCTCGTCCGTCAGTTCCGACAGCGTCATGCCGAGCAGCGCCGCGGTCTTCACCGGCGCGTCCTCGGCATTCGGATCGCCCTGCTTGCCGTCCTCGGCCGACGCCAGCTTCTCGCCGTCTTCGAGCCGGCCGAGCTTCACCTTAACGGTCTGCTCCTTGCCGTCGCGCACGATGACCACGTCGACCTCCTTGCCGACCGGGCTTTCCGCCACGGCGCGCGGCAGGTCGTTCATGTCGTCCACATCACGGCCGTCGAACTTGATGATGACGTCGCCGGCCTGCACCGAACCATTGTCGACCGGTCCGCCCTTGATGATGCCGGATACCAACGCGCCCTTGGCGGTTGTCATGCCGAGGCTTTCGGCGATCTCGTCCGTCACCTCCTGGATGCGCACGCCGAGCCAGCCGCGCGAGGTCGTGCCGGTGTCGCGAAGCTGCTGCACGACGCCCGCCGCCATCTTGGCCGGGATCGAGAAGCCGATGCCGATCGAGCCGCCCGACGGCGAGATGATCGCCGTGTTGATGCCGATGACCTCGCCGCTCATGTTGAACAGCGGGCCGCCGGAATTGCCGCGGTTGATCGCGGCATCCGTCTGGATGAAGTCGTCATAGGGACCGGCATTGATGTCGCGGTTGCGCGCCGAGACGATGCCGACCGTGACCGAGCCGCCGAGGCCGAACGGGTTGCCGATGGCCATCACCCAGTCGCCGACGCGCACCTTGTCGGAATCGCCGAAATTGACCGCCTTCAGCTTCTTCAGCTTCGGGTCGACCAGCAGCACGGCGATGTCGGTCTTGATGTCACGGCCGCGCAGTTCCGCCTTCAGCTTCGAGCCGTCGGCGAAATTCACCTCGATCTCGTCGGCGTCGGCGATGACGTGGTTGTTGGTGATGATCACGCCCTTCTCGGCATCGACCACGAAGCCCGAGCCGAGCGACTGCACCTTCTGCGGGCGATTGCCGTTGCCGCCGCGGTTCTTGAAATACTCGTCGAAGAAATCCTGGAAGGGCGAGCCTTCCGGCAGTTGCGGCGGGGTAACGCCAGGCTCGTCGGAGCTGGTGACGTTCTGCGAGGTCGAGATGTTGACGACCGATTCCTGCAGCCGCTCGGCCAGATCGGCGACGGACGCAGGGCCGGCGGTCGCGCCGGGCTGCAATTGCGCGCTCTGGCTGAAGCCCGTCTCGGGCATCAGCAGAACCGAGACCGCCGCCAGCGAGCCCAGCATGGCCGCGCGCACCCGCTCGAGCTTCATCGCATTCGTCATCTCATTGCCTCCCGGAGGGCCAAACCAAAGAAGATCGCCAAAGAAAGATCGACGTGTTTCTTGACGTGAAATAGGGCGTGTTTGCGACGCGATGAGCGATGAAGCGCTCCGAGTCGCGGCCAGCACGATAAATCCTGTGTTACCCGCGCACCAGCCACACGACGAAGACGCCGGCCGCGATCGCCACGATGCCGGCGGTGCGCAGGCTGGTATCAGGCGCATTGGCGGCTTCGGCCGCCATGCGTTTGGCAAAGCCGGGGAAGCCGCCATAGAGCAGGCCCTCGATGACGAGGACCAGCCCGACGGCGGCCAGAAAATCCTGCATCCTACTGCGCGGGCGCAGCAGGCTGGTTCGGAAGGGCCCCCGTGGCGCCCGGGGCGGGAGCCGCCGGAACGCCCGCCGAGTCGCGGAAGTAGCGGAAGAACTCCGAATCCGGCGACAGCACCATGGTCGTGCCCTGGCTGTCGAGCGCCGAGGCATAGGCCGCCATCGAGCGGTAGAACTCGAAGAAGGCCGGGTCGCGGTTGAAGGCGTCGGCGAAGATGCCGTTGCGCTCGGCCTCGCCCTCGCCGCGAAGGATCTCGGACTCCTTGCGCGCCTCGGCGACGATCTCCACCACCTCGCGGTCAGCGCGGGCGCGGATGCGCTGCGCCGCCTCGTTGCCTCGGGCGCGCAGCCGCTCGGCCTCGGCCAGGCGCTCCGCCTTCATGCGGGCGAAGGTCTGCTGCGACACTTCCTGAGTCAGGTCCGTGCGGCGGATGCGCACGTCCTCGATGTTCAGGCCGAGCGACGCGGCGTCGGGGCGGATCTGGTCGCGCACCTCGCGCATCATCGACGCGCGTTCCTCCGACAGCGCCGCCTCGAAGCCGCGCAGGCCGTAGACCCGGCGCAGAGCTGCGTCGAGACGGGTCTGGAGACGCGCCTCGGCGAGATCCACCTGGCCCGACACGGCCTCGCGGAACTTGCGCGCATCCGAGATGCGGTAGGCCAGAAAGGCGTCGACCTCGTAGAACTTGCCGCCCGAGACCTGGACGCGGATGTTGTCGAGGTCGAAGCGCAGGATGCGATCGTCGATGATCTGCACATTGTCCGCCTCGAGGAAGGCGAACGGCGCCTTGAAGTAGATGCCGGGCTCCGTCTTCACGTCGACGATCTGGCCGAAGCGCAGGACGATCGCCTGCTGCCGCTCGTTGACGATGAAGAAGGACGAGAAGATGCCGATCAGCGCGATGACCGCGACGACGGCGATGACAGCCAGACGATTGGACATCAGTTGTTCCCTCCGCCCTGGCGGCGCTGCAATTCGGGCAGCGGCAGGTAAGGCACGACGCCCTGGCCGTTTCCGCCCTGCTCGACGATGACCTTGTTCGATCCGGCGAGCACCTTTTCCATGGTTTCGAGGAACAGACGCTTGCGCGTCACTTCCGGGGCCTTGGCATATTCGTCGTAGACCGAGACGAAGCGCTGGGCTTCACCGGTCGCTTCCTGCACGACGCGGTTCTTGTAGGCGGCCGCCTCTTCGCGGATCTGCGCCGCCTGGCCCCGCGCGCCGCCGAGCTTCTGGTTGGAATACTGGTTGGCCTCCTCCACGAAGCGATCCTCGTCCTGCTCGGCGCGCTGCACCTCGTCGAAGGCGTCGGCGACTTCCGGCGGAGGCGCCGCGTCCTCGATGGAGATCGCGTTGATCGTGATGCCCGTGCCGTAGCCGTCGAGCGTCGATTGCAGCGTGGCGCGCACCTGATCGGCGATGCCCTGGCGGTCGTCGCGGAAGATGTCCTGCGCCGGGCGGCGGCCAACGGCCTCGCGTATGGCGCTCTCGGCCACCTGCTGGACCATGCCGTCAGGCGTCGCGACGTTGAACAGATAGGCGAGCGGATCGCCGACGCGATAGGCGACGGAGAAGCGCACATTGACGATGTTCTGGTCGCCCGACAGCATCAGGCCGCTTGTCGAGTTGCGGTTGGTCTCGCCGATTCGGATCAGCTTTTCCGCCGTATTGGCGATCTCCACCGTCTCGATCGGCCAGAAATGGAAATGCAGGCCCGGCATCGACATTTCGGCCTTCGGCTTGCCGAACAGCAGTTCGACGCCGATTTCGTCCGGCTGCACGGTGTAGACCGCCTTGTAGACCCAGAAGGCGGCCAGCACGACCGCGCCGATAGCCAGCCATGAGGCATTGAAGCCGCCGCCGGTCGGCAGCGCCCGCTTCAGCCGGTCCTGGCCGCGGCGGATGATGTCTTCCAGATCAGGCGGCGTCTGCTGTGGCCCGCCCGGGCCGCGCGGTCCCTGCCCCCAGGGGCCGCCGCCATTGCCGCCGCCACCCCATGGGCCGCCGCCGCCACCGCTCTGATTGTTCCAGGGCATGAATTTCCTCTTGTTGCCGGCGCGCCGTTACGGCTGTGGCCGTGGCGTTCCGTTGTTGGCGTTTGTTATAGGGATGCGCCGGGGCCGTTTCAACGCGAAGCGCTGATATTGCGGCGTTTTAGCGAATCCGTGATCAGTTGGCAGCCACAGGTGGCCTTCGGCGATAGATGCAGAAGCGTGTCGCATGGCTGTCGCGCTCGCCCGCCGGCACATCCTCGCACTGCTGCTGCGCCCATAAAGACGGCGAAATCTCCGGAAACCGCGTGTCGCCATCGGGGCTGGCGAGGACATGGGTGACGTAGAGCGTATCGGCCAGCGGCAGGGCCTGCGCATAGATTTCACCGCCGCCGATAACCGCCACTTCATCGATTCCTGCCATGCAGCGCAGGCGCGCCTTGGCGAGCGTAATGGCGTCGTCGAGCGATCCCGCCGTCTCGACGCCATCGGCGCGCCAGCCGCGATCCCGCGTCACGACGATGTTCAGCCGCCCCGGAAGCGGACGGCCGATCGACTCGTACGTCTTGCGGCCCATGATCACCGGGCGGCCCATCGTGCGTTCCTTGAAGCGCTTCAGGTCGGTCGACAGCTTCCACGGCAGGCCGTTGTCGACGCCAATGACGCCGTTTTCGGCGATGGCGACATGGATCACGACGTCGGTCACTGCTCTTCCCCGTCCTCGGGCTTGGTCAGGATGAGGATGTTGATGTCCTGCTCTGGATAGAAATCGTCCGCCGTCATCTCGAATCGCGTGGGACCGACCTTTTTCACGTTCTCGCCGCAGAAGCTGATGAGGTTTTCAGGCTTGCCCTTGTCGACGGTGAGCTTGAATTTGCCGATCGTCGTGCGCCAGTTCGCGCCGGTCGTCAGCACGTAGGACATCCAGTTCTCGTAATAGGGCGACGCGTTGTCGCCCGCAGCCGTGACAGCCTTCTGCACCGCGTTTTCAAATGTCTTGTCGGTGCAGTAGGTCGAACGGTACCAATCGATCTGCTCGCCGCCGACCTTGCCATCCTCGACGAAGTTCAGGCCGACCGTGCCGCCGACGCTCGGCTTGTAGGCGTGACGGACGTCCACCGCCTTGCCCTTGGGAAAAGTCATCCGCCACCAGTAGCTGGATTTGAGTTTCCACAGCGGCGCGTAATGGTCCTTGTCTCCCTCGCCGTCATCATAGGTCTGCAGCACGATCAGGCCCCGCGCGATCCAGTCCTTGCGCAACTGCTCGCTCTTGCCCGCGATCAGACCGTCGGTCGCCTCGTCATAGGGATAGAGCGACACTCCGTTGGCGCGCAGTTCGCCGGTCACGTCGATCTCGGCGGCGAAGGCGCGCTGTTCGAGGCTGGGCGTGATCGGCTTGCCGTCGACGGTTACCGTGAAGCCGAGGAAATTGTCGCCGGCCTCGGGCAGCGCGACATTGATGTCGGGCGACGCCTCGATGTCCGGCATCGGAAAGGCGACGATCGCATCGACATCGGCCTCCGACGTATTGCGGAATGTATAGGCGACCCGCACCTCGTCCTGCGAGATGAACAGGTCCTCGCTTTCCATCGCGACCGCATCCGACCGCGTGAAGATCAGTCCGCCCGTGCCGATCTCGGCCGTCGTGTCATTGGCGAAGGCGGGCGCCGCCAGGGCGAGCAGCGCGACGGTGGCAAGGATCTGGCGCATCTTGGAAGCCGCTTCTCTCAGACCGCGATCGGCGCCTTGATCGACGCGTCGGCCTCATAGCCTTCGAGCCGGAAATCCTCGTAGACGAAGCCGAAAATGTCGGTGACGTCGGGATTGATCCACATCCTCGGCAGCGGCTTCGGCGTGCGGCTCAGTTGCAGTTGCGCCTGCATGAAATGGTTCGAATAGAGATGCGCGTCGCCGAGCGTGTGCACGAACGTGCCGGGTTTCAGCCCCGTCACCTGCGCCACCATCATCGTCAGCAGCGCGTAGGACGCGATGTTGAACGGCACGCCGAGGAAGATGTCGGCCGAGCGCTGGTAGAGCTGGCACGACAGTTTTCCGTCGGACACGTAGAACTGGAACATGGTGTGGCACGGCGGCAGCGCCATTTTGTCCACCTCCGCCGGGTTCCAGGCCGACACGATCAGCCGGCGCGAATTGGGATTGATCCTGATCTGCTGCACGACATTGGCGATCTGGTCGATCGTGCCGCCTTCGCCGTCCGGCCAGCTCCGCCACTGCACGCCGTAGACCGGGCCGAGATCGCCGTTCTCGTCGGCCCATTCGTCCCAGATCGAAACGCCGTGATCCTTCAGATAGCCGATGTTGGACTCGCCCCTGAGGAACCACAGCAGCTCGTGGATGATCGACTTCAGGTGCAGCTTCTTGGTCGTCGTGACCGGAAAGCCCTCGGCGAGGTCGAACCGCATCTGGTAGCCGAAGACGCCGCGCGTGCCGGTGCCGGTGCGGTCGCCGCGGTCCGAGCCATGGTCAATGACATGCTGGAGAAGGTCGAGATACTGGCGCATGTTCGGTGTCTCGCTTCCGGCGACGCCTCGATCGGCGATGCCTCGATTCTGGTCTGTCTGACGATAGACGCTCCCGCGCGCCAAGTCATCGAATTCGACGCACTGTCAACGGCTCTGTTGCGCCGGTCGGCCGCTTTGCCGCTCCCGCATGACAGGCGAAATCCTCCCCGAAAGCATCGCTCCGGGGAGGATTGGCCGCTCGCTTCAGAGCGAGCCGAGCTTTCCGAGATCCTTGGCGACGAGATAGTAGAACGTCACGCGTTCCTTGGTCTTGTCGGCGGCCATGGTCTTGGCCACTTTCGCGCACGCCGCCTCGCCCTTCGCGGCATCGACGCCGAGCTTTTTCACGCACCAGCTATCGCGGACGCGCGCCATTTCCTTCTCGTCCGTCGCCGACACGAGCGACGAATCCCGGTTCCGCAGCGCAATGCCGAGATGCTTGACGATCTTGTTGACAACGTCCTCGCTGGCGCCCGCGTCATATTTGCGGACATCTGTCATATAGTCGGCCATGCGCTCTCTCCACTTCAAATTCAGGTTGAGGGCGTCCACGCGTTGACGCCGATCGCGAGCTTGCCCCGGGCCGCCGACATGTCAAGCCGCAACCGACAGGTCGAAACACGCCGATGGCTGCCGATCAGCCCTTGTCACCGGTGGGAATGAGCGCCGCCACGACATGATCCGAGGCCCGGTCGCTCGCCGACAGCCCGGAATGAACGCCCAGCCGGTCCTCGACGCTGCGGTTCTGGCTCATCTTGCGCTTGCCATCGATGCGCGCGATCGGCATCCGCACCCCGACGATGCCCTTGAGCTGCGCCTGGACGAACGGCTGCGGCGCATCCGATACCGACCAGGCATCGGCCCTGCCCGTCTCGTGCAGATCGGTCAGGCGGCTGACCACGTCGCGCAAACGGCCGGCATCCTCGAAGAACTCGACCGGGCCATGCACATGCACGGCGGCGTAGTTCCAGGTCGGCACGACTTTGCCGTGCTCGCGCTTGGCCGCATACCAGGACGGCGTCACATAGGCGTCCGGCCCCGAAAAGATCGCGAGCCCATCGCCCTGCGGCGCGAGCCTCCATTGCGCATTGGCCTTGGCCACATGCCCGTAAAGCGTGCCGAATTCACCCTCACCTTCTACGAGATACAGAGGCAGCGGCGTCGCCTGCAAACCTTCGGCCGTGGCCGTCACCAGCGTGGCGAGCCGCGCCTCGCGCATCATTGCGCGCAGCGTCGCGGGGTCGTCTTCCTTGAAAGCGGGCGGCGTATACATTGCCGCATTATATCATGAGCGGGCTGCTAGTGTAGGAGCGTGGCGTTGATCTGGGTCTGGAACCTGATTGCCTTAGTTGTAATCGTTGCTGGTGCGAATTGGATCATCCGCACCGCCAACCGGCAGCGATCAACTTCGAACACGGTCGGCGGTGTTACGATCATGCGGCACACGACTGCGGTTATCGCCTCTCTCGGCCTGTTCACCCTCGGCTTTATCACGCTGGGACTGGCAGCGTTCATACGCCGCGAGCAGGAAGGGTCGCATATGAACCTGCACATCGGAATGGCGATCATAAGCGCCGTGTTCCTTGCAGTCCTGTGGAAAGTCGCAAACACACGCTACGGCTTCGATGACAGCACGCTTTCGATACGAAATTGGGGCCGTTCTGCCGTAGTACCATTCAGTGCGATCGAAACCGTCCGCTTCTCGACTTTTGCGGACCCAAATCTCCGGATAAGGACGAGCGACGCAAGTTATCGGATATCGTGCTACGTCAACTCACTGTCGGAGTTTGCCCGTGCGATCCTGGAACGCGCACCTCAGTCGATCCGCGACGACCGCACACGTGTCACGCTGATGGAAGCCGCAGTTGGTCGACTTCCGAATGTGTTCGATGGGGTCAATATCCCCGACAGGTCAGATTGAAACTGCACGACAGTCGATTTGCCACCTCTTCCATTCGCCCGCGCCAGACCCTATATCTCCCTTCGCCGGCTTGTCCGGCTATGGCGATAAACGGCCGATGCAATAAACCATTCGGACCCGGGGGCGGTACCCGGCGCCTCCACCACAAACCGCCGTTAAAGATGACGGTTTCTGCTGGGGGCGAAATAGGATCGACGAGGGTGTAAAGATCGCGCTTTTGCCCGGCATTGTACCACCGTTATCGGGCTAAACCTATAGTTGCCAACGACAACTATGCTGAGGCACGTCTCGCTGCTTAATGCGGCGCGATAGTCTCGATCAAAGCCCTGTGGGTTAGCACCTTCAGGCGGGGTTCGGAGGTACCTGGCAACAGAAACCTCCACTTTATTCCCCTTGCATGGCCATCGACCGAAACCCGTTTACGGCGGTCCATTCCTTCACTAAACGTGACCACATGAATCGCGTGCGCCGCCATGGCTGAAGACCACATCCGCTACGACATCCTCGCGCAGGAAGCCCTGCGCGGCGTGATGCGCAAGGTGTTGCAGGAGGTGCAGCGCACCGGCCTGCCCGGCAACCACCATTTCTTCATCACCTTCATGACCGGCGCGCCCGGCGTCCGCGTCTCGTCGCGGCTGCGCGAGCGCTATCCGGACCAGATGACGATCGTGCTCCAGTATCAGTACTGGGACCTGAAGGTCACCGACACGGGCTTCGAAGTCGGCCTCTCCTTCTCCGACGTTCCCGAGAAGCTGGAAGTGCCCTTCTCCGCCGTGCGCGGGTTCTACGATCCGTCGGTGAATTTCGAGCTCGAATTCGACGTGCGCCCCGAGGAGGTTGCCACCGGCGAGGTCACGCCCTTGCCGAAGCCTGAAAAGGCGGCCGCGCCGCGCAAGGAGCCCAAAGAGCCAAAGCCCGCGAAGGCGCCTGCCGCCGAGAAGCCGGCCAAGGACGAGAAGGAAGCCGCGCCGGCTGCCGGCGACGGCAAGAGCGCCGACGTCGTATCCCTCGACGCGTTCCGCAAGAAGTAGCGCCCGCCATGGCCGAGATCGTCAACCTGCGGCTGGCGCGCAAGCGCAAGGCCCGGGCGGACGCATCCGACAAGGCCGCCGCCAACCGCGCCCTGCACGGCATGACGCTCGCCGAGAAGCGCAAGCTCGCCGCCGACCGCGACCGCGCCAGCGCTGCCCTCGACGGGCATCGCATCGAACACGGCGCTCCCGCGCGGGGCGACGATTGAGCACGGTCGTCAAACGATCGGTCGCCATCCGGGGCCACCGCACCTCGTTCTCGCTGGAAGCGGAATTCTTCACTGAACTGGAGGCGATCGCGCGGCGGCGCGACCTCAGCCTCGCCGCGCTCGTCGCCGACGTCGACGCTCAACGGCCGGGCGACAGCAATCTCTCCTCGGCCTTGCGGGTGTTCGTGCTGCGTGAGGCGCTGGCGCGCAAGTGACGGCTACTGGCTGTTGCCAGTGATCGCATTGAAGATATTCCGCAACGGATTCTGCGACGCGGGCTGACGCGTCTGGCGGGCGCGTTCGGCCTCCGCCTCTTCAAGCGCCTTCGCCTTGGCCGCCGCATCGGCGTTGCGCGCCGCCTCCTGCCCGGCGGCCGCCTTGCGGGCCGCTTCCGCCTCTTCCGCCGCCTTGCGTTTCGCGGCCTGCGCGGCGTCGTCGTCGGCCTTGCGTTTGGCGGCGGCCTCTTTCTCCGCCTTGGCTTTTGCGTCTGCATCGGCCTTGCCGCGCGCTTCCTCCTCCGCCTTTGCCTGGGCCTCGGCGTCAGCCTTCGCTTTCGCTTCTTCCTCGGCCTTGACCCGCGCAGCCTCCTCCTCGGCCTTCGCCTTGGCGTCCTGACGCGCCTGATCCAGCGCCGCGTAATAGCGCACCTCGCGGCGCAGCCGCTGCTTCTCCAGCAGCGCCGCCTGCATGGCTTCGACCCGCGCCTGCTCGATCTCGAGCGCGCGCTGGGTCAGGAACTGCGCGAGCTGCTGCGTGTCGAACCTTCGCTCCATAGCGCCGGGCGGCCCTTGCGCGACGAAGTTCAGCGCCGGCTGCGACCCGACAAGCGCCTCGCTGCCCGGATCGTAGGCGATCTCGCCGTCGACATTGACCTGCCACGCCGGCAGGTCGACGCGCATGTTCGCCGTCAGTTGCGCGCCGGGCGCGGCCACAGTCACCGGCGGCGCGCGCAGAATGCCCCCCGCGACGGTGAACGCGACTTCCGGGCTTCCGGCCGCGAAGCGCCCCTGCGCCGCCAGCGGCGGCGCGAACTCGGCGATGGAGGCATCATTGATGTCGCGGCCGATCGCATCGGCGCGCGCGATGATCGGCCCGAGCGCGGCCGGATCGAGGCCGGCGATCGAGATGGCCTGCCCGCGCACGGTGCCTGTGCCCGACAGGCTGGCGACGATGGCCGCGAGCGACTTGCCGCTGCCATTGATATTGGCGGAGATGTCGGCCTTGCCGTCCAGCGCATCGCCAAGCGGCAACTCGCGCAGGTCGGCGCCGGTCAAGGCGAACTGCCCGCTGGCGACGGCGGTGCCATCATTGTTCTTCGCCTCGAACAGGCCCTTCAGCGCGCCACCCGCGGCCAGCGCCGACAGGTCGGTCACGCGCAACCCTTCCGGCGTCAGTCGCGCCTTCATCGTCGCCTCGCGCCCGATCACAGTCGGCCCGAACGCCAGTTCGGCTGCGGTGAGATCCAGATCGACATCGAACGGCGCGTTGACGCGCGGCGGGAATGGCGTCGCCGGCCATTCCGCCTCGACGCCCGTCAACGCGTCCTCGCCCAGCACGGTCGCCAGCGCAAGATCGAGCGGCACGAAGGCGGTCTTGATTGTCCCGCTGACAACCGGCCGGCCGTCACGCGCCACCGCTGAAACCTTGCCCTCGACAGGCACATCCGCGACAGCCCCCGACAGGGCCGCGAGATCGAGCCTGCCGCCATCCAGCGAAAAATCCGCATCGAGCTTGATTGGCAAGCCGAAGCTCATACCCGGCAGCGCAACCCCAACCGTCGTCAGCCACGGCGCCGCATCGGTCGCCTCGACACCCGCCTTGCCCGACAGATGAAGCGCGTCGGCGGTCAGTTTCGATGTCCCGTCGAACCGCGCGGACGCGCCCTCGCCCGACAACCGCAGCATGGTCGCCATTCCGTTTGACGGGCTGCCCTTCAGCGTCAGGTCGGTCGTCCCCGGTCCGAGGCCCGACAGCGGCAGCACGGGCGCGCCATAGAGTGCGAGCAGGTTTGCGGCGTCCTCGTTGCTCGCCGAGAAATCGACGGAGACATCCGACGGCGCAACCGGATCGCCCGCCGCGGAATAGGCGAGCGTCACCTTGCCGCCGCCCATCTCGCCCCCGAGGCTCAGCACATGGCGCCCCTCGCCCTTGGCGATCGTCGCGACGATGTTGAGCCGCGCATCCGCGCCCAGCCCCGGCATCGCGGCGAAGCGGCGTCCGATCGCCGCGGCGACACGGTTGCCGGCGAAGCGATCGCCGACCGTCATCGCGAGCGGCGCGAGATCGTCCGAGACCAGCGCTGCGTCGAGGCTGCCGGAGGGGTTGGCGGGGAAGCCGGAGATGCGGCCGGTGGCGCTGATGTTCGAGCCGGCGAGGTCGGTCATCGTCAGGCGATCGATTTCGAGCAGTCCGTCCTTCAGTCTCAGCGCGGTATCGACCTTGCCGGCTGTCAGGCCGATCGCCGTCACCGGTCCCGCCGTCACCGTCAGGTCGAGGTCGCGGCCTTCGGTCCTGCTGCGTCCCGCCTGTGACACGAACAGCGAGGCGAACGCAGTCAGGCCATCCACATCCAGCGCGCCGCCGTCCAGCTTGAGCAGCAGCGCAGGCCTGGCGTTGGCCGGCGTCAGGCTGTCGAGCTTGCCGCGGAATTTCGCCCCGCCGAGCACCAGTTCCAGATCGTCGAATTGCTGCCGCTCGCTCGCCAGTTGCACGCGCGCATTGAAGCCGGCCGCCGGGAGTTTCCGGATCGCGTCGTCGACCTCTTTCGACAGCCAGGCGGCGAAGCCGGAAGGCTGCCCGACCGCGAGCAGCATGTCGCCGGCAAAGCGCACGTCTTCTTCGTCGACGGAGACCAGGCCGCCCGCTTCCAGCGTCGCCCGGCCCGGCATGCTGACCGCGAAACGCTCGACCGACCAGCCGCCGCTCGCCGGCTCGGCCGACAGTTCGACCTCGCGGAACGTCGTGTCGCCGACGACCACCGCCGGCAGCGCCAGTTCCACCGAGCCCGGGATCGACGGCTTCGGCAGCGCCGCGACGAACCCCTTCAGCGCGGCGACCCGGCTTTCGAGCGTGGCGGCGCCGTGGTTCTCCTCGCCCAGCCGTTCGTCGAAGCTGAACTGCGCGCCGGTCGCCGTGACCGAGAAGCGCGGCTCGCCGCCGATGTCGAGATCGGCCTTGCCGTCGGCGGTGTAAGGGTTGTCGAGCGGCCCGGTCTCGAAGCGGAATTCCTCGACCGCCAGACGCCGGTGATCGAACGAGAATGCGCCCGACAGCCGGTAGTCGGCGACCTGCTTCTGGTCGCCGGCCGCCTGCCCGGGCGCGAATGTCTCGCCATCGGTTCCGCGCAGCAGGTTGTCCGGATCGAACGCGGCGACGCGGAACTTGCCGTCATATTCGAGCGAGCCCTGCTTGACCTCGGCGCTGCCGTCCGTCTCCAGCGAGAACGGGTAGCGCTGCGGCTTGGCGCGGACGCGGACACGCATGGCCCCCTTCTCGTCGACGCGGCCCGTCGATGCGTCGAAGTCGGTCAGCGCTCCGTCGAGCCGCATCGAGCCGATCACGCGCCATGGGCCGGCGAGCGTGTTGGCGGACACGGTGGTGTTGATCTCGGTCAGGCGGTGCGTGCGGCCGCTGGCGGCATGTTCGATCGTCACCGCGCCTTCCGTGACGGTCAGCTTCTCGATCGTGACGTCGCCGGGCTGGAAGGGCGTGTTCGGCCGCACCGCCCAGTCGAGCGCACCCGATTCCGCGACGCGGATCGTGCCCTTCGGCCGCTCCAGCCGCATGTCGAAGATCAGCAGTTCGCCGCGCAGGAACGGCGCGAGCTCGGCATCCATCGAGAAGGTCTCGGCCGTCAGCGCCGGCTGGTCGCCCTCGCCCGCCACGCGGACATCGTGGAAGGTCACCGACGGGAACGGCAGGATGCGCGCCGAGGCGTCACCCTCGACCGTCACCTTGCGTCCGAGGACGCGGCTCGCCTCGCGCTCGAAATCGCCGCGATAGCTCGTCCAGTCGACAAAATACGGCCCCACCAGCGCCAGGGTCAGCACCAGTACGATCAGGCTCCCGAAAGCTACGAATAGACGCGCCAGAAGTCCGCTCCCGCCGTTGAAGCGAAAAATGTCATGCTCTTACAGCATGTCGATATAGTGGCGTGTGATTGCGGCCGGAGCAATCTCCGACCTGATTGAACCACAAATGGCGGCCCGGTTGTCGGAACCCGGGCCTCCCGGGACCCGTTCCTTGTCGGTCCCGGCATCGGAGAGCAGGACATATGAGCGAGCTGATCATCTGGACTTACGATTGGGTTCCCGACGGCCCGCGCGGTTTTGTGCGCGACATGCGGCTGCGCTGGGCGTGCGAGGAAGCCGGCCTTGCCTATTCGGTGCGCTCCGTGCCGTTCGAGAACCGCGGCCCCGATCACTTCGCCCGCCAGCCCTTCGGCCAGGTTCCGTTCCTCAGCGACGGTGACCTCAAGACCTTCGAGAGCGGCGCCTGTCTCCTGCATCTCGCCCGCAAGAGCGAAAAGCTCATGCCCCGCGATCCTTCGGGCGAGGCGGCGACGGTCGAGTGGGTGGTCGCCGCGCTCAACTCGATCGAGATGGTCACTGTCCCCTGGTGGTTCCTCGAAGTGACCGGCGCGGCGGAAAACGGTCTCACCGGATGGATGACGCAGCGCCTCGAGCACATCGAGAACGTTCTTGGACAGCGCGAATGGCTGGCGGCGGGCCGCTTCACCGCGGCGGACCTGCTGATGGCGGATGTCCTGCGCGTCCCGAGGATCCGCGCGTTCGGCGACCGGCCCGCGACAGCCGCCTATGTCGACCGCGTCACCAGCCGGCCCGCGTTCCTGAAGGCGCGCGCCGACCAGATCGCGCACTTCGCCGCCGGCGACGAGCGCAGGGCCGCGGCCGGCTAGACCGCCCTCACTTGATCACGCCGGCGGAATGATCTTGCCGGGGTTCATGATGTTGGCCGGGTCCAGCGCCTGCTTGACCGCACGCATCACATCGATGCCCGCGCCATGCTCAAGCGCCATGAAGCCGACCTTGCCCTGCCCGACGCCATGCTCGCCGGTGCAGGTGCCTTCCATGCGGATCGCCCGGCGGTTCAACCGCGCCACGAACTCCTCGGTCCGCTCGATCTCCGCTTTCGACTCCGGATCGAGCAGCACCAGCACATGGAAATTGCCGTCGCCGGCATGGCCGACGATCGGCGCGATCAGCCCCATCTCCTCGATGTCGGCCTCTGTCTCGGCGATGCAATCGGCCAGCCGCGAGATCGGCACGCAGACATCCGTCGACAGGCCTTTCGCGCCAAGCCGCAAGGTCAGCGCCGACCAGTAGGAATCGTGCCGCGCCTTCCAAAGCTTCGTCCGCTCCTCGGCGACCGACGTCCACTGGAACGGCCCGCCGCCGTTCTCCTCGGTGATCTGGCCGAACAGTTCCGCCTGTTCCGCCACGCCTGCGTCGCTGCCGTGGAATTCGACGAACAGGCAAGGCGTCTCGGGATAATCGAGCTTCGAATAGGAGCGGATCGCCCGCATCTGCAGCGCATTGACGAGTTCGATGCGCGCCACCGGAATGCCGATCTGGATCGTCTGGATCACGGCCCGGCAGGCGGCCTCGAGCGTCGGGAAGGGGCAGACCCCGCCGGATATCGCCTGCGGAATGCCCTGAAGGCGCAGGGTCAGCGAGGTGATGACGCCGAGCGTGCCTTCCGACCCGACCAGCAGCCGCGTGAGGTCGTAGCCGGCGGACGATTTTTTGGCGCGGCCCGCCGTCGTGATCGAACGCCCGTCGGCCATCACCGCCGTCAGCGCCACCACGTTCTCGCGCATCGTGCCGTAGCGCACCGCGTTGGTGCCCGATGCGCGCGTCGCGGCCATGCCGCCCAGCGTCGCGTTGGCGCCCGGATCGATCGGGAAGAACAGGCCGGTGTCGCGCAGCCAGGTGTTCAACTGCTCGCGCGTGACGCCGGGCTCCACGGTGCAGTCGAGGTCGTCGGCATGGACGGCGAGGATGCGGTTCATGCGCGACGTGTCGATCGAGATGCCGCCACCGGGCGCATTCACATGCCCCTCCAGCGACGAGCCGATGCCGAACGGAATGACAGGCACCTTGTGCTCGGCGCAGACGCGAACGATCTCCTCCACCTCCGACGCTTGTTCCGGATAGACGACCGCGTCGGGAAGCTGCGCCGGGATGTAGGTCGTCGAATGGCTGTGCTCGCGGCGCACCGATTCGGTGGTCACGAACCGCTCGCCGAAGCGCTGCTTCAGCACGCCGAGCGCGGCGGCGATGCCGGCCTCGTTGCGCTCCACCTTGATCACATCCGCCAGCGCCATCCGGTCATCCTCCCATGGACTGTTCGCAGCCCTTGCATCCTTTGTCGCAAGACGGATTGCAGCGGCAGTTAAGCTCTGGCATCCACGGGGCGCAACCTCACCGGAGCAATTTCATGTCGGCCGCGCCCTTCGTTTCCCGTGTCATGGACATCCAGAAGGACTGGATCGACTACAACGGCCATCTGAACATGGCCTATTACAACGTCCTGTTCGACAAATGCGCCGACGACGCCTTCGAACTGATGGGCATGGGTCCCAACTACGCCAGGGAGCGCCGGCTGACGATCTACACGGCGGAGGTCCATGTCTGCTACGTGCAGGAATTGCATCTTGGTGACCGCGTCACGGCGACCTTCCAGTTGATCGACCATGACGACAAGCGGCTGCACGGTTACCAGGAATTGCATCACGTCGACGGCTGGCTCGCCGCGACGTCGGAGGCTCTGACGCTGCACATCGACATGGCAGGGCCGAAGGTCGCGCCATTCCCTGCGGATATCCGCGCCCTGGTCGAGAAGATGGCCGCATCCCACGCCGGCCTGCCCCGCCCAGAACGAGCGGGCAAATCGATCGGCATCAAGCGCAAGACCGCATAGCGGCATACCATCCGCATTGATTCTTCATGCGCCGCCTCTAGATGCGGTTTCTCGACCATTGGAGGAGATGACGGCATGGCGGCAATTCGGGCGATCTTTGCTTTCGTATTGGTGATCGCGGCGGCAGTGCCGGCGTCGGCCCAGACGCTTGCCGACATCAACAGGCTGTCCGGCCTCGATGTCGCGCTTGGCGCGGTCAACAAATCCTTTGCCGGAACGATCGACCAAATCCCGGGCGAGAAGCCCGAGCAGTTCGTCGATGCCTGGAAGGCCGCGTCCGCCGATGCGTTCGCCGGCCCGAAAATGCTCGCGGCCATCGAGGCGCGCATGGAGGGGAAGCTGTCCGCCGAGCAATTGGCCGAGCTTCACAAATTCTATTCGTCCGATTTCGGCGGGAAGATGAGCGCCGTCGAGGTCGCCGCGGTGAACCAGGACGAGGCGATCGCCACGCAGGGCGCGGAGATGTTCGCGCAGTTGCCCCAGAAGGATCCGGATCGGCTGGCGCTCTACCAGCGGATCATCGAGGGACTGGATTCCTACACGGTCGGCGAGTCGATCTCGCTGAATGTCGGCTACGGCATCGTCTCCGGCATGATGGCCGCCGCGAAGCAGCCGGCGACCAACGACCAGATCAAGGCGATCCTCGATCAGGGGCGCGACGACATGCGCCGGGAAATCGAGGAGCAGATCAATTTCTCGACGGCATGGACCTACCGTGACGTATCGCTGGATGACCTGAAGACCTACGCCGCGTTCCTGGAAACGCCGGCCGCCAAGGCCTATTATGGCGGCATGATAACGGCAATGGACGCCGCCTTCGCGCAGGAGGCGAAGGAGTTCGGCAACAGGCTGTTCGAGGCGCTCGGGATGAAAAAGGCCTGAGCGGCAAGGCTGGCGGGCCACGAAAGCGACCCGCCCCCCCGTTCCTAACCTTGGCTCTCTATGAACCTGATCCGGTTCCCAAACGGGTCGACGCATTCGCACTCCAGACCCCAGTCCGCCTTTTCGAGGCCCGGACGGTTGTATTTGTAGTGCTTGTCGAGGAGCCCCTTCTGGAACGTCTCGATCCCCTTCATGTAGCAGACAGCAGTCGCCGCCGGGCTGGCGTCGCCGGCATGTTCCGACAGATGCAGCCTGAACCCGTTGCGGGATACCTGCATGTAGAGCGGCGCCTTCGGATGGAAGCGGTGTTCCCAGTCGATCTTGCAGTCGAGGAAGCCGACGTAATATTCGCGTGCCTTGTCCTCGTCGAAGATGCGGAAGATCGGCACCGGGGCGGAGAACGAGATTGCCGCGTCGCTGTCGGGCGACGTCGCCTCGATGGCAGCCGACAGGACGTTCCAGTCCTTCAGCCCGAATTGCCTGGCGACGATTTCGAGCGCCTCGCTGTTGGTGATCTCAGTACCTTTGGCCGCAAGCGTTTCGCGCATGGCTTTCGCCATGGCCTTTGCATCCAGAAATGTACGCATGGTTCCGTCATCCTTCGTATCAGGCGGAAAGCGTCATCAGTGTCCGCATTGCCGATGCTTCCGCCGAACGAAAGGATCAGATTTGAAGTCCGGCGCATTCACCCTGCCCTTGCGGGCGCGGACGGCCGGCTGCGTCGGAGGCCGGGAACGACGCTAGCGAAGCCGCTTGTGGCCGTCAAATCGGGCGATGACGCCCCGCCACCGGCACCTCCACAACAAACCGCGCGCCGCCATTATGCACCGTCTCGTAACGCACGCCGCCGCCATGCAGCACGGCGATCTGCCTGACCAGCGAGAGGCCGAGACCCCAGCCGCCGGCCGCCTCGGAACGCCCCGACGGCCGATAGAACGGTTCGAAGATACGCTCCTCCTCACCAGCCGGAATGCCGTCGCCATGATCGCTCACGACCAGTTGCGCGCGACCGCCCGACGGGCCGACCTGAACCTCGATCGGCGGCCGGCCATGACGTTGGGCGTTCAGCACGAGATTGCGCAGCAGGCGGGTAAGCAGGCGCGGGTCGCCTCGAACCTCGACCGGAGAGCCCGTCGGCTCGATGCCGTGGCGCGCGCATTCCTCCGCCGCCAGCGCCATCAGGTCCACCGGCTCCGCCCGCTCCAGCGCGCCGACATGGTCGAGCCGGCTGGCGAGCAGGATTTCCTCCACCAGCACGTCGATCTCCGACAGGTTCTCGGTCACCTCGCGATGCAGCCGCCCCTCTCTCACCTGATCGTCAAGCTCCAGCGCCAGCCGCAGGCGCGTCACCGGAGCGCGCAGTTCATGGCTGGCGTTCGCAAGCAGCGACCGATGCGCCGTCACCAGTCCCTCGATGCGGTCGGCCGCCTGGTTGAAGCTGCGCGCGACGGTGGCGATCTCGTCCCGCCCCTCGACCGGCACGCGCGCGACGAGGTCTCCGGCGCCGAACTGCTCGACGCCCTTGCGCAGCCGTTCGAGCCGCCGCGTCAGGTTGCGCACGACCGGATAGGCGGCCGCGCCGATCACCGCCGCGATCAGCAGGATGTAGCCCAGCGGCCCGGGCCCGTCGCCGCGGAACGGCATGTCGATCCGCGCCGCCAGGATGCGGCCGTCGGTCAGGCGCATCGACACCACGCCACGGCGGCTGATGTCCATTTCATTGTCGTCGAGATCGTCCTGGTCGGGGAACGGCACCGGCGCGCCGGCGCCCGCGAGCTGCTGTCCCGTCGCCGAATAGAGCGCCACATCCGCGTCGAACGCTCCGGCCACGCGTTCGATGATCGTCTGCGCCAGAACCGGGTCGTCGCCCGCCGGCAGCAATTGTTCGACCAGCAGGTCGCGCCGTTCCTTCCAGTTGATGTCGTCAAGTTCGGTCGATGCGCGCCAATAGGCGCCGCTGGTGATCGCTACCGCCGCCAGGCAGGCGAGCACGGTGAGATAGACCTTGAAGAACAGCCGGCTGCCGATCAGCCGGCGCAGCTTGCCGGGCTGCCGCTTGCGCGGCCGCGCCGCATCGTGCTTTCGGCGCTCCCTGCGCCCCATCAGATGTCGTCCTGGAAACGCGCGAAGACATAGCCCGCGCCGCGCACGGTGATCAGCCGGCGCGGGTTCTTCAGGTCGCTCTCGATGGCGGCGCGGATGCGCGACACATGCACGTCGATCGAGCGGTCGAACGCCTCCAGTTCCTCGCCCTTCACCAGATCCATCAGCCGCTCGCG
>Ga0209792_1000631_pt1 | contig 22800 bp, 20 predicted proteins | sample EBPBio142005_DNA_FD_185860 | JGI IMG/M metagenome (GOLD analysis project Ga0209792, IMG submission 185860) | Wastewater treatment Type I Accumulibacter community from EBPR Bioreactor in Madison, WI, USA - Reactor 1_6/14/2005_ DNA (SPAdes)... | ecosystem: Engineered > Bioreactor > EBPR >... | reverse complement strand
CTGATCCCCGAACAGCCGGTCGGCGGTGGCGCGCATATGCAGCAGGTGCTCCGTCTGCGCCGCGATGCCGCCGAGGATGCCGAACACGCCCTGGACGAACAGCGGCCCCTTGATCAGACCCCGGTCGAGGAAATGCGCCAGATTGTAGAGGTGGCCGACATCGTAGCATTCATATTCGAACTTCGTGCCGTTGGCCGAAAGCTCCGTGATGCCGCGCTCGATCTGGGTAAACGTGTTGGAGAGGATGAAGTCCTTCGTCATCTCCAGATAGGGCCGCTCCCAGTCATATCTGAATTCGTGGATCTTCTCCGCCGCGCCGAAGATGCCGAAATTGAGCGACCCCATGTTCATCGAGGCGACTTCCGGCTTCGCCCATTTGGCGGCGGCCAGCCGGTCGTCCAGCGTCATGCCGAGCCCGCCGCCGGTGGTGATGTTGATGACCGCGTCGCACCTTTCCTTGATGCGCGGCAGGAAGCGCTGGTAATCCTCCGGCTTCTGCGACGGCCGTCCCGTCGCCTCGTCGCGGGCGTGAAGGTGCAGGATCGCCGCGCCGGCTTCGGCCGCGGCGATGCCCTCGGCGGCGATCTGGTCGGCGGTCACCGGCAAATGCGGCGTCATCGTCGGCGTGTGGATCGAGCCGGTGATGGCGCAGGAAATGATGACCTTGTTCGACGCCCGCATGAGCCGCCTCCCTCGCATTCACAGTAGATTGTCTACAAGCAGACTGTAAGGTAACGTATCAATATTGTAAAGCCGCGCCGATGGCTGAAAACCGGAGCCGATCGTGCCGAAACGCGACCATTGCAATGATTCCTGTGCATGGCTCGACCGGCAGTTGCGGCCCGGAAAAATTGGTATCATAGCTTACAAAGTCGAATCGTGACGAATTCGGATGCGTGAGGCCACATGAGTTCGAAAGACACGCGTGCCTGGGTGCTTCGCCTCGGCTATCTGATCCATGATGTGTCACGCCTGCGGCGCGTGATGTTCGATCGCGAACTCTCGCCGCTCGACATCACCCGCTCGCAATGGTGGGTGCTCGCCTTCATCTCGCGCAACAACGGCCTGCCGCAAACCCAGCTCGCCAACGAGCTCGAGGTCGGCAAGGTGGCGCTCGGTTCGCTGGTCGACCGGCTGCAGAGCGCCGGCTTCGTCACGCGCGAGCCGGACCCGTCCGACCGCCGCGTGAAACGCATCTTCCTGACGAAGAAGGCGCTGAAGCTGGTCGAGGACATCCGCCCCGTCGCGGACGCGTTCAACGAGCAGATCCGCGAGGGAATTTCCGATCGCGAACTGGAGATCACCTCGCAGACGCTGTTCCACATGAAGCAGAACCTGCTGAAACTGTCGAATGGCAGCCATCTCAACGACAGCGGCGCGGACTGATCAGGCGAGCCCGGCGAAGCGTTTTCCCGATCCTATAAAACTGTCGATCTGGCCGGCGTCGGCATAATAGGAATCGCGCGCCTGCCGATGCGAGAAATCGTAGAGCACGGCAAGCTTCAGCGATGCCAGCGCGCAGTACCAGCCCAGCCCCGATACGTCGCGTCCCGAGCGCTCGCCATAGCGCCGCACGACCTCGTCGCGACCCGGAAAGCCTGGCTCCAGCAGCGCCGTGCCGAATTTCTGGGTCGGGGTCAGGGGCTCTCCCGGCATCGGATGACACACGGCCAGATAGGCGAGGTCGAGCAGCGGATCGCCGATCGTCGCCAGCTCCCAGTCGAGGATCGCCGCGATGCGCGGCGGCGCGACGGCTTTTGCCCACATGACATTGCCCAGCCGGAAATCGCTGTGCACGATCGTCGCGCCGGATTCGGCGGGGATGTTGGCGCGCAGCCAGTCCGCAAGGTCGTCGAATCCCGGCGGCATGGGCGCATCGCCGCGCGCGCGCATCATCCGGTCGTAGCGGTCGAGGTGGCGCGTGTTGAAGCCGTCGGGCCGGCCGAAATCGGCCAGCCCCGCCACCTGCCAGTCGACCGCGTGCAGTTGCGCCATGCGGTCCGCCAACTCGAACCCCATGGCCCTGCGATCGGCATGGTCGGCGAAGCGCGCCGGCAATCTGTCTGTCACCACGTCGCCGTCGATGCGGCTCATCACGTAGAACGGCACGTCGAGAACGTCGCCGGCCTGGGCTGTCGCCAACACGCGCGGCACCGGCACGCCGGTTCCCTCCAGCGCCGTCAGGATGCGCGCCTCGCGCAGCACATCATGTGCGCCCTTGGGCATCGGCGGCGGCGGCGGACGGCGCAGGACCACATCGCCGATCAGATAGGTCAGGTTGGAATGCCCGTCGCCGATCCGGCATGGCGAGAGGCCCCCCTGCGCCAGCCCGCGCTCTGTGAGAAAGCGCTCGGCCGCGTCAAGCGTCTCGCGCGTCCACTCCCAGCTCATTCCTTCGTATCCAGTTCCTTCAGCCGGTCGAGATAGACCTGCGGCCATTGCGTCTCGAACTGCCCGGCGCCCGGCTGCCCGTCGATGGTGACGGAGCACGCCGCCTCCATGATCATCGTCGCCAGCCGTCCGCCAGCCGGCAGCTTGACGATGGCGAAGCGTTCCATCTCCATCCGGCAAGGCACGCCCGCCGTATCGACCACTTCGAGGTCGATATATTCATGCCGCATGTCGGCGTCGTAGCGGGCCCGCTGCCGCGTCACATGCGAGATCGGCGTCAGCACGCCGTCGCGCACGACATAGCCGCCGACGCCCCATTCGCCGCGCGCGATCCATATCCAGGCATTGACCATGCGCGATCCGTCCGGCGTGTAGCCGATCAGCCATTTCCAGTGTTGCGGCATGCTCCACTGCCGCATGCCCCATGAGTGGTCGCGATGACCGATGCGGTCGAGCTCGATGCGCCGCCCGCCGAATTCGATGAAGCCTTTCACCCAGCCGCTCTGCTCCAGGCGGTTGACTGCGAACCAGTCCGGCAGACCGTCGGGGTTCTGGTGATAGCTGAACGGCTGGTGGATGCCCTCGAAGGCGTAGTCGAAGGTGACCTTGTCGCTGGAATAGGTCACATGCGCCCGGCCCGAATCCGCAGGCTGGATCAGCTTCAGGCCGTGGAAGGAGAAGTCGTCGAAGTCGGCGCTGTCGGGAATTTCGCCCTGCACAAGGTCGAGCGCCAGCGGCTTGCGCTCCGGCCCCATCACCACGACGTTGAAGCCGGCCTTCCCGTCGGAGGTCGAATAGAGATAGGCCTGGAAGCCGATCTTCTCCTCCGGCATCACGCACTGCCAGAACAGCGAGTCGCGGGTGCGCTCGCCGGGCGCCGCGCGATGGCGAAGATCGTCGGTCGGCAGGTAGCCGGGCGGCGGCGTGCCCGGCGCGTTGACGATCGGCTTCATCGGTCTCTCCCGGTGGGTGGCGTCAATTAGTTATATAGCGTATGATACTATACATGACTATTTCACGCCGATGCAACCGGCTTCTCGGTCATCGCCCTTTGAAGGCAGGCTTGCGTCGCTCGGTGAAGGCCATCAGACCCTCCCAGGCGTCGTCGCTGGATGCGGCCGCGGCGAGCGCCTGCGCTTCGTCCTCGAGTTGCGATTCGAGCGGCTGCGTGCGCGCCGACAGCATCAGCCGCTTGATGTTGCCATAGGCGAGCGTCGGCCCGGCCGCGAGGCGACGCGCCATCTTTTCGGCCTCGCCGACAAGCGCGTCGGCCGCCACGACATGGTCGACCAGACCGGCCTCGCGCGCCTGCGCGGCATCCAGCACCTCCGACAGCATGAGGAACCGTTTCGCCCGCGCTATGCCCATGCGGGTCGACAGCGTGATCGACGAGCCGCTGTCGCAGGAATAGCCGATCAGCGAGAAGGCGGCGTTGAACTTCACGCCCTCCACCGCGTAGAGCACGTCGGCCATGGCCGCCAGCGACACGCTGCCGCCGGCGACGTCGCCATGCACCGCAACGACCACCGGCGCGTTCATGCGCTGGAAGCGGGCGATGGCGGAATGGATGTCAGCGGTCCAGGCCTTGATGATGCCGGGCAGCGCCGCGCGATCGCCGACGAAGGAACGTATATCGCCGCCGACGCTGAAGAAGCGCCCCTGTGCCTGGATGAGCACGGCCCGCACATCGGCCCGGCACGAGAGCTCGACCGCGAGGTCGCGCAGCTCCCGGCAGAAGACGCCATCGATGGGATTGCCGCGCTCTGCCTGCGTGAAGACGATCCGCGCCAGACCGTCATCCACGGTGCAGCTCATGCATGTCAGGTCGGGCATTGCCATCATTGTCCTCCAGTTCGTTCCGTCATCGGCATTGAATAGTAAGCAAGCATACGATAAACTTGCGCAACGCTAAAGCGATAACTGCGCAATCCGCGAAAAACTATCGGGAGACGCTCCATGAAGCCACTGCCGCCGTTCCACGAATTTCGCATCGAGATCCTGGACGGCGACATCGTCCATCTGGTCTTCGACATGCCGGGACGGACGATGAACGTCTTCTCCAACCGCGCGATCCACGAATCGGAAGCCTTCGCGGATTGGCTGAAGGACAGCGGCGCGAAAGGCGTGCTCGTCTCATCCGGAAAACCGACCGGCTTTTGCGCCGGCGCCGATCTCGGCGAACTGGCGGAGGCCTATGCGATGATCGTCGCCGCGCTGGCGGAGAAACGCAGCCAGGTCGCCGCCGATCATTTTGCGCCCATCGGCCGCGCATTTCGCAAGCTCGAGACCTCCGGCATTCCGGTGGCGTTCGCGATCAACGGCCTGGCGCTCGGCGGCGGCTGCGAATTCGCGCTCGCCGGCCATGCCCGCTTCCTGGCCGATACGCCCTCGACCGCGCTCGGCCTGCCGGAATCGCTGGTCGGCCTGCTTCCGGGTGGTGGGGGCACGCAGCGGTTGTCCCGGCTTATCGGCCTCGAAGCCTCCCTGCCGATCTTGCTCGACGGCGCGCGCCTGTCGCCGCATGAGGCGGTGGCCGCAGGCGCCGCGACGAAGGTCGTGCCGGCCGGCGAGGAGATCGCGGCCGCGCTCGACTGGCTGCGCTCCGGTCCGGAACCGAAACAAAAATGGGACAAGGCGGACTGGACCGATCCGTCCGCCGACAATGTCCGCCAGCGGCTTGCCAGAATCCGCACCGAGCGCCTGGCCGAGACGCGCGGCCACTATCCGGCCATTACGTCGATCCTCGACTGCGTCGAGCAGGGCCTGCCGCTGCCGATGGACGACGGCATCAAGGCCGAGCTGCGCATCTTCGCCGACCTGATCAAGCGCCCGGAGCCGCGCGATATGATCGCCACCCTGTTCCTCGGCAGGCAGGCCTATGCGAAGGCGCGCAAGGCCAATGCCCTGCCGGCGTCGCTGGATGCGCTCAAGGCCGATGTCGCGGCCGCGCTTTCGGCCGAGGCGGAAAAGATCGGCCGCGCGCAAGCCGAGAAGGACGCCACCGAAGCGGGTTTCGTCCGCCCGTTGCCGACCGTGCCGGCCGGCGCGCCTGTTGCCTCGCTGCCCGACGTTTCCGCCCTATCCGAAACCGGCCTCTGGATCGAGCGGCCAACCGAGCCATGGCAGAAAAACGCCGCGCGCCTGCTCGCCGCCGCAGCCCGCGCCGCCGCGCCGCATCGCGCCGGACTCGACGACGCGTCGCGGCAGCTCGCCGATTTTTCGATTGTCGAGGAGCTTGGCTTCCCGGCCTATCTCGGCGGTCCCTTCGCGCTTCTGCAAAGCGTCGGCAGCGCCGGCATCAGGAAAATGGCGGAGGTGTAGAAACGCGATACCCGTTGCGGTGTCCGGCGATCACGGGGCTATTGGTTCCAGCCCGATAGCGAATACGTCGCATGCCCGCTCGGCTTCGAAGCAGTAGCATTCCCCGCTCGAAATGTCCGTCAACGCATCGAAACGGTTGAGGTCTACCGTCCGCGTTTCAAGGGTGATCCGAACAGGCGTGCTGGCAATCAGAACGGTCAGCGACGCGTCGGCGACAAACGTCGTCGTACAGTCGATCCGCCGCATGGCGTGATCAAACCGGCCTCGCCGCGTCATGACATTCAGGTCCATCGTCTCGCCGGCGATCAACTCGGACGACACGTCCGCATCACCTGAGAACCGGAACGGAGTTCCGCCCCGCGAGACCGTTGCCGGCTTACCGTCAACGTGGAGCCGCATACCCGCGCCGTCCAGAACGGCGATGCTCCGGTCGATGCCGGGGAAACGCGAAAATGGTCCCGCCTGCGCGACCGTCGCGATGCTGATCCGCCACAAGAATTGCGATGGATCGTCCGGATCGGGCGCGGCCAACACCTCGCGCGTCACGCCGCCGCCGTTCTTCCACGGCATCACCCGATGGTGGGCGGCGCGGATGATGCGCATGGTCAGTTGCCGAGAATGCCGGGCAGCCTCAGGCCCTTCTCGCGGGCGCAGTCGAGCGCGATGTCGTAGCCGGCGTCGGCATGGCGCATCACGCCGGTCGCCGGATCGTTCCACAGCACGCGCTCGATTCGCTTCGCCGCGGCGTCGGTCCCGTCGACGCAGACGACCATGCCGGAGTGCTGCGAGAAGCCCATGCCGACGCCGCCGCCATGGTGCAGCGACACCCAGGTTGCGCCCGAGGCGCAGTTGAGCAGCGCGTTGAGCAGCGGCCAGTCGGACACGGCATCCGACCCGTCCTTCATCGCCTCCGTCTCGCGGTTGGGCGAGGCGACCGAGCCGGAATCGAGATGGTCGCGGCCGATCACCAGCGGCGCCTTCAGCTCGCCGTTCTTCACCATCTCGTTGAAGGCCAATCCGAGCCGGTGCCGGTCGCCCAAACCCACCCAGCAGATGCGCGCAGGCAGCCCCTGGAAGGCGATGCGCTCGCGCGCCATGTCGAGCCAGTTATGCAGATGCGTATTGCCGGGGGTGAGTTCCTTCACCTTCTGGTCGGTCTTGTAGATGTCTTCCGGATCGCCCGACAGCGCCGCCCAGCGGAACGGGCCGATGCCCCGGCAGAACAGGGGCCTGATGTAGGCCGGGACGAAGCCCGGGAAGGCGAAGGCGTTCTCGAAACCCTCGTCCTTGGCGACCTGCCGGATGTTGTTACCGTAGTCGAGGGTCGGCACGCCGGCGTTCCAGAACGCCACCATCGCCTCGACATGCTCGCGCATCGACGCGCGCGCGGCCTTCTCTACACGCTTTGGATCTGTCTCCCGCGCAGCCTTCCATTCGGCCATGGTCCAGCCTTTCGGCAGATAACCATTGATCGGATCATGCGCCGAGGTCTGGTCGGTCAGCATGTCCGGCTTGATGCCGCGCCGGTAGAGTTCCGGCAAAATCTCCGCCGCGTTGCCGAGCAGGCCGACCGACTTCGCCTCGCCGGCTTTCGTCCAGCGGTCGATCATGGCGAGCGCCTCGTCCAGCGTGGTGGCCTTCTCATCGAGATAGCGGGTGCGCAGGCGAAAATCGATCGAGTCCGGATTGCATTCGATCGCAAGGCATGACGCGCCCGCCATCACCGCCGCCAGCGGCTGCGCGCCGCCCATGCCGCCGAGGCCGGCGGTGAGAATCCACTTGCCCTTGAGGCTGCCATCGTAGTGCTGGCGGCCAGCCTCGACAAAGGTCTCGTAGGTCCCCTGAACGATGCCCTGCGTGCCGATATAGATCCACGAGCCGGCCGTCATCTGGCCGTACATCATGAGGCCCTTCTTATCGAGCTCGTTGAAGTGGTCCCAGTCGGCCCAGTGCGGCACGAGGTTGGAATTGGCGATCAGCACGCGCGGCGCATCGGCATGGGTGCGGAACACGCCGACCGGCTTGCCCGACTGCACCAGCAGCGTCTCGTCGTCATTCAGCGTCTTCAGGGTCGCAACGATGGAATCGAAGTCCGCCCACGTCCGCGCCGCGCGGCCGATGCCGCCATAGACGACCAGCTCGTTCGGATTCTCGGCGACGCCGGGATCGAGATTGTTCATCAGCATGCGCATCGGCGCTTCGGTCAGCCAGCTTTTCGCGGTGATCTCGGAGCCGCGGGGCGAGCGGATTTCACGGATGTTGTGGCGTGGATTGGTCGTCATGCGCGGTCTCCGGCGAGTTCAAACGCGATGTCTTCGATCGAGGTGAGGATATCGGCCAGCACGCGGCGCAGCCGTCGGGACTTGCCGCCGTCGAGCGCGAATGGCGGCTCTTCGCTGGCGAGATGGGTGATCTGCGCCAGCTCCATCTGGATGGCGTGGACGCCCGTCTCGGGGCGGCCGTAATGGCGCGTCGTCCAGCCGCCGCGGAAACGACCGTTTACGACGGACGTGTAGTCCACCGCATTGGCGCAGACATTGTAGACGGCGCGCTCGATCCGCGGCGCGCAGGTCTTGCCGTTGTCGGTGCCGATGTTGAAGTCGGGCAGCACGCCCTTGAACAGGAACGGGCAGCGCGAGCGGATGGAGTGGCAGTCATAGACGACCGCCACGCCGTGGATCGCCTTCACGCGTGCGATCTCCCCTTCCAGCGCGGCGTGATAGGGGCGGTGAAAAACCTCGGTCCGGTTCGCGATGTCGGCCGCCGTCGGCTCCTGCCCCGCGTTCCAGATCGGCTGGTTATCGAAATCGGTCAGCGGCACGAGCCCGGTCGTGTTCTGGCCCGGATAGAGGCTCTCGCCGGACGGATCGCGGTTGGCGTCGATGACATAGCGATGGAACGTGGCGCGCACCGTGGACGCGTTCGGCAGCAGATCGGCATAGAGGCGGTGGATATGCCAGTCCGTGTCGCGCAGCGTCCTGCCTTCATCGTTCAACCGCGCGCGGATATCGTCCGGCAGATCGGTGCCGGTGTGCGGGAAGGCGAGGATGACGGGCGATGTGCCCTGGGCGAGCAGGAAGCTCATGCGCCCAGCCCCGGCAGGATTCCCGCGCTTACGCTGGCGTTCAGCGCTCCGCCTTTCACCAGTTCCGCGCCCGCTTCGAGATCACCCGCCATGAAGCGGTCGAGTTCCAGCGTCGGCACTTTCGCGCGGATCGCGGCATGCGCCGCCGTCAGCTCCGTGCTGGTCTTCAGCGGTGCGCGGAAGTCGAGGCCCTGCGCCGCGACAACGGCCTCGATGCCGACGATGCCGGCGAGGTTGTCGGTCATCTGCAAGAGCCGCCGTGCGCCGTGGCAGGCCATGGACACATGGTCCTCCTGGTCGGCGGAGGTCGGCGTGGAATCGACCGAGGCCGGGAACGCCATCTGCTTGTTCTCGCTCATCAGAGCGGCGCTGGTGACCTCGGCGATCATCATGCCGGAGTTCAGCCCGGCGTTCTTCGCCAGGAAGGGCGGCAGGCCGTAGGAGAGTTTCGGATCGACCAGCAGCGCCACGCGCCGCTGCGCGATCGCGCCGATCTCGCACACCGCGATCGCGATCTGGTCGGCGGCGAAGGCCACCGGCTCGGCGTGGAAATTGCCGCCTGAGACAACCGACCCATCCGACAGGACGAGCGGGTTATCGGTGACGGCATTGGCTTCCGTTTCGAGCGTGCGCGCGGCCATGCGCAGGAGATCGAGGCAGGCGCCGTCAACCTGCGGCTGGCAGCGGATGCAATAGGGATCCTGCACGCGCTCGTCCCCCTCAAGGTGGCTGTCGCGAATTTCGGAGCCGGCCATGAGCGCCCGCAGCGCCGCCGCCGTCTCGATCTGTCCGGGGTGACCGCGCAGCGTGTGGATCTCGGCGACGAAGGGCGCGGACGATCCCATGGCCGCATCCGTCGACAGCGCGCCTGTGATCAGAGCGGAATTGGCGGCGCGGTGGGCGCGGAACAGGCCGGCCAGCGCCAGCGCGGTCGAAACCTGTGTGCCGTTGATCAGCGCCAGTCCTTCCTTGGCGGCGAGCACGACCGGCTTCAGGCCGGCCTTTGCCAACGCGTCCCGCGCGGCCATCCGTTCGCCGGCAAAGAAGGCCTCGCCTTCGCCGATCATGGCCGCGGTCATATGCGCAAGCGGCGCGAGATCGCCGGACGCGCCGACCGAGCCTTTTTCAGGCACGACCGGGATGACGTTCTTCGCCAGCATCGCCTCGATCAGGTCGACGGTCGCCGGCTGCACGCCGGACGCGCCGCGCCCGAGCGAAATCAGTTTCAGCGCCATGATGAGGCGCACGATGTCGGTCGGCAGCGGCGCGCCGACGCCGCAGCAGTGCGACAGGATGAGATTGCGCTGCAACGTTGCGAGGTCGTCGGGCGCGATGCGCACCGAGGCGAGTTTCCCGAAACCGGTGTTGATGCCGTAGACCGCATCCTTGCCGCCGGCGATTTCGCCGATGCGCGCCGCCGCGCGGACGATGCCGGCGCGGAATGAATCATCCAGCCGCGCCGCGACGTCGCTGCGATAGATCGTTTCGAGATCGGCGAGCGAGACCGAGCCGGGATGAAGAATGATGGTCATGATTGGCGTCCAGCAATGCGTTTGTGCAGAGGATTGAAGCCGATGCGGTAGGCCAGCTCGGCCGGCTCGTTGACATCCCATATCGCGATGTCGGCCCGTTTGCCGGGCTCGATGGTTCCGACATCCGCCAGACCAAGCGCCCGCGCGGCGTTGCGGGTGAAGCCGGCCAGAGCCTCCTCCGGCGTAAGGCGGAACAGCGTGCATGCCATGTTCATCGTCAGCAGCGGCGAAGTCAGAGGCGAGGAGCCGGGGTTGCAGTCGGTCGCAAGCGCGATCGGCACACCGGCTTCGCGCAGCAGCGCGACCGGCGGGGCCTGCGTCTCGCGCAGGAAATAGTACGCGCCGGGCAGCAGCACAGCGACCGTGCCGTGCGTTGCCATGGCGGCGACGCCGTCGGCGTCGAGATACTCCAGATGATCCGCCGACAATGCGCCAAAGGATGCGGCGAGCTTCGCGCCGCCGAGATTGGACAATTGCTCGGCATGGAGTTTTATCGGCAGTCCGAGCGCGCGGGCCTTGGCGAAGACGCGCGCGATCTGCGCCGGCGAAAAGGCGATGCCTTCGCAGAACCCGTCGACGGCGTCGACCAGTCCTTCGGCATGGGCGGCTTCGAGGCCCGGCAGCGCGACTTCGTCCAGATACGCGTCGGCGCGATCCTTGTATTCTGCCGGCACGGCATGCGCCGCCAGCCAGGAGGTGACGACGCGCACCGGGCGAACCTCGCCCAGTTTTCGCGCGGCGCGCAGCATCTTCATCTCATCGGCGATCGTCAGGCCGTAGCCAGACTTGATCTCGACCGTCGTAACACCCTCGGCGATGAGCGCATCGAGCCGGGGCAGGGCCTGCGCGACCAGATCGTCCTGCGACAGCGCCCGGGTCTGCGCCACCGTGGACACGATGCCGCCGCCGGCGCGGGCGATCTCCTCATAGGTCGCGCCCTGCAACCGCATCTCGAATTCGCGCGCGCGGTTGCCGCCGAAGACGAGATGGGTATGGCAGTCGATCAGAGCCGGGGTGGCCAGGCGGCTCGAAAAATCCTTGGCATCGACGCCCCGCCAATCCGCCGGAATGTCGCCGACGAAGGCTATTCGCCCGCCGTCCATGCCGATCGCGCCATGCGTCAGCCCATAAGGCGCGCCATTGGCGGCCATGGTGGCGATGCGCAAATTGGCAAGGATGCGACGGCTCATAAGATTCCGCTTTTCATGTCTGCACATAATGCTATTATGTCTGGACAAATAGAGTCAAGAGGCAAGACGCATGCAACGGATTTTTGCCGATCGTGCCCTTCTTCCGGGCGGCTGGTCCGAGAAGGTCAACGTCGAAATCGATGCCGGGGGACGGGTATCGTCCGTGCTTGCCTCTTCGGTCACGGCGCCGGACGCCATCCATGTCGACCTGCTGCTGCCGGCCATGTCGAACCTGCACAGCCACACCTTCCAGCGCGCCATGGCTGGCCTGACCGAACGGCGCGGGCCGTCGGGCCGAGATTCCTTCTGGTCGTGGCGCGAGGTGATGTATCGTTTCCTCGATCTGCTCTCGCCCGACGACATCGAAGCCATCGCCGCCTTCGCTTTCATGGAAATGCAGGAAGCGGGCTTCGCCGCTGTCGCCGAATTCCATTATCTGCACAATCAGCCGGGCGGCGCGCCCTATGCCGATGCTGCCGAACTGTCCATGCGCATTGCAGCCGCCGCTGGCGAGACCGGCATCGGTCTGACCCTGCTGCCGGTGCTCTATGCGCAGGGCGGCGTCGACGGGCGGCCGCTCGCCGGCGGGCAATTGCGGTTCCGAAACGATCTCGCGAGCTATGAACGGCTGATCGCTCGCGCGCCGGATGTGCTCGCCCCTCTGCCCGCCGATGCCGGCTGGGGTGTGTCGCCACATTCACTGCGCGCGGTGGGGCGGCGCGACCTCTCCGCCTTGGCCGCGATCGCCACCGACCGCCCGATCCACATGCACATCGCCGAGCAGGAAAAGGAGATCGAGGAGACGATGGCAGTCTTCGGCGCGCGGCCGGTCGAATGGCTGCTCGGCGAGCACGAGGTCTCGTCGCGCTGGTGCCTGATCCATTGCACGCATCTGAAACCGGCTGAAACGCGCCGCCTCGCCGCATCCGGCGCCGTCGCCGGGCTCTGTCCGGTGACCGAGGCCAATCTTGGCGACGGCATTTTCGACGGCCGTCATTTTCTCGATGCGGGCGGCCGTTTCGGCGTCGGGTCGGATTCAAACATCCGTATCTCGGTCGCGGACGAATTGCGGCAGTTCGACTATTCGCAACGCCTGCGCGACCGGCTGCGCGCCGTGCTTGCCGACCCCGGCGACTCCGTCGGCGCAAAACTCTACGGCGATGCGCTCGGCGGCGGCGCTCAGGCGCTCGGGCGGCAAAGCGGCGCGATCGAAACCGGACAATGGGCCGACCTCGTCGCGCTCGACCTGGACGCCGACGGCTTCGGGGCGCTGGGTCCGGAGGCCGCGCTGGACGCCTGGATCTTCTCCGCCGGCAACCGCGCCGTCTCGGACGTCTGGTCGGCCGGAAGACATTGCGTCCGCGGCGGACGCCATGTCGCACGCGACCGCATCGCCGCGCGCTACGCCGCCAGCGTGGCGTCGATCATGGGACGCCTCTGATGGCCGAGCGGGCGTCCTTCCGCGACATCAAGCAGGAGATGGAGCGCCGCATCGCGGCGCGCGTCTGGCAGCCCGGCGCGACCATTCCGGGCGAGGAAGAACTCGCCCGCGAATTCGGCTCGGCCCGCGCAACGGTCAACCGCGCGCTTCAGGAACTTGCCCGCGCCGGCGTCGTCGAGCGCAAGCGCAAGTCCGGCACGCGGGTCGCGCTGCACCCGGTGCGCGAGGCGCGCTTCGTCATCCCGCTTGTACGCCAGGAAATAGAGGCCGAAGGCTCGGCTTACGGCTACAGGCTGCTCAGCCGCGAAATCGTCCCCGCGCCCGATCTCGTGCGCGCGAAGCTCGACCTGCCGGCGAAATCGAAGCTGCTGCATTTGCGCTGCCTGCATATGGCCAATTCCACGCCGTGGCAGTTCGAAGACCGCTGGATCAATCTCGATGCCGTGCCGAGCGCGCGCGGGCAGGATTTTTCCACCATCGGCCCGAATGAATGGCTTGTGACCAACGCGCCGTTCTCGCGCGCGGACTTCGCTTTCCGGGCGGCCCGGGCTACGGCGGAGGAAACGGACCTGTTGCAGATCGCCGACGGCGAAGCCGTGTTCGTCGGCGAACGCACCACCTGGATCGGCAGCCAGCCGGTGACTTTCGTGCGCATGGTGCATCCGCCGTCGCACGTTCTTCGCACGACCTTGTAGCCGGCAAATGAAACGGGCGGCCGAAGCCGCCCGCCTGTTGCTATTCCAGTAGCTTACTTCACGCCGGATTTTTCGGCGATCCAGTCCTTGTAGTTCGCGATGCGCGTGTAAATGCCGTAGGCATTGGCGTGGCCGCAGGGCATGTCGGCATCGAGCGGGCCTTCGCCCCAGCTCACGATCCCGACCTGCACCGGCTTGCCGCTCTGGTCGATGAACAGCGGACCGCCGCTGTCGCCCTGGCAGGCGTCGCGCGCGCCGTCCTGTTCGCCGGCGCAAACCATGTTGCCGGTCAGCGGGTCGCCCATGGCCGGCGTGACCGCGCGGCCGATATCTTCGAGCGCGGCGTCGGTCAGCCGGAAGCGGCTGGCGTAACGCGCCAGAACCAGCGTCATGTCGCGGGCGAAGATGTCCTTGAGGCCGGTATTGCAGGCGGCGTTCGGAAAAAGCTTCATCTTGGCCATGAGCAGGTTACGCGGCATGCCGCCGGTCTCGGTGCGGCCCCAGCCGGTGACCGTCACGGCGCCGTCCTGCACGTCGGTGTCCGTCAGCTTGACCACGCCCTCCTTGGCCGGCGTGGCCAACCGGACAAGCCCAAGGTCGTTATCCATCGTGAAGGGGTTGTAGCCCTCATTGACGATGACCTCGGCCACCGGATGCCGCTCGCCTTCCGCGAGGTCGGTAGCGCCTGTCAGCACGACGAACTGGCTCGGATCGATCGGGCCGCCCGCGAAGACGAGGCAGTGCGCCGCGGTCAGCACCCATTCGGGCGCGATCAGGCTGCCACCGCAGAAATGCGCATTGAGCTGCGAGTCGGCGGTGTCGTCGAGCGACCCCGCGACCAGAAGCGAGACCTGGAACGGGAATTGGCCGGGATCGGCCGGGTAGCCGCCCACGACGCGGTCGCGCTCAACCTTCTGCTTGGCTTCGACACGGGCCTTGGCGCGGGCGAAGGGCTCCAGTTCGGCGCGCCCCTCGCCGGTCTGCGCGGCCGCCGGCATCGCCGTGGCGACGAGCGCGCCCGCGAGCAATCCTACGGCCAGCTTGGTCATTTTGGATATCAGCAATGTCGTATCTCCTGAGACGTTGCGATGGGGCGGATCGTGTCCTGAGATCCGCCGCCATCGATTCCGCCGCACGGCCCAAACCCCTTCAAGCAGCGCGACACAGCCAAGGCTGGCGGCCAATGTGGAATTATTTGCGGCAATGACGCAAGGGCATTTTTCCGGGTCTAGCCTGCTGTATTTCAATCCGAATCGGGCGCAGATAGCGAGCGAGGCGAGACCCGAAGGGGGCCGAACACGATATGGCCACGATCGCTGTTTCTGCTTCGAACGTTGGGCATTGGGGCAACAGAACATGAAGCATCTTGCAGCATCGGCGCTGGCGCTTGCCGTCGCGTTGACGACCTTTGACGCTGTCGCGCAGTCGAACGAAGGCGACGGACAGAAGCGCGGAACCGCCGCGGCCATTGCGATCACGCCGGACAATTTCGAACCGACGAAGGCGTTGGACGACACCGTTCCCGCCGGCAAGGCGCGCACGGTGCCAGCACCGACGGCGCAGATGTTCACCGCGCTCGCGCGGGGCAGCGACGGAGCCGAGAGCCGCATCGCCGCGCCAGCCTCTGTTGCCGATGCGTTGAAGGAGCCGCCGCGCGTCGCGCAGTCGATTGGGAAGGCTGAAGCGCCGCGCGATCCGGCGTTCGGCGCGCGCCAGGTCTTCGGGGCGGATGATCGCGTACGCATCACCGAGACGGAAAAGTATCCGTTCCGGGCTTTCGGTTTCCTGCAGATCGAAAAGCAGAACGGCAAGTTCTCCGGCTGCTCGGCGACGCTGATCGGGCCGCGCACGGTGCTGACCGCCGCGCATTGCCTCTACGACCATGAGAATGGATGGCGCAAACGCTTTACCTTCGTGCCCGGCATGCGGGTGATGGGCGAAGCGCCCTATGGCGTCTATGAATCCGAGACCGCCTATATCCTCGAAGGCTACATCAACAATTACCAAGGCTATTACGGCTCGGTCGTGCCGTGGGATCTCGGTGTCGTCACACTGCGAGAAGCGGCCGGCAATACGGCCGGATGGCTGGCGATCGGCCACAATCCCGGGCTGAGCGCATTCACCGCCAACATCATTGGTTATCCCGGCGACAAACCCGAAGGGACGATGTGGCGCGCGACCTGCGACGTCGCCGACGCCGACATCGGCATCCTCACCTTCGCCTATCAGTGCGACACCTTTCCCGGGTCAAGCGGGAGCGCGGTTTACGACTATGACGACGCGACCAAGTCGCGCATCATCTACGGCGTGAACGTGGCAGAGAACCCCATCGAGAACACGGCGGTGCGGCTGAACGGGCCGTATTTCGAATGGGTGCGCAGCCTGATCAAATAGGCGCTACATCACCGCGCCGATCTGCCAGGGCACGAACTCGTTGTCGCCATAGCCGAGCTCTTCCGACTTCGACTTCTTGCCGGATGCGACCGCCAGGATTTCCTCGAATATCTGGCGGCCCTTCTCCTCGACGGAGACGCCGTCGAGGATGTCGCCGCAATTGATGTCCATGTCGTCGCCCATGCGCTCGTAGAGCGGCGTGTTGGTGGCGAGCTTGATCGACGGCGCGGGCTTGCAGCCATAGGCCGAGCCGCGTCCGGTGGTGAAGCAGATCATGTTCGCGCCGCCCGCCACCTGGCCCGTGGCCGAGACCGGGTCGTAGCCCGGCGTGTCCATGAACACGAAGCCCTTCTCGGTCACCGGCTCGGCATATTCGTAGACTGCGTTGAGCGTGGTCGAGCCGCCTTTTGCCGCCGCGCCGAGAGACTTTTCCAGGATCGTCGTCAGCCCGCCGGCCTTGTTGCCGGGCGAAGGATTGTTGTTCATCTCGCCGCCGAGGCGCGAGGTGTATTCCTCCCACCACCTGATCCGTTCGACCAGCTTTTCGCCGACCTCGCGGCTGCGGGCGCGGCGGGTCAGCAAGTGCTCCGCGCCGTAGATTTCCGGCGTCTCCGACAGGATCGCTGTCCCGCCATTGCGCACCAGCATGTCGGCGGCGACGCCGAGCGCCGGATTGGCCGTGATGCCGGAATAGCCGTCCGAGCCTCCGCATTGCAGCGCCAGCGTGATGCCGCTCGCCGGCAGGGTCTCGCGCTTCGCGGCATTGACGGCAGGCAGCATCTCCTTCACCCGCGCCAGCCCCTGTTCGATCGTCTTCTTCGTGCCGCCCGTCTCCTGGATCGTCATGGTGCGGAACGTGTCGCTTTCCTCGATGCCGTAGACGTTCTTCATCCGGCCGATCTGGAAGACCTCGCAGCCGAGGCCGACCAGCAGCACCGCGCCGAGATTGGGATTGCCGGCATAACCCCACTGTGTGCGCTGGAGCACGTCGAAACCTTCGCCGGAGCCGGCCATGCCGCAGCCCGTGCCATGGGTGAAAGAGACGACACCGTCGACATTCCGGAATTGATCGAGCAGGCCCGACCGTTCCGCCGCCTGCGCAATAAAGCGCGCGACGGATGCCGAGCAGTTCACGCTGGTTAAAATGCCGAGATAGTTGCGGGTGCCGGCGCGGCCATTGACGCGGCGATAGCCTTGGAACGTCGCCTGTTCGGCGACTGGCAGGATGGTCTCCGGCTTCGCGTCGGCGCAGAACTGATAGTCGCGCTCGAAATCATGCAGGACGACATTGTGCTCGTGCACCCAGTCGCCCGGCGCGATGGTCCCGCGCGCGAAGCCGATGATCTGGCCGAACTTGCGCACCGGTTCGCCGTCCGCGATCGGCGCAACGGCCATTTTATGGCCGAACGGGATGCGCGCCCGCGCCGCGATGCCGTCATGCGTTTCGCCGGCCTCGATCTTGCCGACCGCGATGACGACATTGTCCGCCGGCGACAGGCGCATCGTCTTCGGCTTGTCGAGGACTTTCAGCATGACGGTCTCGGCGCGACAGAACTTGTATGGTAGTTCCTATAGCCTATTCCGGGACCAAGGTAAAATCAGCCGGCTGAACGTCGATTTTCGGATGGCGGTATGCGCGCGGTGCCGGCGCCGCGCAGGTTGACCAGATTGCCGAACAGGATGAGCAGCGCGCCGACCGCCGTCCAGACATCGACCTGCTCGCTGTAGACCAGCCAGCCGACAAGGGCCGCCAGCGGAACGCGCAGGAAATCCATCGGTACGACGACGGTCGCGTCGGCATAGGTCATAGCCTTGGCCATGCAGAAATGGGAGAAGGTTCCGCAGATCGCGATGATGACCAGCCAGCCCCAGATTTCCGGGCTCGGCCAGCGCCATACGACCAGAGCCGGCACGAGGCCGGCTATGCCCTGGATGACGACCATCCAGAAGATGATCGTCAGCACGCTGTCGTGGCGGGTCAGGTTCTTCACCATGATCACCGAAACGGCGAAGCCGACAGCGGTCGCGAGCGCGATCAACTGGCCGGGATCGACATGGTCGAGGCTCGGCCGGACGATGACGACGACGCCGATCAGGCCGAGAACGACCGACACGGCCTTGGTCGGCGTGATGCGCTCGCCAAGGAACATCGCCGCCATGATCGCGATCCAGATCGGCATGGTGAACTCGATGGCGATCAACTGGCCGAGCGGGATCATGGTCAAGGCCAGCAGCCACGCGGCCTGCGCCGAATAGTGGACCAGGTTGCGGCCGATATGCTGCCCGATGACGTTCGACCTGACCGACGTAAGCCCGCCCGCGCGATGGACCAGCGGATAGAGCAACAGCAGGCCGATCAGGGCTCTGAGCTCCATGATCTGGAACACGTTGAGCTCGCGCTGCGCGGTGCGGCCGGCCACCATGATGCCCAGCATCAGCGTCAGCCAGCCGGTCATCCACAATGCGGCCTTGGTGATCGAGGGCTTCGTCGTCATGACGGGTGCATGTCAGCCGCCACGTCCGGTGGCAAGGTCATGTAACGGCGCAAGGTTGGACCAAGGCAAGCGTCACACGCCGAGATAGCGGTCCTGGAGGTCTGCGGTCAGTTCCCCCGGCAGGCCGGTCCAGACCGTGCGGCCCTTTTCGAGCAGCACGCAGCGGTCGGCGACCGGCAGCAGTTCGGACAGCGTCTTGTCGACGACGAGGATCGCCTGCCCGTGCTGCTTCAGCGACCGGATGGCGCGCCAGATGTCTTCGCGGATGACGGGCGCGAGGCCTTCGGTTGCCTCGTCGAGGATGAGCAGGCGCGGATTGATCATCAGGGCGCGGCCGACGGCCAGCATCTGCTGCTCGCCTCCCGACAGGGTCGCGGCCGACTGATAGAGCCGTTCGCCGAGACGCGGGAAAAGCGCCGTCACGGTGTCGATCGTCCACGGTCCCGGCCGCGCGGTGGCGACGAGGTTCTCCTCGACGCTCAGATTCGGGAAACACCGGCGACCTTCCGGCACGAGGCCGATGCCAGCGCGGGCGATGCGGAACGGCTTTTGCCTCGTAATGTCCATTCCGCCGAAAGTGATCCTGCCGGAACGGGCCGGCGTCAGCCCGCATATGGCGCGGATGGTGGTGGTCTTGCCCATGCCGTTGCGGCCCATCAGCGCGACGACGTCGCCGTCGCCGACATCGAGGTCGACGCCGAACAGGGCCTGGCTTGCGCCATACCAGCTCTGGATGCCTGACACCGAAAGCAGGCTCATGCGTGCGCCCCCAGATAGGCGGTGCGCACTGCGGGATCATTGCGGATATCGGCGACGCTTCCCGTTGCGATGATCCGCCCGTAGACGAGCACCGAGATTCGGTCCGCCAGCGCGAAGACCGCATCCATGTCGTGCTCCACGAGCAGGATGGGCGCTTCCGCCTTCAGCGTCGCCAGAAGCGCAGTCAGCGCCTTCGATCCTTCCGGGCCCATGCCCGCCATCGGCTCGTCGAGCAGGAAGGCCTTTGCCCCGAGCGCGAGCGCGATGGCGATCTCAAGCTGCCGCCGCTCGCCGTGGGAGAGTTCGGCAGCGGGAACCGTCGCCCGCACGGCCAGCCCGACGCGCTCAAGCTCGGCCATCGCCGGCTCTGTCAGGCTGCGGTCGGCGAGGACCGGCGCGAAGAAGCGGAAACTCGATCCCTGACGCGCCTGCACCGCCAGCATCACGTTGCGCAGCGCCGAGAATTCCGGGACGACCGAGGATATCTGGAAGGTCCGCCCGAGGCCGAGGCGGGCGCGCGCCGCCATGCGCAGCGGCAGCACGTCGCGACCGAGGAAACGGATCGAGCCCGCATCCGGCTTCACCAGCCCCATGATCTGCTGGATGAGCGTCGTCTTGCCCGCGCCGTTCGGGCCGATCAGCGCATGGATTTCGCCCGGCCTAAGGTCGAGGCTGACATTGTCCGTCGCCTTCAACGCGCCGAAGGTTTTGGAGAGGCCGGATATTTGAAGGACCGGGTCAGCCATGGCGGACTTTCCCCGCGATCAGGCCGATCAGGCCGCCGCGCGCGAACAGCACCACGCCGAGCAGGATGAGGCCGAGGAAAAGCTGCCAGCGCTCGGTCAGACCACCGAGCCAATATTCCAGCATGACGAAGACCATCGCGCCCGCTACTGGGCCGGCGAGACGCCCGGTGCCACCGAGGATGATCAGGACGATCAGCTCGCCCGACATCGGCCAGGCCAGCATGGACGGGCTGACGAAGCGGTTGAGCTCGGCGAACATCGCGCCTGCGATCGCCGCGACCATGGCCGAGATGACGAAGGCGGCGAGGCGGATCGGGAACGGCTCGATGCCGATCGCGGCGACACGCGTCTCGTTCTGGCGTGCGGCCTGCAATGCCGCGCCGAAGCGCGAATCGCGCAACCGCCAGAACAGCAGCAGCGCCGCGACCAGCAGGCCGAACGAAATCAGGAAGAGGTCCACGGGCCGCGCCGTGTTCGCTCCGGGAAAACCGTTGCGCATGGCGATCGACAGCCCGTCCTCGCCGCCATAGGCGGGCCAGGAGATGGCGAAATAATAGATCATCTGCGCGAAGGCGAGCGTGATCATGATGAAGTAGACGCCCGATGTGCGCAGGCTGATCGCGCCGGTGACGAGCGCCGCAAGCCCCGCGAACACTGCGGCCATGATCCAGGCCAGAGGCATCGAGGCCGGCAGGTTCAGGCCGAACAGCGGCTCGGCGTTCATCGCATGTGAGGCGACGATGCCGGCCGCATAGCCACCGATGCCGAAAAAGGCCGCATGGCCGAAAGACACCAGCCCGCCGAGGCCGAGCGCGATGTTCAGGCCGACCGCCGCCAGCGCCAAGATGGCCATGCGCGTCGCCAGTGTCACGTAGAACGGATGGCCAAGCGCCTGCCCTGCGAATGGCAGGGCCAGCAGGGCCACCAGCACGGCGATCGAGAGGACGGTTTCGCGCTTCATCAGGTCACGATCCCGCCGCGAACAGGCCCTTGGGCCGCAACGCCAGGATCAATGCCATGACGATGTAGATCGACATCGAGGCGAGCGCCCCGCCGATGCCTTGTGCTTGCGACGGGCCTATCAGTGCGGCGAGCAGATGCGGCAGCAGGAAGCGGCCGAGCGTATCCACCACGCCGACGAGCAGCGCCCCGACGAACGCGCCGCGGATCGAGCCGATGCCGCCGATGACGATGACGACGAAGGCGAGGATCAGCACCGGCTCGCCCATGCCGACCTGCACGGATTGCAGCGCGCCGACCATCGCCCCGGCAAGCCCGGCCAATGCCGCGCCGAGCGCGAAGACGATCGTGTAGAGCGTGCCGATGTCGACACCGAGCGCGCCGATCATCTCGCGGTCGCTCTCGCCGGCGCGGATGCGCATGCCGAGCCGCGTGCGGGCGATCAGCAGCGAAAGGCCGGCGGCGACCAGCAGGCCCACGCCGATGATCGCGAGCCGGTAGAGCGGATAGTGCAGGCCACCGGGCAGTTCGACCGCGCCCGCGAGCGACAGTGGAATGTCGAGATAGAGCGGGAACGAGCCGAAGACCCAGCGCGTGCCTTCCGAGAAAATCAGGATGAGTGCGAAGGTGGCGAGCACCTGGTCGAGATGGTCGCGGCTGTAGAGCCGCCGGATGACCGTCATTTCCACGATCGCGCCGGCCGCCGCCGCCGCGGCGAGGCTGGCGACGATGCCGAGCCAGAAGGAACCGGTCCACGCCGCGACCGCCGCGCAGGCGAATGCGCCCACCATGTAGAGCGAACCATGCGCCAGATTGATCAGGCCCATGACGCCGAAGATGAGCGTCAGCCCGGCCGCCATCAGGAACAGCATGACGCCGAACTGGATGCCGTTGAGGAGCTGTTCGAGGAGGAGGGCGGTGGACAAATGGACTATCCGGGTGAGCGCGACGTGGACGACCCCTCTCCCCGTTCAAGGGGAGAGGGTAAGGGTGAGGGGCGGAGCCAACGCTGCCAAGCTCCGCCGTCGCCCCTCATCCGTCACTTCGTGACACCTTCTCCCCGTAAACGGGGAGAAGGAAGATCATCACTTCAGCGGGCACTTCTCGGCATAGGCGTCGCCATGGTCGGTGAAGGCGGTGGCCACGATCTTGTTCGTCAGCACGTCGCCATCCTTGTAGACCTCGCGCACATAGAGGTCCTGGATCGGATGGTTGTTGGTGTTGAACTTGAACTTGCCGCGCACAGTCTGGAAGTCGGCCGCCTTGAGCGCCGCGCGGAAGGCGTCCGCGTCCTTTACGCTGGCCTTCGCATTCGCCGAGACCAGAAGATTGGCGGTGTCGTATGCCTGCGCCGCGTAGACGGACGGGATGCGGTTGTAGGCCTTCTTGAATTCCTCCACGAAGGTCTTGTTGGCCGCGTTGTCCAGGTCCGGAGACCATGAGGCCGTGTTCTTCGCGCCGACAGCCGCGTCGCCGATGGCGGCGAGCACGTCCTGCGAGAAGGAGAAGCCGGGGCCGATCAGCGGCGTGCCGACGCCCGACTGCGCATATTGCTTGACGAAGGCGATGCCCATGCCGCCCGGCAGGAAGAAGAAGACGGAATCGGCGCCGGACGCGCGGATCTGCGCGATCTCCGCCGCGTAGTCGGTCTGGCCGAGCTTGGTGTAGACCTCGCCCGCCAGCTCGCCCTTGTAGTAGCGCTTGAAGCCGTTCAGCGAGTCGGTGCCGGCCGGATAGTTCGGCGCCATGATGAACACCTTCTTCAGCCCGGCCGTCTGCGCATACTGGCCG
>Ga0209792_1000629_pt1 | contig 22905 bp, 18 predicted proteins | sample EBPBio142005_DNA_FD_185860 | JGI IMG/M metagenome (GOLD analysis project Ga0209792, IMG submission 185860) | Wastewater treatment Type I Accumulibacter community from EBPR Bioreactor in Madison, WI, USA - Reactor 1_6/14/2005_ DNA (SPAdes)... | ecosystem: Engineered > Bioreactor > EBPR >... | reverse complement strand
GCTGCTCTTTCGTCAGGCGCACGCCCGTGCCCACGCAGTCCGGGCACCAGCCATGCTTGCTGTTGTACGAGAACAGGCGCGGGTCCAGCTCGGCGTAGCTGGTCGCGCAAACGGGGCAGGCGCGCTTGGTCGAGAAAACCTGCACTTGGCCGATGTGCGCCGTGGGCATGCCCTCCTGCAGCGCCCGCTCCAGGTCACCAAGGTCGCTCAGCACATGCAGCACGCCCTTGCCCAGCTCCAGCGCCTTGGAAAGCTGCGTGCGCAATTCACCCTCGTGCTCGGCCGACACCCGCAGACTGGCCACGGGCAGTTCTATGGTGTGTTCCTTGAAGCGGTCAATGCGCGGGAATCCCGTGGTCGGCAGGAAGTTGCCGTCCACGCGCAGATGTGTGTAGCCGCGCGGGCGCGCCCAGTCGGCCAACTCGGTGTAGACGCCTTTGCGGTTCACGACCAGCGGCGCCATCAGCCCGATGTGCTGGCCGCGAAACTGCGTGAGCAGCTGCGCGGCAATGCTGTCGGCGCTCTGCGGCTGCACGGCCGCGCCGTCGTGCACGCAGTGCTGCACGCCCAGCTTCACGTACAAGAGGCGCAGGAAGTGCCAGACCTCGGTGGTGGTGCCCACCGTGCTCTTCCTGCCGCCGCGCGACAGGCGCTGCTCTATGGCCACCGTGGGCGGTATGCCGTAGACGGCGTCCACCTCGGGCCGGCCCGCAGGCTGCACGATGGAACGCGCGTAGGCGTTGAGCGATTCCAGGTAGCGGCGCTGGCCCTCGTTGAACAGGATGTCGAAGGCCAGCGTGGACTTGCCGGAGCCGCTGACGCCGGTGATCACGTTGAAGCGGCCGCGCGGGATGTCCACGTTCAGGTGCTGCAGGTTGTGCTCGCGGGCGTTCACGATCGCTATTACTCCCTCCCCCTCTGGGGGAGGGCTGGGGTGGGGGCCAGCGCCGCCAGCCCCCATCCCAACCTTCCCCCAAGGGGGGAAGGAGCCAGAAAGCCGCGCCTCCTGCACGCCGTGGCCGCCCTCGCCCAGCGCCTGCTCGTACTCGCGCAGCGCCTGCGCCGTATGCGAATGCGGGTGCTGGCGCAGCTCCTCGGGCGGGCCTTCGGCCACCAGGCGGCCGCCGGCATCGCCGCCCTCGGGCCCCAGGTCTATGAGCCAGTCGCTGGCGCGGATGACATCCAGGTTGTGCTCGATGACGATGAGCGAGTGGCCCGCGTCCAGCAGCTTGCGCAAGGCGCGCATCAGCTTGGCGATGTCGTCGAAGTGCAGCCCCGTGGTGGGCTCGTCGAATAGGAACAGCGTGCCCCTGCGCGCGATGGGCTGGCGCGATTTGGCCTGGCTCTTCGCCGCCTCGGCCAGAAAGCCCGCGAGTTTGAGGCGCTGCGCCTCGCCGCCCGACAAAGTGGGCACGGGCTGGCCCAGGCGCACATATTCCAGCCCCACGTCCACGATGGGCTGCAGCGCGCGCAGCACCTCGCGATCCTTGGCGAACAGTTGCGCGGCCTCGTGCACCGTGAGCTCCAGCACCTGGGCCACGTTAAGCAGCCGCCCGCCGCGCTCTATGCGCACCTCCAGCACCTCGGGCCGGTAGCGCCTGCCGTCGCAGTCGGGGCAGCGCAGGTAGACGTCGGACAAAAACTGCATCTCCACATGCTCGAAGCCCGAGCCGCCGCAGGTCGGGCAGCGCCCGTCGCCCGAGTTGAAGCTGAACTTGGCGGCCGTGTAGCCGCGCTCGCGGGCCAGCGGCGCCACGGCGAACAGCTCGCGAATCGTGTCCCAGGCGCCCACATAGCTCACGGGGTTGGAGCGCGCCGTCTTGCCTATGGGCGACTGGTCCACGAAGACGACGTCGCTCAAATGATCAGCGCCCAGCAGGCGGCCATAGCGGCCGGGCGATTCCGTGGCCTTGCCGAAATGGCGCATGAGGGCTGGCGCCAGAATGTCCTGTATCAGCGTGGACTTACCCGAGCCCGAGACGCCGGTGACGGTGACCAGGCGCTGCAGCGGGAATTCCACGTTCGCGTCCTGCAGGTTGTGCTCGCGCGCACCTTCGAGGATCAGGCGCGGCGTGGCCTCCGTCACCAAGCGCTTCAAGCCCGTGCCTATCTGTTTATGCCCGCCCAGGTACTGCCCGGTGAGCGTGGGCGCGCGGCGCAGCGCGTCCACCGTGCCGTCGAACACGATCTGGCCGCCGCGCTCGCCCGGGCCCGGTCCCATGTCGATGATGCGGTCGGCCGCGAGCATGACGGCCGGGTCATGCTCCACCACCACTAGCGTGTTGCCAGCATCGCGCAGGCGTAGCATGGCCTCGGTGATGCGGTGCATGTCGCGCGGGTGCAGGCCGATGCTGGGCTCGTCGAGCACGAACAGGGTGTTGACCAGACTGGTGCCCAGCGCCGTGGTGAGATTGATGCGCTGCACCTCGCCGCCGCTCAGGGTGCGGCTTTGCCTATCCAGCGTGAGGTAGCCGATGCCGACATCGCAGAGGTATTTGAGACGGGTGGAGATTTCTTCGTGCAGCAGCTGTACGGCCTGCCTTTCTCCCTCTCCCCCTTGGGGGAGAGGGGGTGAGTCCGGCGCGATGCCCGATGCCGAGCCACCCTCACCCCTGCCCTCTCCCGCCAGCGGGAGAGGGAGTTTGGGGGCAAGCATGAAAAACCGCCTCAGCCGCTCGATCGGCAACAGCATCAAATCATGCAGGCACAACCCCGGCAGCGCCTCCAGCTGTGCGCGCGACCATTGCACGCCCTGCGGCACGAAGCGCTTCTCCGGCGCCAGCACCGCGTCGGCATCTTCCTTGCTGCCCACGCGCCACAGCAGGCTCTCGGTCTTCAGGCGCGCGCCCGCGCACACCGGGCATGGCGTGTAGCTGCGGTACTTGGACAGCAGCACGCGGATGTGCATCTTGTAGGCCTTGCCCTCCAGGTAGCTGAAGAAGCGGCGTATGCCGTACCACTGCTTGTTCCAGTTGCCCTCCTTGAAGCCGGGCGTGCCCTCTATCACCCAATGCCGCTGCTCGGCCGTGAGCTTGTACCAGGGCGTGTCGCGCGGAATGCCGGCGGCCTCGGCGTAGCGCATCAGGTCGTCCTGGCATTCCTTCCACGCGGGCGTCTGTATCGGCTTGATGGCGCCGGCGCGCAGCGTGAGCTTCTCGTTCGGAATGACCAGGCCCCAGTCCACACCGATCACGCGGCCGAAGCCGCGGCAGCTGTCGCAGGCGCCCACGGCCGAGTTGAACGAGAACATGGAGGCGATGGGCTCGGCGTAGCGCAGGTCGCTGTCGGGACAATGCAGGCCGGTGGAGAACTTCCACAGCTCGGGCACGCCCTCGTCCCGCAGGCGGTAGACGTTGAGCCGCCCGCCGCCGCGCTTGAGTGCGACCTCGATGGCCTCGACCACGCGCGCGCGCTCGGCGCCAGCCATGCGAAAACGGTCGGCCACCACGTCGAGCAGCTTCTTGCCGTCCTGCTCGCGCTCAGCCTGCACCCGGGTGAAACCGCTGGCCGACAGCCATTGCTCCAGCTGCTCGGCCGTGATGCTGGCGGGCAGCTCGACAGGGAAGGTCAGCACGAGGCGCGGGTCGCCATCGGCCATGCTGCGCCGCTGCAGCTCGGCGTAAATCGTGTCCGGCGTGTCGTGGCGCACGGGCAGCGCCGTCTTGCGGTCGAACAGCCCGCCGGCGCGCGCAAACAGCAGCTTCAGATGGTCGTTGAGCTCGGTCATCGTGCCCACCGTGGAGCGCGAGCTGCGTACCGGGTTCGTCTGGTCGATGGCGATGGCCGGCGGCACGCCCTCCACCTTGTCCACGGCCGGCTTGTCCATGCGGTCCAGGAACTGGCGCGCGTAGGCGCTGAAGGTCTCCACATAGCGGCGCTGGCCCTCGGCATACAGGGTGTCGAACACCAGGCTGGACTTGCCCGAACCGCTGGGGCCGGTGACCACGGTGAGCTCGCCCGTGCGTATGTCCAGGTCGAGGTTCTTCAGGTTGTGCTGGCGGGCGCCGTGGATACGGATCAGTCCCTGGGTCATGGGCGGTCTTTCTGCGGGGAGGCCGAACATTCTAGGGAGTGGTGGTTATCCGTGCCTGATCCGGTAGACTGCGATGCACCGTTAAACAATTGCTAACGTAAGCAAAGGGATGTAACTTATGCAAACATGGCAACAATGGGGTAGTGCATTGGTATTTGGGGCTGTCCTGGGCGCGGCCCAGGCGCAGATTCTGGTGGGTCAGACCGCAGGCTTTTCGGGCGTGGTCGGCCCGGGGGTGCAGGAGACTGCCGCCGGCGCCAAGCTCTATATTGATGCCGTGAACGCCAAGGGCGGCATCCACGGCCAGAAGATCGAGCTGATCGCCATGGACGACAAGTTCGACCCAAAGACCGCTGGCGAGAACGCCCGCACCCTCATCGAGGACAGGAAGGTCGATGTGATGTTCCTCACGCGCGGCACGCCACACACCGAGGCCATCATCCCGCACCTGGACAAACATGGCGTGGCCCTGGTCGGCCCGTCCACGGGTGCCATGGTGCTGCACCAGCCCGTGCGCAAGAACGTCTTCAACGTGCGCGCCACCTACCAGCGCGAGGCCGAGAAGGCCATGGCCCACCTGGCCACGCTGGGCATGGCGCGCATCGCCGTGCTCTATGCCGACGACAGCTTTGGCGCCGACGGCGTGGCCGGTGCGCAAAAGAGCCTGACGCAGGCCCAACTGCAGCCCGTGGTGCTGGAAAAGTTCAGCCGCGCCCAGCCCGACTTTGCCCCCCTGGCTGCCAAGATTGCGCAGGCGCAGGCACAGGCCGTGATGGTCATCGGCTCGGGCACCACCGTGGTCGATGCTTATTCGGCGCTGCGCAAGGCCGGCTCGACGGCGCAGCTCGTGACCCTGTCCAACAACGCGTCGAGCGGCTTCATCAAAAGCCTGGGCGAACATGCGCGCGGCGTTATCGTGTCGCAGGTCTATCCCAACGAACGCAGCCTGAGTTACCCCTTGGTGCGCGACGTGATGGAGCTGAACAAGACCAGCGGCCAGGGCGAGGTCAGCCCCGCCATGCTCGAAGGCTTTGCCGCTGCCAAGGTGCTGGTCGAAGGCCTGCGCCGCGCCGGCCCCAAGCCCACACGCGACAGGATCCGCGCCGGGCTGGAATCGATACAAAGCCTCGACCTGGGCGGCCTGCAGCTTTCCTACGACGGGGGCGACCACACGGGGCTGGATTTTGCCGATCTGTCTATCATCAGTGCGGATGGCAAGTTCCGCCGCTAGGCGGGGGGCTCTCAGCCAGTTCCAATGAAAACAGGCCTCACACAAATGTGTGAGGCCTGTTTGATTCGATCTGACTCAGGCCCGATTCCAAGAGTCGGGCTCAGGTTTCAGGCGGCTTGCGCCGCCAGAGATCAGAAGTTGTGGCGCACGCCCAGGGCGAGGGAGCTGAAATCAGCAACGGTGCCTTGGTTGTTCAGCTTGGTGTAGTAGGTGTAGACCTTGGTGCGCTTGCTCAGGTTGTAGTTGTAGCCCAGCGTCCACTGGGTGGCGGCGCCACTGTTGGTGTCGCTCCAGTCATTGGCGCGGCCCAGGTTCACGTGGAACTCGGATGCACCCATGGCGTACATACCCGCCAGGCGGAAGTTGTTACGCGTGCCAGCACCAGTCGGGACGATCTGGTTGTCGTCCTTGTTGCGCTGGTAGTAGCCACCCACGGTGAACTGGCCGAAGGTGTACAGAGCACGCAGACCAACCTGGTAGTTGCTGTTCACATAGCTGTAGCCAGCGCCCAGGTGCAGAGGGCCCATGTTGTAGTTGGCAGCCAGGTCGTAGCCATTCTTTTGCGGCAGGCTGGCGTCCTTCTCGTGCAGAGACATCGCGCCGTCGATCGTCAGGCCACCCAGGCTGGGAGTGCGATAGCCGATCTTGTTCTTGGTGCTCATGCCACCAAACCACACAGGGTCGTAGTACAGAGCGTCCGACGACGAGCCGGTGTCGTGGTTGTGCATGCTGACATAGTCGGCCGTGGCGTAGTAGGACTCGGGCACGAAGTTGCCCAGGCGCACCATGCCGAAGCCGCCCGACAGATTCACTTCGCTCTGACGCGCAAAGCTCATGCCGTTGGTGGCATGGGTCCAACCGGAGCCCGTACCGTCGTCAGAATTGAAGCCGCTCTCCAGCTGGAAGCCAGCCTTCAGGCCGCCGCCCAGGTCTTCCGTGCCCTTGAAGCCAAAACGCGACGAGTTGTTGAAAACGCCGGTCTTGGAAACGCTTCCCAACTTTTGGCGCTCAACGGTGGTGTTCACGCGGCCGTACAGCGTGACGCTGCTTTGTGCGAAAACGGCGGAGGTGCCGACCAGCGCCAGGGTGGCGAGCAGCAGACGATTGGCTTTATGCATGGGGAAGTCCTTGAATGTTCGTGTCTATCAGGGGTAGTAGGCACTGCTTGTGTCCGGCATTTGACCAACGAGCACGAGGTGCGTCTACAGCCCAAATTTTAGGAGCAGAGCCGCCTCAAGCGCCCCGTTTACCGTCCGAACTGACGCTTTAAAGCAACAACCCCGCCTGAGCGGGGCTGTTGCAACGGGGTGAAGCGGGCCCGGCGTTCAGTCGTTGGCGTAGATGTCCACGTCCTTGGTTTCGCGCAGGAACAGCATGCCCACCACCAGGGTCATGCCGGCGATGATGATGGGGTACCACAGGCCGTTGTACATGTTGCCGGTCTGGGCCACGATGGCAAACGACATGGTGGGCAGCAGGCCACCGAACCAGCCGTTGCCGATGTGATACGGCAGGCTCATCGAGGTGTAGCGGATGCGCGTGGGGAACAACTCCACCAGCATGGCGGCAATGGGGCCGTAGACCATGGTCACCAGAATCACCAGATAGGTCAGGATGGCGACCATCATCATCTTGTTCATCTTGGCGGGATCGGCCTTGGCGGGGTAGCCGTCGGCCTTCAAGGTGTCGGCCACGGCCTTCTTGAAGGTGGCGTCCTTGGCCTTGGCCTCGTCGGCGGGCAGTCCCTTGCTGCTGTAGCTCGGGATCACGTCGTCACCGATCTTGATGACGGCCGGCGTGCCGGCCGGTGCGGCCTCGTTGTCATAGCTGACCGAACTGGCGGCCAGCACCTGCTTGGCGATGTCGCAGGAGCTGGTGAACTTGGCCGTGCCCGTGGGGTTGAACTGGAACGAGCATTCCTTGGGGTCGGCCACCACCACCACCTTGCTGTTGACTTGGGCAAGGGCCAGATCCGGGTTGGCGGCCTCGGTCAGCGCCTTGAACACGGGGAAGTAGCTCACGATGGCCAGAGCGCAGCCCAGCATGATGATGGTCTTGCGGCCAATCTTGTCCGACAGCGAGCCGAAGATCAGGAAGAACGGCGTACCGATCAGCAGGGCCGCGGCGATCAGCAGGTTGGCCGTGACCGGGTCCACCTTGAGCTGCTGCGTCAGGAAGAACAGTGCATAGAATTGGCCCGTGTACCAGACCACGGCCTGGCCGGCCGTAAGACCGAACAGGGCGATCAGCACGATTTTGAGGTTCTTCCACTGCCCGAAGGACTCGGTCAGAGGCGCCTTGGAGGTCTTGCCCTCGGCCTTCATCTTGCGGAAGGCGGGCGACTCCGACAGCTGCATGCGGATCCACACCGAGATAGCCAGCAGCAGGATGGACACCAGGAAGGGAATGCGCCAACCCCAGTCGTTGAAGGCCGGTTCGCCCATGATGGTGCGCGTGCCCAGAATCACCAGCAGCGACAGGAACAGGCCCATGGTCGCCGTGGTCTGGATCCAGGCCGTGTAGGCGCCGCGCCTGCCGTTGGGCGCATGTTCGGCCACGTAGGTGGCAGCGCCGCCGTACTCGCCACCCAGCGCCAGGCCCTGCAGCAGGCGCAGGATGATGAGGATCACGGGCGCGGCCACACCGATGCTGGCGTAGTTGGGCAGGATGCCCACGATGAACGTGGAAATGCCCATGATCAGGATGGTGACCAGGAAGGTGTACTTGCGTCCGATCAGGTCGCCCAGGCGGCCGAAGAACAGGGCTCCAAAGGGCCGGATGATGAAGCCGGCGGCAAAGGCCAGCAGGGCGAAGATGAAGGCCGATGTTGGGTCGAGCCCGGCAAAGAACTGCTTGGCGATGATCGCCGCCAGCGAGCCGTAAAGATAAAAGTCATACCACTCGAACACCGTTCCGAGGGATGACGCGAGGATCACCTTGCGTTCCTCGGGCGACATGGGGCGTGCAGCCACCTTGACGCCCGCCGCTTGTGTAGCGCCGATTGCCATAGTTTGTCTCCTGTCTGTCTAGTTGGAATCACAGGCACTTACAAATGCCTGTAACACCACTATCTGCGTGCCTACTGACGGCGTGCTGACGCATTTCTTACGCAAACTGACGCCTAACTGAATGCGGCCTTACATACCAAGCAGAAACCCTTAGCTGCCGTTTTTGCATGTGAAAAACTGCCCAATACGTCCTGAATGCCACGTCTTTACACCGTTGCAGCGCGTAAGCAATTGGTCAGTCGCACTTCGCAGAATGCGCCCCGTTCGTGTATCCCATCAACGGTGTGCACAGCACTTCATCCCCAAAGGAGACAAGCATGACCGACCCCGTCGTTGAAAAGATTCAACGCCACCCGAAGTACCAGGAGTTGCGCGCAAGGCGCAACCCGCTGGGCATCGTGCTGACGATATTGATGCTGGTCGTGTACTACGGCTACATCGGATTGATCGCGTTCGACAAACCCTTTCTTGCCAAGCCCATTGGCGCGGGCGTGACCTCGCTGGGTATTCCCATCGGCATGGGTGTGATCCTGTTCACCATCGTCATCACCGTGTACTACGTGCGCATCGCCAACAACAAGTTCGACGCGCTGACCGAAGAAATCATGAAGGACGTGACGAAATGAGCCGTTCCACCACCCTCGCCAGCGCAGCGCTGGCCATCGCCGCCCTCGCGGCTGCTGGCGTGGCGCAAGCCGCCGGCGGCGACGTAGGCCAGGCCGCCAAGCAGGAAACCAACTGGACGGCCATCATCATGTTTGGCATCTTCGTGGCCGCCACTCTGTGGATCACGAAGTGGGCCGCTTCCAAGACCCGTTCGGCCGCGGACTTCTACACCGCCGGTGGCGGCATCACGGGCTTCCAGAACGGCCTGGCGATCGCGGGCGACTACATGTCGGCTGCTTCCTTCCTGGGTATTTCGGCGGCGGTGATGGCCAACGGCTATGACGGCCTGATCTACTCCATCGGCTTCCTGGTGGGCTGGCCCATCATCACCTTCCTGATGGCCGATCGCTTGCGCAACCTGGGCAAGTTCACCTTCGCCGACGTGGCCGGTTACCGCTTCGAGCAGGCACCGATCCGTCTGTTCGCCGCTTCGGGCACGCTCATCGTGGTGGCCTTCTACCTGATCGCGCAGATGGTCGGTGCCGGCCAGCTCATCAAGCTGCTGTTCGGCCTGGAATACTGGATGGCAGTGGTCATCGTGGGTGCGCTGATGATGGTCTACGTGCTGTTCGGCGGCATGACGGCCACCACCTGGGTGCAGATCATCAAGGCGGTGATGTTGCTCGCCGGCGTGAGCTTCATGGCCTTCATGGTGCTCGCCAACTACGGCTTCAGCCCCGAGGCGCTGTTCGCCAAGGGCGTGGAAGTGCGTACGCAGATTGCCGCCAACACCGGCATGACGGCGGAAGAAGCAGCCAAGAAGGGCCTGTCCATCATGGGCCCTGGCGGCTTCATCAAGGACCCCATTTCCGCCATCTCCTTCGGCATGGCGCTGATGTTCGGCACGGCCGGCCTGCCCCACATCCTGATGCGCTTCTTCACCGTGCCCAACGCCAAGGAAGCACGCAAGTCCGTGGGCTGGGCCACGGTGTGGATCGGCTACTTCTACATCCTGATCTTCATCATCGGCTTTGGCGCCATCACCATGGTGCTGACCAACCCCGAGTTTGCGGATACCGTCAAGGGCGTGATCCACGGCGGCGCGGGCACGGCCAACATGGCTGCGGTGCTGGTGGCCAAGGCAGTGGGCGGCAACATCTTCTACGGCTTCATCTCGGCCGTGGCGTTCGCCACCATCCTGGCCGTGGTCGCGGGTCTGACGCTGTCGGGCGCCTCCGCCGTGTCGCATGACCTGTACTCCACCGTGATCAAGAAGGGCAAGGCCGACAGCGCCGCCGAGCTGAAGGTCTCGCGCATGACCACCCTGGCCCTGGGCGCCATCGCCGTGGTGCTGGGCATTCTGTTCGAGAAGCAGAACATCGCCTTCATGGTGTCGCTGGCCTTCGCGATTGCCGCGTCCGCCAACTTCCCACCGCTGATCCTGTCCATCCTGTGGAAGGGCTGCACCACGCGCGGCGCGGTGATCGGCGGCTTCCTGGGCCTGATCTCCTCGGTGGGCCTGACCATCGTGTCGCCCTCGGTGTGGGAAGCAACCTTTGGCAACCCCGCCGGCTCGGCGCTGTTCCCCTACTCGTCGCCGGCGCTGTTCTCCATGACCATCGGCTTCGTGGGCGTGTGGCTGTTCTCGGTCACCGACAGCAGCGCCCGCGCCAAGAAGGACCGCGAGGCCTTCCCGGCGCAGCAGGTGCGCTCGGAAACCGGCCTGGGCGCATCGGGCGCATCGGGCCACTGAGCACCAGAACCACATGAGGGAGGGGCCCCAGAAGCCCCCGCCAAGCCGGGCCACAGAGCCCGGCTTTTTTTTGGCTCCAGAATGGCGATCAGCCGGCACGCAACTGCACGCCCTCCATGCTCGGCGCCTGCAATGGCGCAGCGGGACTGCCCCCGCGCACGGGCGCAAAGCGGCCCGCGTTCCAGTCGTCCAGGGCCTGCTGCATTTCGTCCTGGCTGCGTGCGACGAAGTTCCACCACAGCAGGATGTCTTCGCCCAGGGGCGTGCCGCCAAGCAGCAGCAGCTGCGCGGGCCCTTCACAGCGCAGATCCAGTGCCTGGCCGCCGGGCGCGAAATACAGCCATTCACCCGGTTCGATGCGTTCGCCGGCCGCGCTGGCTGCACCCTGTAGCACCAGCAGGGCATACTCAAAATCCGCGCGCAGAGGCACGCTTGCATGGGCCGCGCCCCCGGCTGCCAGATCCACCCCCATGAGGGGCGAATACACGGCGGCCGGCGACGACTGACCCAGTGCCGTACCGGCCAGCACAGTGGCACTGAAGCCGCCGACCGTCACGACCGGCAGATCGGGATAGTGATCGAACGCGGGTGCGCGCCGGCGCTCGGCCTCGGGCAGCGCGATCCACAACTGCGCCGCATGCAGGCGCGCGCCGTCGGTGAGCGAGTCTTCGGTGTGCGCAATACCACTGCCGGCCGTCATCAGATTGACCTGGCCGGGACGGATGATCTGCTCATGGCCCAGCGAGTCACGGTGCACGATCTCGCCCTCGATCATCCAGGTGAAGGTCTGCAGCCCTATGTGCGGATGCGCCCCCACATGCATGCCCTGACCGGCAGCAAATTGCACCGGCCCGGCATGGTCGAGAAAGCACCAGGCACCGACGCTGCGGCGCTGGCGATACGGCAGTGCGCGCGCCACCGGCATGTCGACGCCGATGACCGAGCGGCGTGCCTGGTAGCGTGTGGGTGCGGGGGTTGTGTTCATGCCTGCCTCCTGTGTGGCGCCATGCGCCAGCGAACTGCCGTGGCCGTCAAGCCTGGTGGCCAGACGGAGCCGTGTCGAGGGAAGGGTCGATGCTCAGGCCAGCTTGCCAGCCACTTCAACCAGGCGGCGTGCCTGGTGAGCAATGGCCGCCCGGCGCTCCTCGGTGAATTCCTGGCCCTGGGTATGGCTGTAGCCGTAGGGGTTGCCACCGGCCTTGAAGATCGCAGGGTCGGTGAAGCCCGGAGCCACCACGATGCCGCCCCAGTGCATGACGGTGGCGTAGAAGGACAGCAGCGTCGTCTCCTGCCCGCCATGGGCGTTCTGTGCCGACGTCATGGCCGACACGGCCTTGTTGGCCAACCCGCCCTTGGCCCACACGCCGCCCAGGGTGTCGATGAAGGCGCGCATCTGGCTGGCCATGACGCCAAAGCGCGTGGGCGCCAGGATCAGGTAGGCGTTGGCCCATTCCATGTCGGCCGCCGTGGCATGCGACACATCGGCCGTGCGCTCGGCGTGCTCCTTCCAGGCCGGCTGTCCGGCCACCACGGCGGCCGGGGCCGTCTCGGGGGTTTTCAGCAAACGCACCTCGGCACCGGCGGCGCGCGCCGCCTCGGCGGCGATCTCGGCGGCCTGGTGGTTGGTGCCGTAGGTCGAGTAGTAAATGACGGCTAGTTTGACGCTCATGATGGTTCGCTCCTGTTCAAGCGGTTGGGGAAATGCGGCCAAAGCGGCCACGGTTGAAATCTTCTATGGCCTGTTCGATCTGCTGCACGCTGTTCATGACGAACGGCCCGTAGCCGATCACCGGCTCGCCGATGGGCTGACCGGCCAGCAGCAACAGCCTGGCGTCGCCTTGCGCCTCGATGCACACGCCGGCGCCCTGCGCGGACAGCGTGGCCAGATCGATCGGCTGCAGCTGGGCCTCGCCGTTGACCCGGAGCACGCCTGAGCGCAATGCCAGCAGCGTGCTCCAGCCCTCGGGCTGGGCGATCTCCAGCTGGTGCCCGGCGGCGAGCTGCACATCCAGCACATTCATGGGCGTGAACGTGCGGGCCGGGCCGTGCACGCCCTCGTATTCACCAGCGATCACTCGCAGCTGCCCGGCCCCATCGGGGAGGGTGACGACCGGAATCTGCGCCGCAGTGATGGGCTGGTAATGCGCTGGCGTCATCTTGTGCGCCGCCGGCAGGTTGACCCACAGCTGTATGACCTCGAACGCGCCGCCGCGCGCGGCGTAGTCGGCGGAGTGGAACTCCTCGTGCACGATGCCAGCGCCGGCGGTCATCCATTGCACGTCGCCCGCACGTATCACGCCACCTGCACCGGTGGAATCACGGTGCTCGACCTCGCCATCGAAGACCATGGTCACGGTCTCGAAGCCGCGGTGCGGATGGCTGCCCACGCCGCGCCGCTGTGTGGTCGGAGAAAACATGGTGGGTGCCGCGTAGTCCAGCAGCAGAAACGGGCTGCGCTCGGCCACGCCCTCGCCGCTGTAGCCAAACATGCCCTGCACCGGAAAGCCGTCTCCCACCCAGTGGCGACCTGGCGCGCGGCGCGTGGAAAGCACGCGTTTGGGCGCAACAGTGATGGTGGTATCGCTCATGAATGCCTCCTGTACGGGCGCTCTCACCCACGGCCAGTGCCGCGGGCTGCACCCGGCGCCGGCCATGGTGCCGACGCAATGGTTGCATGGTACTGATGATTCAATCAGAGATAAATTGCCAATTCAAACGTTTATCGTTCTATATTCAGAACGATCAAACCACCGTACTCGCCATGGAAAACATTGATGACCTGGCCTATTTCGCCCTCGTGACCGAGCATGGGGGCTTTGCCGCCGCCGAGCGCGCCACGGGTGTGCCCAAATCCAAGCTGAGCCGCCGCCTGGCGGATCTGGAGGCACGCCTGGGCACGCGCCTGGTACAGCGCAGCACGCGCCGGTTTGCCGTCACCCCCATGGGTGAGCAGGTGCTGCAGCATGCGCGCGCCATGCTGGCCGAGGCCGAGGCCGCGCGCGCTCTGGTCGACGAGCAGACCAGCGCGCCGCGCGGCACGGTGCACCTGGCATGTCCGCCGGCGCTCTTGCAGACCACCGTGGGTGGGCTGCTGGTGCGCTTTCTCAATGCCTGGCCGCAGGTGCAGCTGCAGGTGCAGGCCAGCAACCGCAACATCGACGTGTGGCAGGACGGCGTCGATCTGGCGCTGCGTGTGCGCGCCCCCGACGCCGCACTGCCGCAGGACGAGGTGATGCGCCCGCTGGCGCTGAGCCCGAACCTGCTGGTCGCCGCGCCCCGTCTGCTGACCAGCATGCCGCCGCCTGCCCTGCCCGCCGATCTGGCGCGGCTGCCGACCCTGGGCCTGGGCAATTCACCCGATCAGCAGCGCTGGCGCCTGAGCGGGCCCGGCGGTGCGCAGGCCGAGCACCGCCACCAGCCGCGCCTGGTGGTGGACGATGTCGCCACCCTGCGTGACGCGGCATTGTCCGGCGTGGGTTGCGCGGTGCTGCCGCGCATGCTCGCACACGACGCGCTGGCTGCCGGCCTGTTGCAGGAGGTGCTGCCCGGCTGGGCGCCGCCGCCGGGCCTGATCCAGGCGGCCTACGCCAGCCGCCGCGGCCTGCGCCCCGCCGTGCGGCGCCTGCTGGACTGCCTCGCCGAGGGTTTTGCCGAGCTGATCACCCAGGGCCGCTGCCTGGAGCCGCCGGGCGGCGGCTGAGCGTTTTTCCCTCGTCCCCGAGATTGCGCTTGCTCAAGCCTCGCCGCGCAGACGGCGCAGCTTGATGAAGGCCATGGCGGCCATCACGGCGTCGTTGAGGGCGTCATGCGCCTCGCGCTCGGGCAGGCCAAGGTCTTGCATCAGCGTGGCAAAGCGCAGGTCGATCGAGGGGGCCTGCTGCTGGTAGGGCGGCAGCTGGCGGAACTTGTAGTCGTGGTACATGGCCGAGACCTCGATCTGCCGCTGCGGCAGCCCCATGCCCAGCAGCGGCCAGATGGCGCGGTTGAGCATGGCCAGGTCGAATTCGAGGTAGTAGCCCACCAGCGGGCGGCTGCCGATGAAGCGCATCAGCTGGCGCATGGCTTCATCACGCGGCAGGCCTCCTGCCACGTCGCGCTCGCGCAGGCGGTGGATGCGCACGCTGTCGGCGCTGACACCCTTTTCCGGGCGGATGAGCAGCTCTAGCCGTTCGCTGGTCAGGATGCGGTCGCCCACGATGCGCACCGCGCCGACGGAGATGATCTCGTCGCTGCGGGTGTTGAGCCCGGTGGTCTCGCAGTCCAGCGCCACCCACTCGTCATGCGGCGGCGGGTCGAACATATAGGCGAACTCGGGCTCGCCCAGGTGGTAGACCAGCCACCAGCGGCGAAGCCGCTCCCACCACAGGGGCGCCAGGTTGCTGTAGTGCCGGCTCATACGGCGTCCATGCGCAGGCGCTGGTGCAGCATGGCCTTGAAGCGCTTGACCACGGACAGCGTGTCCTTGAGCAGGTCGCGCTGCAGGCTGGTCAGCTTGGACGGATCGACGTTGCCGGTGACTGCGCGCTGCAGCTCCAGCTCATCGAGGCCTGCCTGCAGGCGCAGCTCCATGAGGAAGTGCAGGCCCTGCAGCAGCTCCTGGCCCAGCGCCGGGTCGAGCTGGCCTTCGCCCTGCAGCGCGGCGATGCGCTCGGTCGTGCTGGTGGCGCTGATGCGCCGCGCCAGCGCCAGGCTGCGCACGCCGTGGACGATGGGGAAGATGCCGGCCTTCTTCAGGTTGACGAGGTTCACGTCCTCGATGCCGAGCAGCCTGCCCCACCAGCCGGCTGGGCTGCCAAAGGCGTCTATGGCCAGGGCGAAGCGGGCGATCAAGGCGTCGTTCTCCGTGCCCAGCTGGAACAGGCGTTGGCGCACGGTGTTCAGCAGCAGGGCGTCGCCGGCGACGGCATGGGCATCGAGGAAGATGGCCAGGTGCATCAGGCTGTCGCCCTCGGGCTTGAGCAGCCAGTTGCGCACCTTGTCGCCGAACTCGCTCACCGTGCCGCGCCAGGCGGGGTTGCTGACCATGATGTGGCCCTGGCATTCGGGGTAGCCAAAGCCGGCCAACGCCTGGGAAAAGCGCTCGCAGATGGCCTGCAGATCGGCCGGTGACTCGTAGCCGTCGCGCAGCAGCAGGCCGTTATCCTGGTCGGTTTTCAGCAGCTGCTCGCCGCGGCCCTCACTGCCCATCACGTAGAGGCAGCTGTTGAGCAGCAGATCGCGCGGCGCAATCATCTGCCAGGCACGCTCGAACAGGCGCGCGTTGAGCTGCTGCACCAGCTGCGCCACCAGCGCAATGCGCGTCCCGCTGCGGTACAGCACGGACACCAGGCGCGTGACCTGGGCTGCAGCATGCTCCAGGGCCTGCAGGTCCTGGGCCTGCTCGATATGCACCGTGATCAGGTGCGACTGGTTGGCCAGGAAGCTGAACAGGTCCAGCGCCTCCAGGATGCCCAGCACCTCGCCGCCATCCCCCAGCACCGCGAGCCGGTGCACGCGCGCGCGCAGCAGCAGCGCCATGGCATCACCCAGCTGCTCGCCGGCGCGCACCGTCACCAGCGGGTAGCTGGCAAGCTCTCCCACGGTGATCTCGGTGAGCGGCCGGCCGTCGAGGATGGCGCGCTGCAGCGTGGTGTTGGAGAAAATCCCCAGCCCCTCAGTCCCCGCCGGCGCGCCCGGCAGGCCGCTGACCAGCACGCTGGTGGTGCGCTCATCCTGGAACACACGCACCACGGAGGTGATGTCGGTGCCCGCATCCACCACATGGGCCGGGCGCAGAAAGGCCTGATCCACGCGCGTGAGCGTGAGCGACTGCATCTCATGCTGCTCGGCGCGCTGCGCCAGGGTGCTGAGCTTTTGCCCGAGGTCGGAAAACAGCAGCGCGCCAAAGGTGCGGTTGCGCGCGATCAGCTCCTTGACCGTGGTGCGCGCCAGCTGGTAGGCCACGAGCTCCTCGGCCACGGTGAAGCGGCTGCTGACGCGTCCCGCCACCAGGCCACGGCCGTCGAAGGCGTCGTCAGGCCCAAAGGTGGCCAGCACCTCGTCGCCCTCCACCTGGGTGACATAGCCCTTGATGATGACGAACAGGTGCGCCGGCGTATCGCCCACATCGAGCACCACGGCGCCCTCGGGGTAGTAGGCAATGTCCACGCTGTCGCGTACCAGCGCCCGCTCCTCGGGGGTCAGGCAGTCAAAGGGCGAGGCAGAAAAATTGAAGGCGTTGGGCATAGGCCCGATTCAAACGTCCAAGCCTTGCTGCACGCTTGCAGCCTGGTCCCAATGGGCGTCGAACCAGGGGTCGGCGTCCAGCGCGGCGCGCAGCATGGGCAGGCTGTCCAGGCCCCAGAGCAGGCGGCCATCGACCTCGAACGCGGGCACGCCGAACACGCCGCGCGCGGCCGCGGCCTCGGTGTTCTCGCGCAGCCGGCGTTTGGCGCGCTCGGGGGCGTCATCGTCCTGGCGCAACTGCTCGGCCAGCTTCAGGCGCAGCGCGTCGAGGCGCGCGGGCGCGAGCGCGTCGGCCCCGCCCTGCCAGACATGGCGCAGGATGCTGCCGGCCACGAAGCGGTTGACCAGGCCGTCGTCGCTGCATTCCAGCGCCAGGCGCAGCAGCGGTAGCGGCGGAAAGGGGTGGCGCGCCGGCATGTCCAGCCCCACGCCCAGGCTGTGGCCCAGCCAGCTGGCATGGCGGTAGGTCCAGTCGCGCTTCGGGGCAATGCCCGCCGGGCCGGGGTTGCCGTGCGCCTTGAGCAGCGCGCCCAGCAGCACGGGGCGGTAGCTCAGGCGGTAGGACAGGCCTTCGAGCCGCTGCGGCAGCTGCTCGAAGGCCAGCCAGGCGTAGGGGGAGACGAAGTCGAGGTAGAAGGTGATTTCTTTCATTTCAGTGCCGTGCCTGCGAGACTGGGAGCGTCGGCATCTTGCCGGCCCTGTTCATGCACTGACGCTGCTGGCTCCAATTCCTTGGGCAGCGCCAGCCCGGCGCGGCGCAGCAATGCGGCCCAGATGGCGCGGCGCTCTGCATTGCCGGCCTTTGACCAGGCGCGTATGTCGTCCAGCGTGCGGAAGCAGCCCTCGCAGTGGCTGCGATCGGGCGTCATGCGGCAGACCGAGACGCAGGGTGATGGCAGGGCTTCGGTGTCAGATAGAAATTGGCCTCCAGCGCTTATCTGGCAAGCGCGGGCAGCTAGCATTTTTACGGTATTCATGGCTGCTGCGCCACATCTTCCACGGGTGCGCCCGTGAGCCGCTGCAGATCCTGCGGGCACAGCTGGAACACGCCATGGGGGTGGCCGGCCGCGGCCCAGATCACGTCGAAGCGCAGCAGCTCCCGGTCGATCAGCGTGACGGGCGGCTGGGCATGAGCCAGGGGCGAGACGCCGCCGATGGAAAAACCCGTGCGGGCCTTGACGAACTCGGCATCGGCGCGGCCGGTCTTGCCCACCAGGGCATCGACCTTCTTCTCGTCCACGCGCCGGTCGCCGGAGGTGATGACGAGCACGGCCGCGTCGTCGCTCTTGCGCCGGAAGATGATGCTCTTGGCGATCTGGCCCACGGCGATGCCCAGGGCGTCGGCCGCCTGCTGGGCGGTGCGGCAGGCGTCGTCGAGCATCACGGGCATGTGCGGGTGGCCGGCGGCCCGCAGGGCCTGGGCCACGCGTTGTACGCCTTCGGGGAGAGGTGTTGTGACTGTCATAAGAATTTGGAGCGCCGGCATCTTGCCGGCTCTTAGGAATGCCGGCGGGACGCCGGCGCTCCCAGTCGTGCACTGCCAAAGGGCCAATCACTGGCAACAGCAACCAGGCCCGCCTGGATCGGATTGTTGTCGATGTAGTCGATCACCGCCTGTAGATGGGTCTCGTCACGAATGTAACGATCAAAGTATTCCCGCTGCCAGAGCATGCCTTGGCGACCCATGGCCTGGTTGATGACCTTGGCAGTAAACGATTTCCAAACTTGGACGACCTCGGGCAAAGGATGCATGGGCTGCGTTTCAATGAGCACAGGCACGTGGTTCGGCATGACCACCCAGGCCAGCAGCCGGTAACGTTGGCCGTCGAAGTGCAGCAGCGCGTCTTGGACGGTGCGCGCATGGGCGGGATCACGCAGCAGGCATGCGCCGTGGCCGGCGTTGAGGTAGTCCTCCAGGGTCTGCCTGCGCCGCGCGTCGTCCGGTTCGGTTTGGCGCAGCCTCTCCATGACCTGGGCCGGCAGGGCGTCGGCGAGGCGGAAGGTGGTGGACTGGATCAGGCCCGGGTGGTCGAAGTGCGGCAGGTAGCCGCGGGAGTGCCAGCTCTTTGCCGGCGGGACGCCGGCGCTCCCGGGAGCGCCGGCATCTTGCCGGCTCTTGCTTCCAATCACCCCGCGCGTTTGTTGAGCAGCGCCACCGCCGTGCGCGAGTTCGGCTTGCGGCCCAGGAAGTCGCTGATGTACGCGCCGGCGTCCACCAGCCGATCCAGGTCGATGCCGGTATCTATGCCCATGCCCTGCAGCATGAACACCAGGTCTTCCGTGGCCACGTTGCCCGTGGCACCCTTGGCATAGGGGCAGCCGCCCAGGCCGGCGATGGAGGATTGAAAGTTCCACACGCCCAGCTCCAGCGCCGCCAGCGTGTTGGCCAGCGCCTGGCCGTAGGTGTCGTGAAAATGACCCGACACCGCGTCAACGGCGTAGTGCTGCAGCGTGGCCGCTATGGCGCGCTGCACCTTGGCCGGCGTGCCCACGCCTATGGTGTCGGCCACGTCCACGCGCTGCACGCCTATGCCCTTCATGAGGCCGGCCAAGTAGGCCACTCGCTCGGGGGCGATGTCGCCCTCGTAGGGGCAGCCCACCGTGCAGCTCATGGCCCCGCGCACGGCCACGCCGGCGGCCAGCGCGGCCTGGACGACGGGGGCGAAGCGCTCGATGCTCTCGGCAATGCTGCAGTTGATGTTCTTCTGGCTGAAGGCCTCGCTGGCGGCGCCGAAGACCACGATCTCGTCGGGCCTGTCGGCCTCGGCCGTCTCCCAGCCCTTGAGGTTGGGCGTGAGCACCGAGTAGCGCACGCCAGCCTGGCGCGCAATGCCGGCCATGACCTCGTGGTTGTCGGCCATCTGCGGCACCCATTTGGGCGACACGTAGCTGGTGACCTCGATCTCTTTGAGGCCAGCGGCCTGCAGGCGGTGCACCAGCTCGATCTTGACGGCGGCGGGCACGGGCTGTTTTTCGTTCTGCAGGCCGTCGCGCGGGCCTACGTCGATGATGCGGACTTGGGATGGCAGGGGCATGGTGGTTCCTTGGGTTCAATAGCCGCGCGCGTGATCGACGACGCCTGCGATAGGCTCGCCGCGCTCCAGCGCCGTCATCTTGCGCACGATCTGGGCAATGCTCTCGTCACGCAGGGTGCGCGCCGAGGTGTGGGGCGTGAGGGTGATGCGCGGCTCGCGCCAGAACGGGTGCTGCGCCGGCAGCGGCTCGGTGCGGAACACGTCCAGCGTGGCGCCCGCGACATGGCCGCTGTCGATCAGCGCCAGCAGGTCCTCATCGACCAGGTGCGCGCCGCGCGCCACGTTGATCACATAGGCGCCTGGCAGAAGGCGCGAGAGCGTGTCCTGGTTCATGATGTCCCGCGTCTCGGGCGTGAGCGGCAGCAGGTTGACGAGCACGCGCGTGCCCACCAGGAAGTCGCCAAAGCCCTCCGTGCCGCTGAAGCAGCGCACGCCCGCTATCTGCCGGGCGCTGCGGCTCCAGCCGAGCACGGGAAAGTCAAACTGCAGCGCGGCACGCGCCACGCGCTGGCCCAGCACGCCCAGGCCCATGACGCCCACGGGGAAGTCCTGGCGCAGGCGCGGCTTGCGGTAGCTCCAGCGGCCGGCGCGCATGTCGGCCTCATAGCCGCCCAGCTCACGAAAGTGGCGGATGAGGGCGTGGCACACGTACTCGGCCATCTGCACGGCCATGCCGGCGTCGTCCAGGCGCACCACGCGCAGGGCGGGCGGCAGGCGCAGCCTGAGCAGCGCATCCACACCGGCGCCGATGTTGAACAGCGCCTTCAGGCCCGGCTGCTCGTCGATGAACGGCTGGGGCGGCGCCCAGACCACGGCGTAGTCGGCCTGGGCCGCGCCGGGCTGCCAGACGGAGATATCGGCCTGCGGCAGGGCCGCAGCCAGGCCCTGTAGCCAGGGCTCGGCCTTGGTGTCGGTGCAGCAAAAGGTGATCTTCATGGCACGCGAGCGTACCGCGCCTGCAGGCCAGCTGCCGTCAAGCGGCGGAAAGCCTGAGCAGCTCCGCGCCTTCCGTCACCTGGTCGCCGGGGGCGTAGAGCAGCTCGGCGACCACGCCGTCGGCCGGCGCGGCGATGGTGTGCTCCATCTTCATGGCCTCCATGACGGCCAGGGCCTGGCCCTTGGTCACCTTGTCGCCGGCCTGCACGGCAAACGACACCACCTTGCCCGGCATGGGAGCCGTCAGGCGCCCGCCCTCGCCCTGCGTCTCACCGGCATGGGCCAGCAGGTCCAACGCCTGGATGCGCGTGGCGCCGCGCGGGGTGAACACATGGTCGATCTCGCCCTGGGCGTAGACCACGGCCTGCGTGCGCTGGCCCGCGTACTGCAGGTCCAGCGCGCCGCCGGCCGCGGGGGCAAAGGCCAGGGCGCCGCTGACGGCCGCCTCGCCCTCGCCCACCTGCAGCGTGTAGCCGCCGTCCTTCCCGTAGCTCAGCCAGGCCTTGGCGTGCTGCTCGCCGAAGTCGAACTCGAAGCGGCGCCGGCAAGGGATCAGGGAGCGCCAGCCGTCGCGGCGGCCGAAGGGGTCGGCGCCCTGCTCGGCCCGCTCGCGCTGCAGCTGGCTGGCCACGGCGGCTGCGGCTGCCAGCGGCAGGCCCACCTTCTCCTGGCCGAACAGCGCGGCCTCCTCGCGCTGGATCAGCGCGGTATCGAGGCGCGCCTGCGTGAAGGCGCCGCTGCCCACCACATGGCGCAGGAACTGCACATTGGTCGCCAGGCCCACGATATGCGTCTGGGCCAGCGCATCGTCGAGCCGCGCCAGCGCCTGCGCGCGGTTGTCGCCATGCACGATGAGCTTGGCGATCATGCTGTCGTAGAACGGGCTGATGGCATCGCCCTCGCGCACGCCGTCGTCGATGCGCACCTGGCCCCTTTCAAAGCTGGTGCAAACGGGCTTGCGGTAGACGGCCAGGCGGCCCGTGGCGGGCAGGAAGTTGTTGTCGGGGTTCTCGGCGCAGATGCGCGCCTCGATGGCGTGGCCGATGATCTTCAGCTCTTCCTGGCGTTTTGGCAGCGGCTGGCCGCCGGCCACGCGCAGCTGCCATTCCACCAGGTCCTCGCCGGTGATGGCCTCGGTCACCGGGTGCTCGACCTGCAGGCGGGTGTTCATCTCCATGAAGTAGAACTTCATGGCCTCGGGCGCCTCGTAGCCGCCGGGCTGCTCGACGATGAACTCCACCGTGCCCGCGCCCACATAGCCCACGGCCTGGGCCGCGGCCACGGCGGCCTGGCCCATCTTCTGGCGCAGGGCCTCGGTCATGCCGGGCGCGGGGGCCTCTTCCAGCACCTTCTGGTGGCGGCGCTGCACCGAGCAGTCGCGCTCAAACAGGTAGACGCAGTTGCCGTGCGTGTCGCCGAACACCTGGATCTCGATATGGCGCGGGCGCAGCACGTATTTCTCGACCAGCACCGCGTCGTTGCCGAAGCTGTTGATGGCCTCGCGCTGGCAGCTGGCCAGGGCCGCGGCGAAGTCCTCGCTCTTCTCGACCAGGCGCATGCCCTTGCCGCCGCCGCCGGCGCTGGCCTTGATCAGCACGGGGTAGCCGATGGCGTCGGCCTCGCGCTGCAGCAGCTGCGGGTCTTGATCTTCACCCTGGTAGCCGGGCACCAGCGGCACGCCGGCCTTGGCCATCAGGCGCTTGGATTCGGCCTTCAGGCCCATGGCCTGGATGGCCGACGCGGGCGGGCCGATGAAGACCAGGCCCGCGGCCGCGCAGGCCTGGGCGAAGTCCTCGTTCTCGCTCAAGAAACCGTAGCCGGGGTGAATCGCCTGGGCGCCCGTTTGCTTGGCGGCTTCGATGATGCGCTCCCAGCGCAGGTAGCTGTCCTTGGGGGCGCTTGCGCCAATGTGCACGGCCTCGTCGCAGGCGGCCACATGCTTGGCCTGGGCGTCGGCGTCGGAGTACACGGCGACGGTCTTCACGCCCAGGCGGCGTGCGGTGGCCGCAACACGGCAGGCGATCTCGCCGCGATTGGCAATCAGGATCTTGGTAAACATTCAAACCACCTTGGGAGAA
>Ga0209792_1000628_pt1 | contig 22922 bp, 30 predicted proteins | sample EBPBio142005_DNA_FD_185860 | JGI IMG/M metagenome (GOLD analysis project Ga0209792, IMG submission 185860) | Wastewater treatment Type I Accumulibacter community from EBPR Bioreactor in Madison, WI, USA - Reactor 1_6/14/2005_ DNA (SPAdes)... | ecosystem: Engineered > Bioreactor > EBPR >... | reverse complement strand
AGTCCGTCCTGTGCATCAAGGTGCTGGGTGGTTCCAAGCGTCGCTATGCAAGCGTTGGCGACATCATCAAGGTGAGTGTGAAAGAAGCTGCTCCGCGTGGTCGCGTCAAGAAGGGCGAGATCTACAGCGCTGTGGTCGTTCGTACGGCGAAGGGTATTCGCCGTGGCGACGGTTCGCTCGTCAAGTTTGATGGCAATGCGGCTGTGCTGCTCAATGCCAAGCTGGAGCCTATCGGCACCCGCATCTTCGGCCCCGTGACGCGCGAGCTGCGTACCGAGCGCTTCATGAAGATCGTGTCCCTGGCTCCTGAAGTTCTCTAAGGAAGCGCCATGAACAAGATCCGCAAGGGCGACGAAATCATCGTCATCGCCGGTCGTGACAAGGGCAAGCGTGGCACCGTCACGCTGCGCAAGGATGACTCTCATCTGGTCATCGAAGGCATCAACCTGGTCAAGAAGCATGTCAAGCCGAACCCCATGAAGGGTACGAACGGCGGCATCTTGGAAAAGTCCATGCCGATTCACCAGTCCAACGTGGCCATCTTCAATGCCGCTACCGGCAAGGCTGATCGCGTGGGCATCAAGGTGCAGGCCGACGGCACGCGTGTGCGCGTGTTCAAGTCCAGCGGCGCCGAAATCAAGGCAGCCTGAGGAGTAGCACATGGCACGACTGCAAAAAATCTATCGCGAAAAAATCGCGGCTGAACTCAAGGAAAAGTTCGGCTACAAGTCCATCATGGAAGTCCCACGTCTCACCAAGATCACCCTGAACATGGGTGTGAGCGAAGCCGTGGCCGACAAGAAGATCATGGACAATGCCGTAGGCGACCTGACCAAGATCGCTGGCCAAAAGCCTGTGGTCACCAAGGCCAAGAAGCCTATCGCTGGTTTCAAGATCCGCGAAGGCCAGGCCATTGGCTGCATGGTGACGCTGCGCGGCGCACAGATGTATGAATTTCTGGATCGTTTCGTGACTGTGGCTCTGCCCCGCGTGCGTGACTTCCGTGGTATCTCCGGCCGCGCTTTCGATGGCCGTGGCAACTACAACATCGGCGTCAAAGAGCAGATCATTTTCCCTGAGATCGAGTACGACAAGGTGGATGCCTTGCGCGGCCTCAACATCAGCATCATCACGACGGCCAAGACCGACGAAGAAGCCAAGGCGCTTCTGACCGGCTTCCGTTTCCCGTTCAAGAACTAAAGGCAGCGTATGGCTAAAGTAGCTTTGATCCAGCGCGAACTTAAGCGCGAAAAATTGGCCGCCAAGTACGCCGCTAAGTACGCGGAACTGAAGGCGATCGCCAACGATGCCAAGCGCAGCGACGAAGAGCGCGATGCTGCCCGTCTGGGGCTGCAAAAGCTGCCCCGCAACGCCAATCCCACGCGTCAGCGCAACCGTTGCGAAATCACTGGTCGTCCTCGTGGCACCTTCCGTCAATTCGGTCTGGGCCGCGCCAAGATCCGTGAGCTGGCTTTTGCCGGTGACATCCCCGGTGTCACCAAGGCCAGCTGGTAAGCGCAGCAGGAGAGATACAACATGAGCATGAGTGATCCCATCGCTGACTTGCTGACCCGCATTCGCAATGCGCAAATGGTGTCCAAGCCCACCGTGTCGGTGCCTTCTTCCAAAGTGAAGATTGCTATTGCGCAGGTGCTGAAGGACGAGGGTTACATCGACGGCTTCGAGGTGAAGACCGAAGCTGGCAAGTCTGAACTCAAAATTACCCTGAAGTACTACGCCGGTCGCCCTGTGATCGAGCGCATTGAGCGTGTGAGCCGTCCTGGCCTGCGCGTGTACAAGGGTCGTGATTCCATTCCGCAAGTCATGAACGGTCTGGGCGTGGCTATTGTCACGACACCCCAGGGCGTGATGACTGATCGCAAAGCCCGTGCTACCGGTGTCGGTGGCGAGGTGCTTTGCTACGTTGCTTAACGTGGCATTGAGGAGAAGACTGAAATGTCCCGTGTAGGTAAATCCCCGGTAAGCATCCCCGCAGGCGTGGATGTGTCCATTAAGGACGACCAAATCAGTGTCAAGGGTGCAGGCGGCGCGCTGTCGCTGGCGCAGAACGCACTGGTGAAGGTGTCCAACAACGAAGGCAAGCTGAGCTTCGAGCCGATCAACGACTCGCGCCAAGCCAATGCCATGAGCGGTACCGTTCGCCAGCTGGTGAACAACATGGTGCTGGGTGTCAGCAAGGGCTTCGAGAAGAAGTTGACGCTGATCGGCGTGGGCTTCAAGGCCGCCGCGTCCGGCAGCAAGCTGAATCTGAGCATCGGCTTCTCGCACCCCGTGAACTTCGACATGCCCGCCGGCATCACCGTCGCGACCCCCACCCCGACCGAAATCGTGATCAAGGGTGCCGATCGCCAGGTGGTGGGCCAGCTGGCTGCCGAGATCCGCGCCGTTCGTCCTCCCGAGCCCTACAAGGGCAAGGGCATCCGCTATGCGGATGAGAAGGTCGTGATCAAAGAGACCAAGAAGAAGTAAGGAGCTGCAGCATGTTGACCAAGAAAGAGCAGCGTCTTCGTCGTGCCCGCCAGACTCGCATTCGCATTGCCCAGCAAGGCGTGGCGCGTCTGACCGTGAATCGTACGAACCTCCATATCTACGCCAGTGTGATCTCTGGTTGCGGCACCAAGGTGCTGGCCAGCGCTTCCACTGCCGAAGCCGATGTGCGCAAGTCGCTCGGCGGCTCCGGCAAGGGCGGCAATGCCGCTGCAGCCCAGATCATCGGCAAGCGCATCGCTGAAAAGGCGAAGGCTGCAGGCGTTGAAAAGGTTGCATTTGATCGCGCAGGTTTTGCATATCACGGCCGCGTGAAGGCCCTGGCTGAGGCGGCTCGCGAAGCCGGCCTGCAGTTCTAAGCGGAGCGGATAAAAAATGGCTAAATTTCAACCCCGAGTGCAAGACGAAGGTCGTGACGACGGTCTGCGCGAAAAAATGATCGCGGTCAACCGCGTGACCAAGGTCGTGAAGGGCGGTCGTATCCTCGGCTTCGCTGCCCTGACCGTGGTCGGCGACGGTGATGGCCGTGTCGGCATGGGCAAGGGCAAGTCCAAGGAAGTGCCTGCCGCAGTGCAGAAGGCCATGGAGGAAGCGCGTCGCAACATGGTGAAGGTGTCGCTGAAGAACGGCACCATCTTCCACAATGTGACGGGTCACCACGGCGCCGCCGTGGTGATGATGGCGCCGGCCCCCAAGGGTACCGGCATCATCGCCGGCGGCCCGATGCGCGCCGTGTTCGAGGTAATGGGCATTACCGATATCGTGGCCAAGAGCCATGGTTCGTCCAATCCTTACAACATGGTTCGCGCCACGTTCGACGCTTTGACCAATTCCACCACCCCGGCGGAAGTGGCTGCCAAGCGCGGCAAGTCGGTCGAAGACCTGTTTGTCGCTTGATTGGGAGGCGATCAATGACAACGCAACAAACCATCAAGATTCAACTGGTGCGCAGCCCTATTGGCACCAAGGAATCGCATCGCGCCACCGTGCGTGGACTGGGTCTTCGCAAGCTCAACAGCGTGAGCGAACTCAAGGACTCGCCCGAGGTGCGCGGCATGATTAACAAGATCAGCTATCTGGTCAAAATCCTCTGAGAGGCAAGATGATGGAACTCAATAGCATCAAGCCCGCAGCAGGAGCCAAGCACGCCAAGCGCCGCGTTGGTCGCGGCATTGGTTCCGGCCTGGGCAAGACGGCCGGTCGCGGCCACAAGGGTCAGAAATCGCGTTCGGGTGGCTACCACAAGGTGGGCTTCGAAGGCGGTCAAATGCCCCTGCAGCGTCGCCTGCCCAAGCGTGGCTTCAAGTCGATGTCGCTCAAGTTCAATGCCGAGGTCACCCTGTCCGCGCTGAGCGCGCTGGATCAGGCTGAGGTCGATGTTCTGACCCTGAAGCAGGCAGGTCTCGTGCCTGCCCTGGCCCAGGTGGTCAAGGTCATCAAGAGCGGCGAACTGACCAAGGCTGTCAAGCTCACGGGTATTGGCGCCACGGCTGGTGCCAAGGCAGCCATCGAGGCGGCCGGCGGTAGCCTGGCCTGATTTGGTTCTGAAGAAAGGCATCTGTGGCTACTAACGCAGCTCAACTGGCAAAAACCGGTAAGTTTGGCGATCTGCGCCGGCGGCTGGTGTTCTTGTTGCTCGCGTTGGTGGTGTACCGCGTGGGGGCCCATATTCCCGTCCCGGGGATCGACCCCACGCAGTTGCAGCAGCTGTTCAGCGGCCAGCAGGGCGGCATTCTCAACCTGTTCAACATGTTTTCGGGTGGGGCGCTGTCGCGTTTCACGGTCTTCGCGCTGGGGATCATGCCGTACATCTCGGCATCGATCATCATGCAGTTGATGACCTATGTGATTCCCACTTTCGAGCAGTTGAAGAAGGAAGGTGAAGCCGGTCGACGCAAGATCACGCAATACACGCGTTATGGAACTCTGGGCCTGGCGATTTTCCAATCGCTGGGCATCGCCGTGGCACTGGAAAGTTCCGCTGGCTTGGTGCTTGCCCCGGGTTTTGGCTTCCGCCTGACGGCGGTGGTCAGCCTCACGGCGGGGACCATGTTCCTGATGTGGTTGGGCGAGCAGATCACTGAGCGCGGCCTGGGCAACGGCATCTCGATCCTGATCTTTGCAGGCATTGCCGCAGGACTGCCGAGTTCGATTGGTGGCCTGTTGGAGTTGGTGCGTACGGGTGCGATGAGCATTCTGGCTGCCATCTTCATCGTGATCGTGGTTGGGTTGGTGACGTACTTCGTGGTGTTTGTTGAGCGTGGGCAGCGTAAGATCCTGGTGAACTATGCACGCCGGCAGGTGGGCAACAAGGTGTATGGCGGGCAGTCGTCCCACCTGCCCCTGAAGCTCAACATGGCAGGCGTCATTCCGCCGATCTTCGCTTCGTCGATCATCTTGCTGCCTGCGACGATCGTGAACTGGTTCAGTGCTGGGGAATCCATGCGCTGGCTGCGCGACATCTCTGCTGCGCTCACGCCCGGACAGCCGGTGTATGTGATCCTGTATGCAGCTGCCATCGTGTTCTTCTGCTTCTTCTATACGGCGTTGGTATTCAACAGCCGGGAGACGGCGGACAACCTCAAGAAGAGCGGGGCATTCATCCCCGGGATTCGTCCAGGTGAGCACACGGCGCGCTACATCGACAAGATCCTGGTACGCCTGACGCTGGCTGGAGCCGTATACATCACCTTCGTGTGCCTGCTGCCTGAATTCCTGATCCTGAAGTACAACGTGCCGTTCTATTTCGGCGGCACCTCGTTGCTCATCATCGTGGTGGTGACGATGGACTTCATGGCCCAGGTGCAGAACTACATGATGTCGCAGCAGTACGAGTCGCTGCTGAAGAAGGCCAACTTCAAGACGACACCAGGTACCTGATTCCGACGTGCCTTTGGCGAATGCGCTATAGTGGCGGGTTTGCCAGAGAAGCAACGGTTTATTGATGCCCTTCGATCCATCGCGGGCACTAGTTTTGTGTTCCGCGCGCATTGAGTAAGTGGCCGGAACGATTGGACAAGAGTTTAGGAGAATGCAATGAGAGTTTCGGCTTCGGTCAAGAAAATCTGCCGCAACTGCAAGATCATCCGCCGCAAGGGCGTGGTGCGCGTGATCTGCACGGATCAGCGCCACAAGCAGCGCCAAGGTTGATTGGGAACCATTAGAGGACACACATGGCACGTATTGCTGGTATCAACATCCCGCCCCATCAGCACACCGAGATCGGCCTGACGGCCATCTACGGGATTGGGCGCACCCGCGCTCGCAAGATTTGCGAGGCCTGCGGTATTGCTTATTCCAAGAAGGTCAAGGAATTGACCGACGCCGATCTGGAAAAGATCCGCGACCAGATCGCCCAGTTCACCATCGAAGGTGACCTGCGCCGCGAAACCACGATGAACATCAAGCGCCTGATGGATATCGGCTGCTATCGCGGTTTCCGTCATCGCCGCGGTCTGCCGATGCGTGGTCAGCGTACGCGCACCAACGCTCGCACCCGCAAGGGGCCGCGCAAGGGTGCAGCGGCACTGAAGAAGTAAGACTGAAAGATCACTATGGCCAAGTCTCCTGCCAATAACGCTGCGCAGCGTGTGCGCAAGAAGGTTCGCAAGAACGTGTCGGACGGTATCGCCCACGTGCATGCCTCCTTCAACAACACCATCATCACGATCACCGATCGCCAGGGCAACGCCTTGTCCTGGGCATCTTCGGGTGGCCAAGGCTTCAAGGGCTCGCGCAAGTCGACTCCCTTTGCTGCACAGGTGGCTTCTGAAGTTGCTGGCCGTGCCGCGATCGAACAGGGCATCAAGAACCTGGACGTCGAGATCAAGGGCCCAGGCCCCGGCCGCGAGTCCTCCGTGCGTGCCCTGGGCGCCCTGGGCATCCGCATCACCTCCATCTCCGACGTGACGCCGGTGCCGCACAACGGCTGCCGTCCGCAAAAGCGCCGTCGCATCTGATTCTTTCAGTAAGCCCACCGCCACCGATCGCCTGGTGCGATGGTGGCTCCCGCAGCGTGGCTGCGGTAGTTGACAATTCAAGGATATCCAAGTGGCACGTTATCTCGGCCCCAAGGCCAAACTCTCCCGCCGTGAAGGCACCGACCTATTCCTGAAGAGCGCCCGCCGCTCCATCGCCGACAAGGCCAAGTTCGACTCCAAGCCCGGTCAGCATGGCCGTACCTCCGGTGCCCGCACGTCCGACTACGGCCTGCAATTGCGCGAGAAGCAGAAGGTCAAGCGCATGTATGGCGTACTGGAAAAGCAGTTCCGTCGTTACTTCGAGGCAGCTGAACGCCGCAAGGGCAACACCGGCGCCAACCTGCTGGCCCTGCTCGAATCGCGCCTGGACAACGTCGTGTACCGCATGGGCTTCGGGTCCACGCGTGCCGAGGCGCGTCAGCTGGTGTCGCACAAGGCCATCACCGTGAACGGTCAGAGCGTCAACATCGCCTCTTACCTGGTCAAGGCCGGTGATGTGGTAGCAGTACGCGAAAAGTCCAAAAAGCAGGCCCGTATCGTCGAAGCCCTGCAATTGGCACAGCAAGTGGGCATGCCTGCCTGGGTTGAAGTGAGCGCCGACAAGGTGGAAGGTACCTTCAAGCAAGTGCCCGACCGCGACCAGTTTGGCGCCGACATCAACGAATCCCTGATCGTTGAGTTGTACTCGCGTTAATTCTTGCCATCCCTGTTAGCGTAACCCGTTCCTGAACCGCGAGGCATCGCGGTTTAGGCGCTTCATCAGCCTTACCGGTGTAACGAGCTGGGGGCATTGAGAAGGAAGACTGCATGCAAACCAATTTGCTGAAACCCAAGGCAATCAACGTCGAGCAGCTTGGCCACAACCGCGCCAAGGTTGAGCTGGAGCCCTTTGAGCGCGGCTACGGTCACACCCTGGGCAACGCCATTCGGCGCGTTCTGCTCTCGTCCATGGTGGGTTACGCAGCAACCGAGGTGACGATTGCCGGTGTCCTGCACGAGTACTCGTCCATCGACGGTGTTCAGGAAGACGTGGTCAACATCCTGTTGAACCTCAAGGGTGTGGTGTTCAAGCTGCACAACCGCGACGAGGTCACCCTGAGCCTGCGCAAGGATGGCGAAGGCGTCGTTACTGCGCGTGACATCCAGACGCCCCACGACGTCGAGATCATCAATCCCGACCATGTGATCGCCAGCCTGTCTGCCGGCGGCAAGCTGGATATGCAGATCAAGGTTGAAAAGGGCCGTGGCTATGTGCCGGGCAATCTGCGTCGTTACGCTGACGAGGCCACCAAGTCCATCGGCCGCATCGTGCTGGACGCATCTTTTTCTCCCGTCAAGCGCGTGAGCTACACGGTTGAAAGCGCCCGCGTTGAGCAGCGTACCGACCTCGACAAACTGGTGCTGGAGATTGAAACCAACGGTGCGATCTCGGCAGAAGAAGCCGTGCGCGCTTCTGCCAAGATTCTCGTAGAGCAATTGGCAGTATTTGCACAGCTGGACGGTGGCGAAATCTTCGAGCCTCAATCCCAGGGTGCCCGTGCTGCCGGCGGTGCCAGTTTCGATCCGATTCTGCTGCGCCCCGTGGACGAGCTCGAACTCACCGTGCGCTCTGCCAACTGCCTCAAGGCAGAGAATATCTACTACATCGGCGACCTCATTCAGCGCACCGAGAACGAACTCCTCAAGACTCCCAATCTGGGGCGCAAGTCGCTCAACGAGATCAAGGAAGTCCTGGCCTCGCGTGGCCTCACGCTGGGCATGAAGCTGGAAAACTGGCCCCCGGCGGGCCTCGACAAGCGCTAAGTTATAATTTTTGGCTCTTTTGATAGAGCAAGTGCCTCGGGCAGTACCTGATACGGCTGCCCGATTTAATTTACTGATAAGGAAAGCACCATGCGCCACGGACACGGTCTCCGTAAACTCAACCGCACCAGCTCGCACCGCCTCGCGATGCTGCAGAACATGATGAACTCGCTCATCGAGCATGAGGCCATCAAGACTACCGTCCCTAAGGCCAAGGAACTGCGCCGCGTGATCGAGCCCATGATCACTCTGGCCAAGGTAGATTCCGTTGCCAATCGCCGCCTGGCCTTCAACCGCCTGCGCGACCGTGACAGCGTCACCAAGCTGTTCAATGACCTGGGCCCTCGCTTCAAGGCGCGCCCTGGTGGCTACACCCGTATCCTGAAGATGGGCTTCCGGGTTGGCGACAATGCGCCTATGGCATTCGTTGAATTTGTGGATCGCCCTGAAGTCGCAGCCGATTCTGGTTCTGAAGCCTAAATTTGGTATATAATCTACGTCTACCGCGCGATGGAGCAGTCTGGTAGCTCGTTGGGCTCATAACCCAAAGGTCGGAGGTTCAAATCCTTCTCGCGCAACCAGTTGAAAAAAGGGATTATGGCGTCACCGTAATCCCTTTTTTATTTGTCTTGCATTCTTGTGAATGCGTCATAGTGGCTGGCATGGACGATTTTTCACGCTCAAACCTGTTGATCGGCGCCTCCAATTTTCGTGATCTCGGAGGCTATGCTGTCCCGGACGGCCGGGTTGTACGGTGGCGCAGAATCTTTCGCTCCGACCACCTTGCCGCCTTGACGGCGCACGATCTGCGCGTGCTGACCGACTTGGGGCTGGGGCGGGCAGTGGATTTTCGTGGCCAGGCAGAGAGCGCAGCCTTGGCCTACGATTTGCCCGATGTGCGTTATCAGGCCCTGCCCATCGAACCCACCGTGCTTCAGAGGGCCAAGGAGATGGCCCGGGCCGGTCGCCAAATAACGGCGCCAGTGGCGGTGCAACTGATGCAGGACACATACCGCGCCTTTGTGTCCGACAACGCGCGGCAGTTTGCTGGCCTGTTTGCGCAGCTCCTGGCGGAGGACACGCCGCTCGTCTTCCATTGCACGGCGGGCAAGGACAGAACTGGTTTTGCGGCCGCCTTGATTCTGCTGGCACTGGGTGTGCCGCGCCCCGTGGTGATGCAGGATTACCTGCTGACCAACGGCTTGTATCGACGCCCGCAAAGCCTGGGCAGTTCCGCGCCCAATGAAGTGCTGGATGTCATCTGGCGCGTGCAAGAGGACTTTCTGCAGGCCGCACTGCAGGCTGTGGATCGTGATCACGGGGGCGTGCTGCCCTATCTGGCGCAGCGTCTCGGCGTTGACGATGCGGCCCGCAGACGCCTGGCTGATCTTTACCTGCAAGCCCCAGGTCGCTGAGAAGTCAAAGAAAAAGCAGCCCTTGGGCTGCTTATTGCATTGCTACGCTGGCGTTGCGGCGATCAGGCCGTCGCGTCCTTGAGTTTCTTGAGGGCGCGTGTCTTGATCTTGACGGATGCGGGCTTGGCCGCGAACCAGCGCTCTTCGCCCGTGAACGGATCCTTGCCAAAGCGTTTCTTCTTCGCCGGCACCTGTTGCAGGCCAATCTTCAGCAGGCCGGGCAGCGTGAATTCACCGCAGCCCTTTTTGTGCACAGCACCGAGGATGGCGGTTTCCAGGGCGGCAAGCACTGCCTTGGCGGTCTTGGGCTCGACACCGGCCTGAGCAGCCAGGTGCGCGATCAAAGTGGTCTTGTTGAACGGCTCCTTCACGGGCTTGAGCGCCGCAGGTGCTGCCGGGCTTGCAGGCTTCTTTGCTGCAGCCGTCTTTGCCGGGGTCGCTGCCTTTTTGGTGGCGGTGGTTTTCTTAGCAGTTGCCATGGTGTTGCTGGTTTCTTCGGTGTCTAAGTGCATGCCGGTCGGGCCGGCGCGTGGATTCTAGAGCGAGTGCCGGTGCGTGCGGGCCCATATTCATACGGGTGTGCACCAGAAAACCACGTGTGCGCCCAGTCGCAGCGATTGTTTGCAATGTGCAAGATGGGCCATTGGCAGTAAGCTCATGGACGCCATTTCAATTCAACGAGGAGCAAGCATGAGCGATACGACCCCCTTTGGCTTTGGGCGCTTCGTCCCGGGCTTTGATTTTCTGCAGAACCTGGCCAAAGGCGCGGCGGCGGGCATGCCGGCCATGCCGGCCGCGCTGTCGGGTTGGGTCGCACCTACCATGAGCGTGGAGGAGCTGGACAAGCGCATCCAGGAGCTCAAGGCCGTGCAGTTCTGGTTGGAGCAGAATGCCCGCGCCATCACCGCCACGGTGCAGGCGCTGGAGGTGCAAAAGATGACCCTGGCAACTTTGCAAGGCATGAACGTGGCCATGGGCGACATGGTGGGTGCGTTTGGTGCGTCTGTCCGTCCTGCAGACGATGCAAAAGCGCAGCCTTGGCCAGGTGTGGCACCTGCACCTGCACCTGCACCACAAGCGGCGCCCGCTGCCGCGCCCGATGCCGGCCAGGAAAAGGCTGAAGCCAAGGTGGAAGCCGCAGCGTCGGGAGTGGTCGACCCCATGCAGTGGTGGGGTGCGCTCACCAATCAGTTCCAGCAGCTCGCAGCCAATGCCATCAAGGATGCAGGCGCGCACAACGCCGCCTTCGAAGCCACGCGCGAGATGGCCAGCGGTGCGCTGAAGACCGCGACGGACATGGCGGCGCAGATGGCAGCGCAGGGCATGCAGGGCGCTGCGGCGGTAGCCAAGCAGGCCAAGGCGGCGACGCCCAAGGCCGCGACCAAGCCGGCGCCAAATTCAGCACCGCAAGCGCCAACACCAGCGGCAGCCAAGCCAGGATCGGCTGCGCGCAAGTCCAGCAGCGCTGCAAAGAAGGGGCCACCGCGCACATCCAAGTAGTCCCCGGAGCGGGCCGCTCCATGAAGCTCTTTCCCAACGCCCACGCCACCCACCCGCAATGGCATATGGCGGCGGCGTTGGTATTGGCGCAGCTGCAGGCGCAGATGCTCTCGCAGCACTATGCACGCCAGCCTTCGCTGGGGCTGCTCTACATCACCGACCACTATGTGGAGGACGCGGCGGCTCTGCTGCGCTACCTGGCACAGCAACTACCCATGGTGGCGGACTGGAGCGGCACTGTCGGCATGGGCGTCGTAGGCAACAATGTGGAGTATTTCGACGAGCCCGCGCTGTCCGTGATGCTGTGTGATGTGCGGCCTGAGCAGTACCGCGTGTTCTCCGGCAGGGCACCACTGTCGTCCGCCACCGCCACGGCCGCTGCAGCGCGTTTTGTCGCACATACGGCCCTGGTGCATGCCGATGGCCACACGCTCGATCTGGCCGAACTGCTGCTGGAGATGGCGGGGCGTACCGCAACCGGCAGTTTGTTTGGTGGCGTGGCCGCCAGCCGCGGTCCCAGCGTGGCGTTTGCACGCCATGCGGGTAGCCCGAGTGGTGCCAGCGGTGTGCTTTGTGGCGGTCTGTCTGGCGTGGCCTTTGCCGACCGGGTCGAGTTGGTGTCACGCGTGACGCAGGACAGCCAGCCAATAGGCCCGCAGTCTGTCATCACCGAAGCGCGGGATAACGTCGTGCTGCGACTCGATGGTGAGCCGGCACTGGATGCGCTGTTGCACACCCTGAGCGTGAGCCTGGGCGGTGATACGCAGCGCGCACTGCGCACCGTGCGCTCCACCTTCGCGGGCCTGGCCGATGCTGGCACACCGCCGCAGCAGCTTACAGGGCATTTCGGCGCCAATACGCGCGTGCGCCACATCGTCGGCCTGGATGTGGCGCGCGGCGGCGTGGCGCTGGCCGAGCGCGTGGAGGCGGGCATGCTCCTGACCTTTTGCCGGCGCCATGTGGCGGCTGCCCGTGCGGATCTCACGCGCATCTGCACCGAGATCCGCGAGGAGCTGTCACCCGGCCTCCTTGGGCAGCAGGATCGGCCTGAGGACGCCGACGCCGGCAATGGGCCGCTGGGCGGGCGCAGTATCTGCGGCGCCATCTATGTGAGCTGTACTGGCCGTGGCGGGCGGCATTTTGGCGGGCCGAGTGCGGAGCTGCAGATCGTGCGCAACGCGCTGGGCGATGTGCCGCTGGTGGGCTTCTTTGCCTCGGGCGAGATTGCGGGGCACTGGCTCTACGGCTACACCGGTGTGCTCACCGTGTTTGCGGGTGTTGCTGGCTAAATTTTGATGATTTTAGTCTGCAACGCCCGAATATAAATGGTATCAAGCTATTAAAAATATAGTGCCAAGGCCTGGCCCACGCCAGGCCTGACGGTGAAGCTGGGTGGTGCGGCTGAGCCTCCAGCGTTGTGGGACGTGATGGTGGGATGCATGCAATATGCCGAGAAGAACTTGCCGACCAGGGCGGTATGGGCGCTATCCGATCAACCCGCGTCTTCGCGCTTGAGGTGCAGCGCGCGGTCATAGAGTGCGTTGCGCGATGCGCCCGTGATCTCGGCGGCCAGCTTCACCGCCGTCTTGGTCGGCAGTTCGGCCAGCAGCAAGCGCAGCACGCGCTCGTTGTCGGCGTCGTCGTGCTGTGACGTCTGCATGGGGTGCAGCAGCACGACGAATTCGCCTTTGACGCGCTGCGGCGCGCCCTGCAACCAGACGGCCAGCTCGCTGGCCGCGTGGGTGGAAACTGTCTCGAACTGCTTGGTGAGCTCGCGTGCCAGGGTCACGCGGCGCTCGCCCAGCGCGGCCAGTGCCTGCGCCAGGTCCAGGATGCGGTGTGGCGCCTCCAGCAGCAGCACGCAGCGCGGCTCGGCAGCCAGGCGCTGCACGGCGGCGGCGCGTTCGGCCACCTTGGTGGGAAGAAACCCTGCGAACAGAAATCCGCCGCTCTCCGGCGTGTGGGCAATGGCGCCGGCTACGCTCAGGGCGCAGGTCACGCTGCTGGCGCCGGGCAGGGGGATGCAGCGCAGCCCCGCGGCATGTGCTGCGGCCACCAGGCGCGCGCCGGGGTCGCTCACGCCGGGCGTGCCGGCGTCGCTCACGTAGGCGATGCGCTGGCCGGCCTGCAGGCGCTCGACGATGACCTGGGCAGCCTCGGCCTCGTTGTGCTGGTGCACGGCCAGCAGTTGGCCGGCAGGCCTGTCCATACCATAGGCGCGCAGCAGGGCCTGGGTGTGGCGCGTGTCCTCGCAGGCGACGGCGTCGGCCAGCTGCAGCACATAAAGGGCGCGCAGGCTGATATCCGCCAGGTTGCCTATGGGTGTGGCCACCACGTACAGGGCGCCCTGCGGATAATGCTGCGTGGCCGCGGCGTCGCGGGCCGCAGTCAGGGCGGAGGCAAAGGATGCGCTCAATGGGTTTCCTCGGCAAGAAGATGAATGGCGAAGCGCCGGGGCGAACCACGCGCTCTCTGGGCCAGGCGGCTGAAGACCTGGCCCTGGCGCATCTGGGCGCTGCGGGCCTGGCGTTGGTGGAGCGCAATTATCGGACGCCCGGGCGCGGCGGAGGCGAGATCGATCTCGTCATGCGCGAGCGTGATGGCACGCTGGTGTTTGTCGAGGTGCGCAGCCGCGGTGGTGCCGGCTTTGGTGGCGCGGCGGCCAGCATAGGCGCCACCAAGCGCCGGCGCATCATTCTTGCGGCGCGGCACTATCTGCTGCGCTGGCCTGCTCCGCCGCCCTGCCGTTTCGATGCGGTGCTGATCGACGGTGGCCAGGTGCAATGGCTGCGTGCCGCCTTTGATGCGGAGTAGGGCGGGCATCACCGTTTGCCACAAGGTCGGCAGTACTGGCGGGTATCATTCGCGGCCCATGCTTGAGCAACGCATACAACAGCATTTCATCGACAGCGCCGACCTCAAATACCAGGCGGCGCAAGCCCTCAGCCAACCCATAGCTGCCGCCGTGCAGGCCGTGCTGGCCTGCATGACCAACGGCGCCAAGGTGCTGGCCTGCGGCAGCGGACCGTCGGCTGCGCAGGCAGAGCAGTTTGCCGCCTTCTGCGTGATGGGTTTCGAGCGCGAGCGGCCCGAGCTGGCTGCCCTGGCCCTGGTGCCGGACGCCGTGTGGACGCCCGCGTCCATGGTCGGCGCGGATATCGCCGCGCTGGCGCGCCAGGTGCGCGCGCTGGGCCAGGCCGGCGACCTGTTGCTGGTCATCACGACCGGTGGTGACGAACCAGCCCTGCTGGAGGCCGTACAGGCAGCCCATGAGCGCGACATGACCGTGGTGGCCCTATGCGGCCGCGACGGCGGCGCCCTGACGACGCTGCTGCGCGAGACCGATGTGCAGATCTGCGTGCCGCACGACCGGGCCGCGCGCGTGCGCGAGGTGCACGCCCTGGTGCTGCACTGCCTGTGCGATGGCGTGGATGCGCAATTACTTGGAGATCAGGAGAACGTTTTATGAAGCACCCAATGATGCGAACCTTGTGTTCCATGCTCGCCGCTGCCACCTTGGTGGGCGGCCTTGCGGCCTGCGTGCCGCTGGTGATCGGTGGTGGCGCGGTGGTCGGCACCATGGTGGCCATCGACCGGCGCACGACGGGCACGCAGGTCGAGGACGAGGGCATAGAGCTGCGCGCGGTCAACCGCATCCGCGAGGCGCTGGGCGAACGCGCGCATGTCAATGTGACCAGCTACAACCGCCAGGTGCTGCTGACCGGTGAGGTGCCCACGGCGGCCGACAGCCAAAAGGTGGAGCAGACCGTGCTGGCCGTGGAGAACGTGCGCTCGGTTGTCAACGACCTGGGGGTGATGACCAATTCTTCGCTGTCGCAGCGCTCCAAGGACAGCTTCATCACCGGCAAGGTGCGTGCCAGCCTGGTGGATGCCAAGGACTTGACGGCCAGTGCCTTCAAGGTCGTGACCGAACGCAACGTGGTCTATCTGATGGGCCGCGTCACGCCGCGCGAGGCCAAGCGCTCGGCCGAGATTGCACGCGGCGTGGATGGCGTGCACAAGGTGGTGCGCGTGTTCGAGGTCATCTCGGAAGAGGAGCTCAGCCGCATGGCGCCGCAGCCGGCGCCTGTGTCGCAGGACCCGGCCGCGACGAAGCCTTGAGCCGGGCCTTGGAGCCTGTCGGACTTGGAGCGTCGAAAGCGTTCTCGAAGAGCGGCGTAGCCAAAATCGGCCCCAGAGAGACCAGTTTTTGCCGGATTTGCAGCCCAATAGCCGAGCTATTGGGCAAAAAGACGGTAAAAAATGCGCCGCTGCGGTCGTTTTGCAGCCGACGATTTCCAAGTCTGGCAGGCTCCTGTGCCTTCAGGGCTTGGGCGGCCGCAGGCGGGTGATCAGGCTGGAGGTGTCCCAGCGGTTGCCGCCTGCGCGCTGCACGTCGGCGTAGAACTGGTCGACCAGGGCCGTGACGGGCAGCAGCGCGCCGTTGTGCTTGGCCTCATCAAGCACCAGGCCCAGATCCTTGCGCATCCAGTCCACGGCAAAGCCGAAGTCAAAGCGCCCCTGCACCATGGTCTTGCCGCGGCTGTCCATTTGCCAGCTCTGGGCAGCGCCCTTGCCGATCACGTCCAGCACCAGCGGCATGTCCAGGCCCGCCTGCATGCCAAAGGCCACGGCCTCGGACAGGCCCTGCACCAGGCCGGCGATGCAGATCTGATTGACCATCTTGGCCAGCTGTCCGGCGCCGCTGTCGCCAATGCGCGTGAAGGCGCGCGAGAACGCCATGGCCGTGGGCCGCACGGCGTCGAAGGCCGCCTGGTCGCCGCCACACATCACGGTGAGCTGGCCGTTCTGCGCTCCGGCCTGGCCGCCGGACACGGGCGCGTCGATGAACTGCAGGCCCAGCGTGCGCGCCGCGCCGTAGAGTTCGCGCGCCACGGCGGCGGACGCCGTGGTGTGATCTACGAAGATGGCGCCCGGCTGCATGCCGGCAAAGGCGCCATCGGCGCCCAGCACCACGCTGCGCAGGTCGTCGTCGTTGCCCACGCAGCAAAAGACAATCTCGGCGCCCTGCGCCGCCTCGCGTGGTGTTTTTGCGTGTTTTATGCCACCAGCGCCCGCGAATTCAGCGCACCAAGCTTCTGATTTTGTAGCGGTGCGGTTGTACACCGTGACCTGATGGCTCGCCGTGGCCAGGTGCCCCGCCATCGGGTAGCCCATGACGCCCAGGCCCAGAAAGGCAACGCGGCGCGCGGGGACGGGCTCGTAGGTGCGGGGGTTGATGCTGCTCATGTGTTGTATCTCCAGAAATGACAAGGCCCGCCCCGATGGTACCGGGACGGGCCGCCTGGGGCTTGGACTGTGGGCGCCTCAGACGATGGCGAAATGCTCCGTGCCGGAGGCGAGATCGGTGGTTTTGGCGCGCTGGCTGCTGAGCTTGATCTGCAGGCGCAGGTCGTTGACCGAGTCGGCATTGCGCAGCGCATCCTCATAGCTGATCACGCCGGCCTCAAACAGGTCGAACATCGATTGGTCGAAGGTCTGCATGCCCAGGTTGCGGCTCTTCTTCATGATCTCCTTGATCTCGGCCACCTCGCCCTTGAAGATCAGGTCGGCGATCAGGGGCGTGTTGAGCATGATCTCCACGGCCGCGGACCGGCCCTTGCCGTCCTGCTTCGGAATCAGGCGCTGCGAGACCATGGCGCGCAGGTTGAGCGACAAGTCCATCAGCAACTGTGTGCGCCGCTCCTCGGGGAAGAAGTTGACGATGCGGTCCAGCGCCTGGTTGGCGCTGTTGGCATGCAGCGTCGCCAGGCACAGGTGGCCGGTCTCGGCAAAGGCCACGGCATGCTCCATGGTCTCGCGGTCACGGATCTCGCCCATCAGGATCACGTCGGGCGCCTGGCGCAGCGTGTTCTTCAGCGCCGCCTCCCAGCTGTCCGTGTCCAGTCCCACCTCGCGCTGCGTGACCACGCAGTTCTTGTGCGGGTGCACGAACTCGATCGGATCCTCGACGGTGATGATGTGGCCGAAGGAGTTTTCGTTGCGCCAGTCCACCATGGCGGCCAGCGTGGTCGATTTGCCCGAGCCGGTTGCGCCCACCAGAATGCACAGGCCGCGCTTGGTCATGGCGACCTCCTTGAGCACCTGGGGCACGCCCAGGCCGTCGATGGTCGGCAGCGTGAGCGGAATCGTGCGCAGCACCATGCCAACACGGCCCTGCTGGATGAAGGCGTTGACGCGAAAACGCCCGATGCCGGCCGGCGAGATGGCGAAGTTGCACTCCTTGGAGCGCTCGAAGTCGGCGATCTGCTTGTCGCTCATGGTCGAGCGTGCCAGCGTCAGCGTGTGCGCGGGCGTGAGCGGCTGGGGTGAGACCTTGGTGACCTTGCCGTCGACCTTGATCGCCGGCGGAAAGTCCGCCGTGATGAACAGGTCGCTGCCGCCGCGGCTGACCATCAGCTTGAGCAGATCGTTGATGAATTTGCTGGCCTGGTCGCGTTCCATTGCATTCCTCCCCTAGATAGCTCGTTTCAGCGCTGGTTTTCGCTCAGGCGCGCGCTCACCACGCGCAGGCGCAGCGACAGCTTGCGCGCCAGCAGGGCCACCAGGCTGGCGGCGAGTTGCGCATCCTGCGCCATCATGTCGTCCAGCGCTTCGGCACTGAGCACGGCAACCTCGCAGTCCGTGAGCGTGGTGCAGGCCGAGAAGCGCATGCCGCTGTCGAGCAGCGACATCTCGCCCAGGATGTCTCCCGGGCGTGTCTCGGCCAGGCGCAGCTGCTCGCCCCAGGGCTGGACGCGATCCACGGCAATCGTGCCTGTGAGCAGCACCACCATGAAGTTGCCGTACTCGTCCTGGCGGATTACGTCCCGGTTGGGCGCAATGGCCGCGAACTCGAAGAAGCGCTCCATGCGTTCCACCGCGTCCTGATCAAGATGGGCCATGTACTTGTCCTTGGCCCACAGCGACTGCAGCAGCTTGCCGCCGCGGCTCCTGGGCAGGCGCCTGGCACCCACCTCCACCGCGCGTGCTTCCCAGGGGATGAGCAGCGACTCGTCCACGCCCTGGTTGGCGAATGCGGTGGTGAAGAACACCGAGTCGCCGATCTCCTCGTCGGGGCTTTGGCGCCTGGGTTTGAGCAGGCTCAGAATGCCTTTCATGATCGAACTCCGATATGCGGTATGCGCTCTACGATAGCGTGCACGCCTGGTGGCGGGATTCAGCCGGGGAAGTTTTCCGGGATCTTGGCCTTGCTGCGCGCCTCGGCCGGGCTGATGATGTTGCGCCGCACCAGGTCGGTGAGGTTCTGGTCCAGCGTCTGCATGCCGACGCTGTTGCTGGTCTGGATGGTGGAGTACATCTGCGCCACCTTGGCCTCGCGGATCAGGTTGCGGATGGCGCTGGTGCCCAGCATGATCTCGTGCGCCGCAACTCGGCCCGAGCCGTCCTTGGTCTTGCACAGCGTCTGCGAGATCACGGCCTGGAGCGATTCGGACAGCATGGCGCGCACCATTTCCTTTTCCTCGGCCGGGAACACGTCGATGATGCGGTCGATGGTCTTGGCGGCGCTGCTGGTGTGCAGCGTGCCGAACACCAGGTGGCCCGTCTCCGCCGCCGTCATGGCCAGGCGTATGGTTTCCAGGTCGCGCATTTCGCCCACCAGGATGGCGTCCGGGTCTTCGCGCAGCGCGGACTTCAGCGCGGCGGCGAAGGACAGCGTCATCGGCCCGACCTCGCGCTGGTTGATCAGGCATTTCTTCGATTCATGCACGAATTCGATCGGGTCTTCCACCGTGAGGATATGGCCGTACTCGCTTTCGTTGAGGTAGTTCACCATGGCCGCCAAGGTGGTGGACTTGCCCGAGCCCGTGGGGCCGGTCACCAGCACCAGGCCGCGCGGCTTGAGTGCCAAGTCGCCAAAGATCTTGGGCGCGTTGAGCTGCTCCAGCGTCAGGATTTTGCTCGGAATGGTACGAAACACGGCGGCCGCGCCGCGGTTCTGGTTGAAGGCATTCACGCGAAAGCGTGCCAGGCCGTCGATCTCGAAGGAAAAATCGACCTCCAGAAACTCTTCATAGGCCTTGCGCTGGGCATCGCTCATGATGTCGTACACCATGGCGTGCACGGTCTTGTGGTCCAGCGCATCGACGTTGATGCGCCGCACATCGCCATGTACCCGAATCATGGGAGGCAGACCCGCAGAAAGATGCAGGTCGGATGCCTTGTTTTTCACGCTGAAGGCGAGCAATTGGGTGATGTCCACGGATTCTCTCTTCTCGTTTGATACGCTTGGCTACACATTATGACGATGATTCACAGCAATCTCCAGGGCGTGCGTGCCCGCATCACCCAGGCATGTCTGGCTGCAGGCCGTGCGCCTGATGCCGTGGCCCTGCTGGCGGTGTCCAAAACCTTTGACGCTGAGGCCGTGCGTGAGGCGGCGCTGGCCGGTCAGCGCCTGTTTGGCGAAAACTACATCCAGGAGGCCGTGGACAAAATGACACGGCTTGCGGCCATGGATCTGCCCCAGCCTCTGCAGTGGCATTGCATTGGCCCGGTGCAGAGCAACAAGTCGCGCCTGGTGGCCGGGCATTTCGACTGGGTGCACACGGTGGACAGGCCCAAGCTTGCAGAGCGCCTGTCCGACCAGCGGCCCGCCCACCTGCCGCCGCTGCAGGTGTGCATACAGGTCAACGTCGATGGCGGCAGCACCAAGTCAGGGGTGGCGCCGGAGCATGCCTTGCAGCTCGCGCGTGCTGTTGCGCAGCTGCCACGCCTGTGCCTGCGCGGCGTCATGAGCATTCCCGATGCGGCGCCCGATGCCGCGGCCCAGCTCGCCGTGCACCTGCGCGTGCGCCAGGTGTTTGACGCCCTGCGCGCGCAGGGCGGCGCCGGGTTCGAGTCTTTCGACACCCTGTCCCTGGGCATGACCGGTGACCTGGAGGCCGCCATCGCCGCGGGCAGCACCCTGGTGCGCGTGGGCAGCGGTATCTTTGGCGCGCGCCATTACGCCGCCTGCTGAGGTGCTAAGCTGGCTCGTTACATCAACGCACATGGAGATGCCCTCATGCCCGGACTGCTGCCCGACGTCGATCCCGAAGGCCTGCTCGAATTCTCGGTGGTCTATACCGACCGCGCGCTCAACCACATGTCGCGCCGCTTCACCGGCGTGATGCAGGACATCCTCTCCACGCTCAAGCAGGTCTACCACGCGCACACGGCGGTACTGGTGCCCGGCAGCGGCACCTTTGGCATGGAGGCCGTGGCGCGCCAGTTTGCCAACCGCGAGAAGGTGCTCATCGTGCGCAACGGCTGGTTCAGCTACCGCTGGAGCCAGATCTTCGACGCGGGCGGCCTGGGCGGCGGCGCCGTGGTGTGCAAGGCGCGCCGCCAGAGCGATGGCCCGCAGGCGCCCTGGGCACCCTGCCCGGCCGAGGAGGTGGCCGCCGCCATCCGCGCCGAACAACCCAAGGTGGTTTTCGCCCCGCATGTGGAGACGGCCAGCGGCATCATGCTCTCGGACGACTACCTGCGCGCCGTGAGTGCCGCCGCGCATGAGGTTGGCGCCCTGTTCGTGCTCGACTGTGTGGCTTCTGGCGCCATGTGGGTGGACATGCAGGCCACCGGTGTGGACGTGCTGATCAGCGCGCCGCAAAAGGGCTGGAGCAGCTCGCCCTGCTGCGCCATGGTGATGCTGTCGGCGCGCGCGCGCGAGGCCATCGAGGGCACGACCAGCAGCAGCTTCTCGTGCGACCTGAAGAAGTGGATGCAGATCGCCGAAGGCTACGAGAAGGGCCAGCACGCCTACCACGCCACCATGCCCACCGACGCGCTCGTGCGTCTGCGCGACGTGATGCTGGAGACGCGCGACTACGGCTTCGACAAGGTGCGGGCCGAGCAGATCGACCTGGGCGCCAAGGTGCGCAAGCTGCTGGAATCGCGCGGCTTCCCGAGCGTGGCCGCCGAGGGCTGGAAGGCGCCCGGCGTGGTCGTCAGCTACACCACCGACCCGGGCATCCAGAGCGGCAAGAAGTTCCTGGAGATCGGCCTGCAGACCGCCGCCGGCGTGCCGCTGCAGTGCGACGAGGGCCCTGACTTCCAGACCTTCCGCATCGGCCTGTTCGGCCTGGAGAAATGGCACAACGTGGACCGCACCGTGGGCCACCTGGCCGCGGCCCTGGACAAGGTGGCACCGGGCCGCTGACGGCGCAGGCCGGCGCGTGCAAGCCATGCCCCCACCGCCGGGCGCAACCGGCACAACCCAGACCGAGGAAGGCAGCCTGTCGGAGCGCGCCGCCCAGCTCAGGCGCGCCAAGCGCCAGGCCACGGGCCTGCTGCTGGCCGTGGTCTGCGTCTTTGCCCTGACCTATCTGCTGCCGCCCGGCCTGGGCCAGGCCTGCCTGCGCGCCATGGCCGAGGCCGCCATGGTCGGGGCCCTTGCCGACTGGTTCGCCGTGTCGGCGCTGTTCCGGCGCATACCGCTGCCGCTCCTGCAGCGCCACACCGACATCATCGCGCGCAACAAGGAGCGCATCGGCGGCAACCTGGCGGGCTTCGTGCGCGACAAGTTCCTCGATGCGCCCTCGCTCGTGGCCATGATCCGGCGCCATGACCCGGTGGGCATGCTGGCCCAGTGGCTCACCGAGCCCGCCAATGCCGGGCTGCTCGGGCGCCAGGTGGGGCGCCTGGCGCTGACGGCGCTGGAGACGGTGGAGGACGCCAAGATCCAGGCCTTCCTGAACCAGGCCGCGCGCACCCTGCTGGGGCAGATCGACCTGTCGCGCTCCATGGCCGCGGCCCTGGGGGCGCTCACCTACGAGGGGCGCCACCAGGTGCTGCTCGACGATGTGCTGGAGCGCCTGGGGGCCATGGTGCGCAACGAGGACACGCGCGCCTTCGTCGCCGACACGCTGGTGCAATGGATCCGGCGCGAGCACCCGCTCAAGCAGAAGCTGCTGCCCACCGACTGGCTGTCGGGCAAGGGCGCGGCGGCCATCACCCATGCCGTGGACACCCTGCTCAAAACGGTAGCCGACGACCCGCGACACGAGCTGCGCGATGCACTCGACGCTGGCGTGCAGCGCCTCATCGCGCGCCTGCAGACCGACCCCGACTGGGCGCGCCGCGGCGAGGAGGTACGCGCCTACCTGCAGAACGACGAATTGCTGGGCCGCTATGTGAGCGGGCTTTGGGCCGACATGCGCACGCGCCTGCGGGCCGATCTGGCCAATGAAGACTCGCAGCTCTCGCGCCGCGTGGCCGGCATGGGCCAGTGGCTGGGGCTGGCGCTGGCGGGTGACGCGGCCCTGCGCGTGCGCCTGAACGTGCGCCTGCAGCTGTGGGTGGCCACCTTCGCGCCCGAGGTGGCGCAGTCCGTGGCTGAGCATATCCGCACCACGGTGCAGCGCTGGGATGCCCAGGAGCTGGCCCACCTGGTGGAGCTGCACATCGGCCGCGACCTGCAATACATCCGCATCAACGGCACGCTGGTCGGCGGCGCCATCGGGCTGCTGCTGTTTGCGCTGTCGCACGCCGGTGCCCTCAAGGCTTTGCTGACAGGCGCGTGAACTGTCAAATTTGATAGCTGCAAGCGCTTATAAATAGGGCGCTGGAGTCTGTTTTTTCAATAGACTCAAGTAGCGATACCTATTGACCCCGTCATCCCCGCGAAAGCGAATACGAGGGGACTTCCCACTTGCCAACGATCGGCGTCGAAGCGCCAAGATTGAAGTGTGAACGTCAATCTAACGGTAAG
>Ga0209792_1000627_pt1 | contig 22935 bp, 20 predicted proteins | sample EBPBio142005_DNA_FD_185860 | JGI IMG/M metagenome (GOLD analysis project Ga0209792, IMG submission 185860) | Wastewater treatment Type I Accumulibacter community from EBPR Bioreactor in Madison, WI, USA - Reactor 1_6/14/2005_ DNA (SPAdes)... | ecosystem: Engineered > Bioreactor > EBPR >... | reverse complement strand
GGCAGCGCCAGGAAATCGAATTTTTGGAACAGCCGCAGGATCGCCTCGTACCAGTCGGAACGCACCACTGAAGCCGCGTGGATCGCCGCCGCGCGCAGGTCGAGCCCGCCCTCTATCTCCCAGATGGTCTTTTCGTGCAGCAGCGCGCGTTTCACCGGATCGTCATAGAGAACCCGCAGTCCCGCGCCGCTGGTTGCATGGCGCAAGGTGACGAAAGCCTGCCAGATACGCTCGAAATCAACGTCGGGAGCAAAATCTTCGATGGTAAAACCGATGCGGTCGAAATCGGCCAAGGCGTTCCTGCAAATCGAAACGACGCCATCCTCGGTCGGCAGATGCCCGCCGAGATCGCCCAGCCAGGCGATGCGCCCGCCAACCAACGGCGTTTCGAGCTGGCCGGGAAAATCGGGATCGACGCCGCCGAGCGACAGCGGCGAGCGCGGGTGATAGCCGGCCTGCACCGAGAGCAGCAGCGCGAGATCGCGCACATTGCGCGCCATCGGCCCTTCGACGCCCATCTGGCTCATGAACAGGTCGCCGCCCGGTCCTCCCGGAACGAGACCCTGCGACGGGCGGAACCCGAAAATGTTGTTCCAGGCGGCGGGGTTGCGCAGCGAGCCGCACATGTCGCTGCCGTCGGCCAGCGGAACCATGTGCAAGGCGGTGGCGACGGCTGCCCCGCCGCTCGATCCGCCCGAGGTCAGGCGTTGGTCGAGCGCGTTGCGCGTCGCGCCGAAGACGTCGTTGAAGGTCTGGGACCCGAAGCCGAATTCCGGCACATTGGTCTTGCCGATGATGATCGCGCCCGCCGCGCGCATGCGCTCGACAAAGAAATCGTCTTCCTCCGGCACGAATTCCGCGAAAATGCGCGATCCCCATGTCGTGCGCAGACCTTTGGTCTGCGCCAGGTCCTTGATGGCGATGGGCAGGCCGAACAGCGGCCCGGCCTCGCCGCCATTGGACAGATGCCGGTCCGCCGCCTCCGCCTCGGCCAGGATATCGTCGCGTTTCCTCAGCGAGACGATCGCATTGACCGCCGGATTGATTGCCTCGATCCGGTCGAGGAACGCCGAAACGACCTCACGGCATGAAATCTCGCAGTCGCGGATCAGCCGTGCCAGCTCGGTCGCGGCGAGACGGCATATGCGGTCGGGTTCAGCGAAGGGGGAGGACGGGGCGCCGGGCTTTGAAGTCATCCCGCTTCGATGCGCCCGGCCGGGCCGGCTTGTCAATTTCCTGCGTCGTTGCGGCACCTGACGCTTGCCTTGCGTTTCGCCCGCGACTTGCGATTAATGTGCGAAACGGCCGTGAGCGCCGTGGGAGGAACTGACTACATGGCCGACAGCCAGACCGTCGAGACGGGCTCGAAGATCGAATATATCCCGACACCGCCGAAGAAGCCGATCATCGGCAACATGCTTTCTGTCGACACCGACGCGCCGCTGCAAAGCCTGATGCAGCTCACGCGCGAGCTCGGCCCGATCTTCCGCATGGACATGATGGGCACGCCGCTGGTCATCGTGTCCGGCGCGAAGCTGGTCGAGGAAATCTGCGACGAGAGCCGTTTCGACAAGGCGGTGCGCGGGCCGCTGCGACGTATCCGCGGTGTCGCCGGCGACGGCCTGTTCACCGCCGATACCGAGGCGCCGAACTGGCACAAGGCCCACAACGTCCTGCTGCCGACCTTCGCGCAGCGCGCCATGGCGGGCTACCTGCCGCTGATGTACGACATCGGCAGCCAGCTCTGCCAGAAATGGGAGCGGCTTAACGCCGAGGATGAGATCGACGTCGTCCACGACATGACGGCGCTGGCGCTCGACACGATCGGCGTCTGCGGCTTCGACTACCGCTTCAACTCCTTCTATCGCCGCGACTACCACCCCTTCATCGACGCCCTGACGCGCACGCTGGAAACCTGCATGGTGCAGCGCGGCCTGCCGTTCGAAAAGGTGGTGCTTCGAAAACGCCTCGACCAGATGAAGGACGACATCGCCTTCATGTCGAAGCTGGTGGACGACATCATCCGCGAGCGGCGCAAGGGCGGCGTCGACCAGGCCCAGAAGGACCTGCTCAACTTCATGCTGGCCGGCGTCGACAAGCAGACCGGCGAAAGCCTGTCCGACGAGAACATCCGCTACCAGATCATCACCTTCCTGATCGCCGGCCACGAGACGACGTCGGGTCTGATGTCGTTCACGCTCTACTTCCTCGTCAACAATCCCGACGTGCTCGAAAAGGCCTATGACGAGGTCGACCGCGTGCTCGGCAACGATCTTTCGGTGGCGCCGACCGTCGCCCAAGTCAACCAGCTCACCTATGTGCAGCAGATTTTGAACGAGGCGCTGCGGCTCTATCCGACCGCGCCCGCGATCGGTCTCTACCCCTACAAGGACGAGATCATCGGCGGCAAATACAAGCTCAAGAAGGGCACGTTCATCACCCTTCTGACGCTGATGCTGCATCGCGACCCCAGCGTCTGGGGACCCGAGCCTGAAAAATTCAACCCCGAGAATTTTTCGCGCGAGGCCGAGCGCGGCCGTCCCGTCGACGCGTTCAAGCCATGGGGCAACGGCCAGCGCGCCTGTATCGGCCGTCAGTTCGCCATGCAGGAGGCGACGCTGGTCATGGGCATGCTGCTGCAGCGCTTCCAGTTCTTCGATCACAAGAAGTATCGGTTGAAGATCAAGGAATCGCTGTCGATCAAGCCGGACGGCTTCACCCTGAAGGTGAAGCCGCGCGCCGGCCGCGTGCGCAGCGTCGTGCTGCCGGGGCAGGCGGCGCAGCAGCCGGCGGAGGCCGCGCAGCCCAAGGTCGCCAAGCGGCCCAAGCATGGCACGAAGGCGACCGTGTTGTTCGGCTCGAATCTCGGCACGACCGAGGAACTGGCCCGAGAGATCGCCAATTCCGCCGAGTTGAACGGTTTCGACGTGACGATGGCGGATCTCGATTCGGCGGTGGACGATTTGCCCAAGGACGGCGCGGTCATCATAGCCAGCGCCTCCTACAATGGCGCGCCGCCCGACAATGCCGGCCGCTTCGTCAAATGGCTCGCCGAGGCGAAACCCGGCGCCGCCAGCGGCGTCAACTATCTCGTTTTCGGCTGCGGCAATCGCGACTGGGCGTCCACCTATCAGGCGCAGCCGCGCATGATCGACGAGAGGCTGGAGGCGCTTGGTGCCCGCCGCCTCATCCCGCGCGGGGAAGCCGACGCGCGCGAAGACCTCGATGGCCAGTTCCAGGACTGGTTCAAGGTGCTCTGGCCGCAGATCGGCGAGGCGCTGGGCCTCGATATCGATTTCTCCAACCAGGTCGAGGCCGAGCCGCTCTACGAGATGGAAATGATCTCGGACGCCGCGACCAATCCGGCGATCACCCAGACCGGTGCGAAGCCGGTCACGATCAAGGCCAATGAGGAGTTGCAGAACACGAAGAAATCCGGCCGTTCCACACGCCATATCGAGATTTCGCTGGCCAAGGGCATGAGCTATCGGCCGGGCGATCATCTGGCCGTGGTGCCGCGCAACCGGCAGGAACTGGTCGAGCGCGTCGAACGGCGCTTCGGCTTCGCGCCCGGTGCTCGTATCCGCCTGAAGACCACCGGCGGACGCCAGGCGCCGTTCCCGATCGAGGGGCCGGTCAGCGTGCGTCGCGTCCTGACCGACTATCTCGAGCTTCAGGCGGTCGCGACCCGCAAGCAGGTTCAGGCGATGGCGGCGGCCACCCGTTGCCCGATGACCAAGCCGAAGCTCGAAAAGCTGAGCGCGGACGCCGGCGAAAACGGTGATCTCTACCGCAGCGAGATATTCTCGAAACGCCGGTCCGTGCTCGACCTGCTCGAAGCTCATCCGGCGTGCGAGCTGACCTTCGCGCAATATCTCGAAATGCTGCCGGTGATGCCGCCGCGCTACTATTCCATCTCGTCATCGCCCAATGTCATGGGGCAGGCCTGCTCGATCACGGTCGGCGTCGTCGAGGGGCCGAAACGCTCGGGCGATGGAACCTACAAGGGGTCGTGCTCCACCTATATGGCCGATCTGAAGCCGGGCGACACCATCTTCGCCGCCATCAAGGAGACCAAGGCCGGTTTCCGCATGCCGGACGACCCTTCGGTGCCCATCATCATGATCGGCCCCGGCACCGGCCTCGCGCCGTTCCGCGCCTTCCTTCAGGAGCGGGTGATGCAGAAGGCGGCCGGCGCGACGCTTGGACCGGCATTGCTGTTCTTCGGCTGCCGCAACGGGGACGACTTCATCTATCGCAAGGACCTCGAAGCGATGGAAAAGGAGGGCATCGTCGATCTCAAGGTCGCCTTCTCCCGTCCCGACAAGGGCGACAAGGTCTATGTGCAGGACCTGATCCGCAAGGAGCGGAGACGAGTCTGGGAACTGATCGGGCAGGGCGCCAAGATCTTCATCTGCGGCGACGGCAGCCGCATGGAGCCCGACGTGAAGCGCACGCTCGTTCGCATCCATTCCGAGGAGACCGACAGCGACGCCGAGGCGTCCGAAGAATGGATCGATCAGATGGGCAAGACCGACCGCTACGTGCTCGATGTGTGGGCGGGGAGCTAGCAAAGGGCCGGGAAAGAAAGCGGATTCAGTCGTTTACCTTTTCCGGCTACAGTCGATCATGTAACGCGGGGCGCGTAGAACTACGCCCTTGAATTCCGTTGTGCAGTGCACAATATTAGCTGCGACTACTAGGCCATGACTCGCGGGAGGAACCACGAGGAATATGACCGATGAACCGCAACATCGAACGTTTTGGCCCCGACGGCCAGATTAGACAGCTCAGACCTTCCGATCTCGCGGCTTTCCGCGAGCATCTGCTGAGACTCGACGCCGAAAGCCGGCGAGACCGCTTCAACGGCGTGACCGACGACGTCTTCATCACCTCCTACGCAGCGCGCTGCTTTTCCGAGGGCGCGACCGTGATCGGCTATGTCGAGAACGGCGAGGTCCACGGCGCGGCGGAGCTGCACGAACGGCCTGATCTCGATCCGCCGACGGCGGAAATCGCCTTCTCGGTCGAGAAGCACCTTCAGCACAAGGGCATCGGCAGCGCGCTGTTCCAGCGGCTGATCGGCCATGCGCTGGCGATGGGCTACGAGAAGCTGCGCGTCACCACCCATCCGCAAAACGAGGCGATGAAGGCGCTTGCGCGCAAGTTCGACGCAAAGCTCTGGTTCGAGGACGGCGAGACGGTCGGCATGATCGACCTGACGGGGGTGAAACTCTCCTTCGTCGCCGAACTGCCGACGGGGCAGGAACTGCACGCCACGATCTGACGTCAGGCTTCGGCCGTGAACAGGCGGTCGAACTGGCGTGCGCCGTCCGGACTGAACGAGACGACCCGGCCGCCTTCCGCGCGCGCCCAGCGCTTGTCGAACATTGTTGACAGCATCGCCGCGCCGAGCGCGCCGGCGAGGTGGCTTTTCCGCTCGCTCCAGTCCAGGCATGCCCGGCAGAGCGGGCGTTTGCCACGCTCCAGCGCGGGCAGGTCGACGCCGAATTCCTCGACGAAGACACGTCCGGCGTCGGTGAGGCGAGGGATCTCGCCGCCGGCGATGAAACCCTGCGCCTGCATGGCCGACATCATCTGCACGCCGCGGGTGCCTGCCAGATGGTCGTAGCAGAGCCGGGCCGTGCGCAGCGCCGCGTCCTTCGGGCCGGTGCGCACCCTGGCCGCGCCCGTGCGCTCGGCCAGGCCCATCAGCTTTTCGAGGACCTCGGCGACATCCTCGCCTGACAGGCGGTAGTAGCGATGGCGGCCCTGCTTCTCGGCTGCGAGCAGGCCGGCCGCCTCCAGCTTCGCCAGATGTCCGCTGGCGGTCTGGATCGTGACGCCCGACGCCTGCGCCAGTTCGGTCACGGTCAGCGCCCGACCGTCGTTCAGCGCGCCAAGCATGTTGGCGCGGGCCGGGTCGCCGATCAGCGCGGCGATGCTCGAAATGACGGGGCCTTCCTTCATAGTTCGATCATAGCCGAAATATGCTCGACACGATAGCGCTATGTTCGGTCCATCCAGACAAGGAAGGAACCGGACATGACAATCACCTCGATCCTCGATGCCTTCTCGACCGGGCGGTTCTCGGAATATTTAAGCAAGACCAATGCCTTGGCGTCACGCATGGCGCTGTGGCTGGAAAAGCGGGCGCAGCGGCGGGCGCTCCTTGAGATGACCGACGAGCAATTGCGGGACATCGGCCTGTCGCGCTGCGACGCCCTGCGCGAGGCGTCGAAATCGTCCTGGTCGCCCTGGCTTTGAGGAAAACGCTTCGGCGGAGGCCGAACAACAAAAAACCCGCCGGAAAGCTCCGGCGGGTTTTTTGCACTCGGACTTGAAGGCTGAACTTACGCGGCCTTCGGGTAGAGAGCCGAGAGGTCCTGCTGGACCTGCTTGGCGCCGTCCATGATGGCGGCGCGGGCAGCTTCGGCAGCGGTCTTGGCGCGCTCGAAGTTGACGCGGGCGCTCTCACGCACATAGTCCGACTGGATCTGGACGGCTTCGTTCACCGACTTCGCGGCAGCCAGCTTCTCGACGGTCGAGAAAGCGTGCTGGGCGTTCGACAGCGAGGCGTCGATCACGCCGCGGGCGAAGTTGGCGTAGCCGCCGACCATGGCGGTCGTGAACTTCTCGACGCGGGTCGCGGCGTCGGCAGCGCCGACATGCGCGGATTCAACGCGCTCCTGGGCGGTCGCGGCGGTGCGCTTCACGAATTCGCGGGCGGCGGTGGGAATCTCGTAGTTCTTCGCGGCGTCGAAAGCCTTCGTGAAGGACGAAACGGCCTCTTCGGCGACGGACGGGGTCTTGACGGTCTTGGACATGTTTCTCTCCATTCTCTTCTGAGCAACGGTTGACCCCGTTCACCATGACCCGGGGCATGGCAGTCATATAGGCTGGTCTATTGTGCATTGCAACATGGAATTCTTGTTGCAGTGCAAAAATCTTATAAGCGACTGAAATCGAAAAGGAAAAACTTCAGCCGGCCATTTATCCGGTTCTGCGGACAGGCGCCGGGCCGTCCATTCGGACAGTGGCGCAACCGCCGTCGAGCGATTAGATGAAGCCGGAAACGAGGCTTGCCGCGCATGGCGCAGACAACTCCCAGGGCAATGAGCGCCGACGACGCGGAAAAGCTCGCCGCGCTGAAACGCATCAAGTTCCTCGCCACCGCGACGCTCGCGTTATGCCTCCTGCTCTTTCTCGCCGCGCGCGCCTTGCAGGCGAGCTATCCCGCGCTCTCCTTCGTCGCGGCCTTCGCCGAGGCGGCGGCGATCGGTGGCCTGGCCGACTGGTATGCGGTCGTGGCGCTGTTTCGCCGCCCGCTCGGCCTGCCGATCCCGCACACGGCGATCATCCCGTCCAACCAGGCGCGCATCGCCGACAATCTGGGAAAGTTCATCGAGGTCAATTTCCTCGCGCCCGAGCCCATCGGCCAGAAGCTGCGCGAGGTCGATTTCGCCGCGCTGGTGGCCGACTGGCTGGCCGACAAGGAGCGGGCCGACGGCCTGTCGCGCTTCGTCGCGCGTCTCGTGCCGCAGACCGTGTCGGCGATCGAGGATTCGGGCCTCAAGAGTTTCCTGACCGACCGGATGGTCAGCCAGGTGGAAAAGGTGCAGATCGCGCCGCTCGCCGCCGAACTTCTGTCCGCCTTCACCGAGGATCGCCGCCATCAGCGCCTGTTCAACGAGGTCATCAAGGTTTTTGGCCGCTTCCTGTCGGATGAGGAAGCGCTCAACGCCATCCGCGACAAGATCCGCGACGAGCTGCCCTCGGTGGCGAGGATTTTCCGCGCGGACGCCTATCTGCTCAAACGCATCGTCGCCTCGGCGTCCAGCCTGCTCGACGAGGTCAAGGCGGACCCCGACCACCCGATGCGCGCCGAGTTCGACAAATTCGTCGAGAACTTCGTCAAGAAGCTGCGGACCTCCAAGCAGTATGCGAAGCGGGCCGAGAAGCTGAAGCGCGATTTCCTCGCCCGGCCGGAACTGCATGAACTGGCGCAGGACATGTGGGACAGTTTCCGCAGCTTCTTGGAGCAGGACGCGAAATCGAAGAATTCGATGATCCGCAAACATCTGGCGAGCCTGTTCGTCGATGTCGGTCGCCAGCTCGCCGCCGATCCGGCGATCCGTGCCGACATGAATGCGGGTTTCGTCGTTGCGCTCGCATCCTTTGTCGAAACCCAGAAAAGCGGCGTGTCGACCTTCATCGCCCAGCAGGTGAAGAGCTGGGATCTCGGCCAGCTCACCCGTCTGATCGAGATCAATGTCGGCCGTGACCTTCAGTTCATCCGCTTCAACGGCATGCTGATCGGCGGCATCGCCGGCCTGCTTTTGCACATGGCTGAAAGACTGATCTTCGCCAATTGACCTTGGCGAAGGGTGGCCTAATCTCGTTCCCCAGCCAATGGGAGGAAATCATGGCCGACAAGAAAAGCGACGCTGAATCCTTCGTCGACATGTTCAAGAATTTCGGCAAGGACCTGAACATGCCGAATGTCGATGTCGACAAGATCATCGCGCATCACCGCAAGAACCTGGAAACGCTGGAGAAGACGGCCAAGGCCGCCACCGCCGGCGCGTCCAGCGTCATGGCCAAGCAGCGCGAGATCCTCCAGGAGACGCTGCGCGAGGTGACCGAGATGGCGCAGAACTTCCGCGCCGGCGGCAACCCGCAGGATTTCATGGCCAAGCAGGCCGATTTCGCCAAGCGCTCCTTCGAGACCGCGATCAAGAATGCATCGGAAATGGCCGATGTCGTGCGCCAGTCCTCGACCGAGACCATCGAAATCCTTCGCGCCCGCATCAAGGAGGCGATGGAGGAAGTCCGCGAAGGCATGGACGGCAAGAAGAAGTAGGGCTGTCCGTATTCCTGATGATCTTACCCCCACCCCGTACCCCTCCCCTCAAGGGGGAGGGGGCGTCGACGGTGCAGAATCCCCCTCCCCCTTGAGGGGAGGGGTACGGGGTGGGGGTAAATTCCAGAATGACTGCACCATCGCCCGGCCGCATGCGCCAGATGCAGATCTACGTCCCCGGCGCGGGCGGGACGCGGCCGCTCGTCCCCGTCGCGCCGGACGCGCTTGAGGCCGCCGCCGCGACGGCCATGGGCGCGGATGCCGCGGCATACATCATCGGCGGGGCGGGCATGGAATCGACCATGCGCGCCAATCGCGCCGCCTTCGATCGCCATCGCTTCGTTCCGCGCGTGCTCAATGACGTCTCGAAACGTGACCTCTCCGTCGACCTGTTCGGCCGCCGCCACGCCGCGCCTGTCCTGCTCGCGCCGATCGGCGTGCTCGAAATGGCGCACCGCGATGCCGACCTGGCCGTCGCGCGCGCCGCGGCGGCGGAAGGCATCGGTTACGTCTTCTCCAACCAGGCATCAGTGAAGATGGAGGACTGCGTCGCCGCGATGGGCTCCGCGCCGCGCTGGTTCCAGCTCTACTGGTCGAGCGACGACGCCTTCGTGCGCTCCGTCGTCGGCCGGGCGGAAGCCTGCGGCTGCGAGGCGATCGTGGTGACGCTCGACACGACGCTGCTCGGCTGGCGGCCGCGCGACCTCGACCGCGCCTCGCTGCCGTTCCTGCAAGGGCAGGGGCTGGCGCAATATCTGTCGGACCCGGTTTTCCGGGCCGCGATTCCCGCAAAACCGCCGGAGACCGGCGTGAAGCCGAAGGGCATCGGCGTCGTCGGCACACTGTTCAACCTGATCCGCAAGGGCCGGGCTTTCGGTCTGTCGGTCGGACAGATGCGGGCGGCCGTGGCGCATTTCACCGCCACCTATTCGCGGCCCGACCTCAATTGGAACGATCTCGAACGGCTGCGCGGCATGACGAAGCTGCCGATCCTGCTGAAAGGGGTGCGCCACGCCGACGACGCCCGCCGCGCGCGCGAACTCGGCATCGATGGCATCGTCGTGTCGAACCATGGCGGCCGTCAGGTCGACGGCGAGATCGCGACGCTGGACGCGCTGCCGGCGGTTGTCGCCGCGGCTGGCGGCATGCCGGTGCTGATGGATTCCGGCATCCGTTCGGGCGCGGACGTCGCCAAGGCGCTGGCGCTCGGCGCGCGCGCCGTGCTCCTCGGCCGGCCCTACGTCTACGGGCTCGCGATCGCGGGCGACGCCGGCGTGCGCGAGGTCATCCGCAACGTCATTGCCGAACTCGATCTGACGCTGGCGTTGATCGGCAAGACAAGTGTCGCGGAACTGGGGCCGGACTGTTTCGCGGGCTGGCCATAGGCAAGCAATGCATGTGCCCCCTCAACCATGCTTCGCATGGTCGTCCTGCGGACCCCCCGTAAACGGGGGAGGGTCCAGAACGTGCCGACGGTGCCGCCGCTGATCCTCCCCCGTTTACGGGGGTCCGAAGGACGACCGCCGTAGGCGGTGGAGGGGGCGATGTCCAACCGCCCCACCTCGGGCTAACGTGTCGCCCTACATCCCGCCGACCTTGACACCCTTCCGATACGTCTCCCGGCGCGTCGGCCGCGAAGCCACCGCCTCAGCCAGATTCTCAGCCTCGACCAGCACGAAACTCGCCGGATTGCCCGGCGCGATGCCGTAGTTTTCCAGACCCAGCGCCTGCGCCGATGCGCGGGTCACCATGTCGAAGACGGTCGCCAGTTCGTCATCCCCGACAAAGACCTGCTGGCGCGCGGCGATGCCGGCGCGGTCGAGCATGTCGCCATTGCCGAAGGGCGACCAGGCGTCGCGCACGTTATCCGATCCCAGAAAAACGTTGACGCCCGCCTCGCGCAGCGCCCGCACCGGGGGCATGCGCTCTTCCGGCGCGCTGGACAGGATCGACACGCCCGCCGCCGCCAGTCTTTCGGCGATGCCGCCCAGTTCGGCCTCGGATGCGTCCGCCAGGCAATAGGCGTGGCTGACCGTCACCTGGCCCTCCATGGACAGCGCGCGCGCGCGCTCGGCGATCAGCCCGAGTTCGAACAGGCCGAGCGGCCCGCCCTCGTGCAGATGGATGTCCACCGGGTTGCGGTAGCGGTCGGCAAGGCCGAAGACGATGTCGAGATGGCGCACGGGGTCGCCGTCGATCGAGGCGGGATCGAGCCCGCCCATCACGTCGGCGCCGTTGCGCATGGCTTCGTCCAGCAGATGCTCCGTGCCGGGCGAGGCTAAAATGCCGCTTTGCGGGAAGGCGACGATCTGGATGTCGATCCTGTCCCGGAACCGGTCGCGCAGCGCGACGACGGCTTCCAGATTGACGAGCTTCCAGTCCGCGTCGATATCGACATGGCTGCGCAGAAACCCGGTGCCGGCGGCGATCTCGGCTTCGATCAGGCGAGCGCCGCGCTCCTCGACCGGTATGGTCAGGCCGCGCCGCAATGCCTTCTCGGCAACGATCCGCGCCGGCACGCCGCCTTCTCCGGTGAAGCCGATCCACGGGCAGCCGAGCAGCGTCTTGTCGAGGTGGCAATGGCCCTCGACCAGCGCCGGCAGGATCAGCCGCCCCCGCCCGTCGGTCGTTTGCCCTTGAGCCGGAGCGGCCCCGAACGATGCGAATTTGCCCTCCGCGATCTCGATATCGCCGGTTGAGCCGTCGGCGAAGCGGACATTGGTCAGGCGAAAGGTGGAGGATTCAGACATGATCCAATGTGCTAGCGCCGTCTGGCATACGCTTCAACCGCATATCAGGGAAACGTTTCGAGCACGTCGCGCAGCCCGCCGAGCGCCGTGGTGAAGGTCCGCAATTTCTCCTGGGCCTCTGCTTCATTGGAGGCCGGTGCGTCGCCGAATGAAATCGACAGCGTAACGCCCGCTGCTTTCATGATCGGCTCGGCGGCGGCGAGCAATTGCCCGATCGCCTTACTCGCGGCAAGGCTTATGTTGAAAGCATCCAGATCGTCCAGCTCGGCGTCCATTCGGCGTTGCAGGATCGCGCCGGCCGACAGCGCGAGCCGCAGAATGTCGGCCGTAAAGGCAATTTCCGGCCCGATATGCAGCAGCGGAAGGAGATTGGCGATCTCTGCCTGAAGCTGAGGGAGACGCTGCGACGCACCGGCAATTGATCTGGCGATCTCACGGTTCCACCGCAAATTGATGCAGGCTGGTATCGCCTGCGCGTACAGGCTCATCAGTTCGTCCCAGCCGGGTTCGCCGTCCAGACCTGGAAGCGGGGTCAGCCGCTCGCCGGTCGGCAGCGTGACGCGCGGCGTCACCTACATCGGCTCGCGCAGAAACGCCTCGATCATCCTTGCCGAGCCGACCGGGTCGGTGACGAGGAACAGGTGCCCGTCGTCGATCAGTTCCAGCCTCGACTTCGGGATGAAGGTCGCCAGCATGCGCGCATTGATCACCGGCACGAGCGGATCGTCGGTGCCGGCGATGATGAGGGTCGGCTGGCGCAGCGTCCACAGCCAGGGCAGCGAGGTCCAGCCGCTCATGGCGAAGAGCTGGAGCATGTAGCCGTATTGCGTCGCGCCCTTCATCGCCGAGGCGTGCCTGACGATCAGCGTCGGGTCGGTGCGGAACGCGCCGCCATAGATCTCGGCGGCGATCGAGCGCATGTAGTCCTTGTCGGTGTAGCGCTTCACGCTCGCCATCTTCATCAGCACGTTCGGCGCGCCCGGCACCATCGTCACGCCCGGCGCCGTCGCCGCCAGGATCAGCTTCCGGCAAAAACCCGGATATTGATGGGCGAACTGCTGCGCCAGCCCGCCGCCCCAGGATACGCCCGAGACGTCGCACTGGTCGAAGCCGAGATGCTCCATGAGGTTTTTCGCCAGCCGGGCCATCGTGCCGGGGCGATAGGGCAGGGCCGGCGCGGGCGACCCGCCGATGCCGGGAATGTCGAAGATCACCGCGCCGGTGTCTTCGAGTTCGTTCATGAAGGATTCGGCCAGTTCCAGATTCGCGCCGATGCCGTTGAACATCAGCAGCGGCGGCCGATCCGACGCGCCTTCCTTGATGCCGACCCTCAGCTTCTGGCCGTCGATGTCGAACATGCCGATATGCATGGCCTGTTCGGCGCGTTTTCTCGTCCGCTTCGCCGCAGCTACTGCCATATGCTCCCCCCGTGCGGCCGCGCGATCACGGCTCGAAGATATAGGTTCCCGGCGCCGGTCCCAGCACCTTGTATTTCTTGTTGCCCGCGGTCTTCGGCGCGTCGACCTCGTCGCCCGAACGCTCCTTCAGGCGCTGCGCCCAGTCGAGCCACCACGAGCCTTCCTTCTTCTCGGCCGTCCTGGTCCACTCTTCCGGGTCCTTGGCGCTGGCCGTGCCCTTCACATACCAGGCCTTCGGATTGCCGGGCGGGTTCAGCAGGCTCTGCAGATGGCCCGAGTTCGAGAGGATGAAGGTCGTCTTGTCTCCGAACAGGCGCGCTGTCTGGTAGACCGCTTTCCAGGGCGTGATGTGGTCGGTCGTGCCGGCGATCACATAGGCGTCGAGCTTCACCTTCTTCAGGTCGATCGGCACGCCGTCGATCGACATTTTACCGCCATTGACGAAGGGATTGGTGAAGATCAGGTCGAGGAAGTCGCCATGGAGCCGCGCCGGCAGGCGCGTCGTGTCGGCGTTCCAGAACAGCACGTCGAAGGCCGGCGGCTGGTTGCCCAGCAGGTAGTTGTTGACCCAGTAGTTCCAGATCAGGTCGTTCGGCCGCATCCAGGCGAACATCTTCGCCATGTCCTGCCCGTCGAGCACGCCGCGCGCCTTGGACATCTGCTTGGCGGCCATCACCGTCTCCGGCGTCACCAGCGCCGCCATGTCGTTGTCGGTCTCGGCCTCGGTGTCGAGCACGCAGACCGCCAGGAACACCTGCTCGATCTTCTTCTCCTTCTTGCCGGCCAGATAGGCCAGATAGGTCGACAGCGTGATGCCGCCCGAGCACGAGCCCATGATGTTGACGGTGTCGACGCCGCAGATCTCGCGCGCCACGTCCACGGCTTCGTCCAGCGCCTTGATGTAGGTGTCGAGGCCCCAGTCGGCCTGATCGGCCGTCGGATTTCGCCAGGAGATGCACCAGGGCTGGATGCCGTTCGCCGTCAGGAAGCGGACCATGGATTTTTCGGGCGCGAGGTCGGCCGAGTAATATTTGTTGATCTGCGGGGGCACGAGCACGAAGGGCCGCTGATAGACCTTCTCGGTCGTCGGCGCGTAGACGATCAACTCCAGCACCTCGTTGCGGAAAACGACCGACCCCGGCGAGTTGGCCAGGTTCTTGCCGACCTGGAACTTCGACGCATCGACCGAGGAGGGAAGGCCACCATTCTTGGTCATGTCGTCGATGAAGTTCTTCAGGCCCGACACGGCGCTCTTGCCGCCCGAATCGACCAGCGTCTTCAAGGCCGTCGGGTTGAGCAGCGGGTTGTTCGACGGCGCCATCGTGTCGATGAAGATCGACGAGACCAGCCGCGCGCGCGCCGCGTCCTTCTCGTCCAGTTCGGTCTTGGCGACCAGTTCCGTCACGCCCTTCGACCAGGCGAGGTAGGATTGCGCCAGCGCCTTGTGCACCGGGCTCGTCTTCCATGCCGGATCGGCGAATCGCCGGTCCTTCGGGTCGACCTCGATCTCCGACTGGCCGGTCACGATCTTGGTGAATTCGGTCGCGAACCCCATCCACTGCGTCATCAGCGTCTGCGGCTGGCTGGTCATCGCCCGCACCACCTTGCCGGCGGCGTCCATCAAATCCTGCGGCCGCACGGCCACCAGCGGGTTCAGCGCCAGCGTGTTCTGCGCGGCGCTGTCGGCGATCTGCTCGGCGAGGCTCTTGTCCGGTTCCTTGGCCATCGTTCAGCTCCCCTTCTTCGCCGGCCGGCCGGCGATCAGCATGGCAAGCGTCTCGGCGATCAGTGCGGGCTTGTCCTCGCCCTCGATCTCCACCGTCTGGGAGCATTTCATCAGGAACTGGCCCGGCCCCTTCGGCTCGAACGAGACCAGCGTCGAGCGCATCCGCACCTTCTGGCCCGCCTTCACCGGCGTCAGGAAGCGCACCTTGTCGAGGCCATAGTTGAAGGCGGCCGCCGTCCCCTCCGGCACCGCGCCGATCTCGTAGGACATGACCGCGACGAGCGACAGCGTCAGGTAGCCATGCGCGACCGGAGCGCCGAACGGACTTTCGCGCTTGGCGCGCTCGACGTCGATGTGGATCCACTGCTTGTCGCGCGTCGTCTCGGCGAATTCGTCGATCATCTTCTGGTCGACCGTGATCCAGGACGAGGTTCCCAGTTCCTTGCCGACCATGGCCGGCATGGTCTCGAACGTCAGTGCGGACATCGTTCCTCCTCGATCCGGCGCGTTCTTCGGCGCGCCCTTTCGTTCAATCCTAAACAGATGCGGGGGCGCTTGAAAAGCGTGGTGCGGTGCAAAATACGGGACAAGGTCCGTCGCCTTGCGTTCGTTCCGGCCCCGCGCGATGATCGCGCCAGCCGGCGCAAGACCGGCGCGGAATTCTCGGGAGGATTTTCGGTGAAGGGTCTTACGGGCATCGACGCGACGTTTCTCTACATGGAGACGCCGGAAACCCCGATGCATGTGGCGGGGCTGACGCTCTACGAGAAGCCCGCCAACCTCGAAGGCTCCTTCTTCGAGCATTTCAAGGCCTTCTTCCTGGAACGCATGCATCTGGCGCCGATCTTCGAGAAGAAGCTGGCGCGGCGCGTCTTCGAGCTCGACCATCCGGGCTGGGTCGACGCCACCGATATGGACTTCGACTACCACCTGAAGCAGGCGACGCTGCCCGCGCCCGGCTCGTGGGCGCAGCTTGAAAGCCTCGTCGGCGAGATGCACTCCGTGGCGCTCGACCGCACCCGGCCGCTCTGGCAGTTCACCGTGATCGACGGGCTGGAAAGCGGTCTGGTCGCCATCTATTCGAAAATGCACCACGCCGCGGTGGACGGCGGCGCCGGTATGGCGATCGCCGCGGCGCTCTATGACATGGGTCCGGTGCCGCGCAAGGTGAAGCCGCCGCCGCCGAAGAAGCCGGTGCGCGTTCCCTCCATCGAGGAGCGCGCGATCCTCGGCATCAACGATTTCGTCCAGTCGATCCAGCGCCAGCAGTTAAAGGCGATCGAGGCGATCCCGCAAGTCCTGAACACGATCACCGACATGCTGCTGCCCGCCAAGGACGGCAAGGAGGGCGGTGCGGGCGGTCTCGGCGGCGGCCTGCCCAACATCGCCAATCTCGGCGACATGCTCGCGCCGAAGACCCCGTTCAACGTCTCCATCACCGCGCAGCGCTCCTTCGCCGCGCGCGAGCTGTCGCTCTCTGACGCGAAGTTCATCGCCAAGGCGACCGGCACGAAGATCAACGACGTGGTCATGGCTGTCTGCGCCGGGGCGCTTAGACCCTATCTCAAGGCGCGCAAAAGCCTGCCGAAGAAGCCGCTGGTCGCCTTCGTTCCGATCTCGCTGCGCGCGCCGGGCGACGCGGAGGCCACCAACCAGGTGTTCGGCATGCTCTGCCCGATCGCCACGCAGATCGCCGATCCGCTGGAACGGCTGATGGAGATCCGGAAAAAGTCAGGCGAGTCCAAGACCATGGCCGGTTCGGTCAAGGACGTGTCACCGAAGGATTTTTCCCTGCTCGGCGCGCCGATCCTGCTGCCGGGTCTGGCGCAACTGCTCGGCCGCTCGGGCCTCGCCGACGTGATGCCGTCGACCACGAACCTGACGATTTCCAACGTTCCCGGCCCGCCGATCCCGGTGTTCTGCGCAGGAGCGAAGGTTGTCGCCATGTATCCGGTGTCGATCCCGGTGCATGGCATCGCGCTCAACCTCACCGTCCAGTCCTATGTCGACAAGCTGAACTTCGGCATCACGGCGGATCGCAAGGCATTGCCGGATGCGGACGCTCTCGCCGACCTCTTCGCGCCTGCATTGGCGGAGCTGAAGGCGGCGGCCGCTGCTATCTCCCCCCTTGCGGGGGAGAAAGCGAAATCAGCACCTTAGCTCGCCCGGCCTTTGGCCGGTCTTCGCGAGCTAAGTGCTAGATTTCGCAAGAGAGGGGCGATCGAATTGCCGCATCGAGATACCCCGTCGAACCATTACGCTTCGCTCGGGCCATGCGAGCCGACGCGACCAAGGCCGAAAACATGCTGTGGCAGGCGTTGCGTCGCCAGCAACTGGAAGGACTTAAGTTCAAGCGCCAGGTGCCAATCGACGGCTACGTCCTAGACTTCGTTTGCTTTGAGGTCCGGCTGATTGTCGAGGTCGATGGCGGCCAGCACTCTGAATGAAGCCGGGATGTCGAACGTGACCGGTACTTTGCCGGCCAAGGGTTCACGACCTTACGCTTTTGGAACAATGACGTTGAGATATCGACGGTGTTTGCGCGACCATCTTGCGCAGGTCAGGGCGTGGTTAGTTTTTTAGATTTGCCCCTCTCTTGCGAAATCTAGCACTTAGCTCGCGAAGACCGGCCACAGGCCGGGCGAGCTAAGATGCTGATTTCGCTTTCTCCCCCGCAAGGGGGGAGATAGGGCGCGAACCCGTAAATTTTGAGGATAGATTCCAGACGCACCTCGTTCGAAATCAAACACTTCCACGATTTTTGAGCCAAACTTATCCGCAACCCTCCAACCCACCCCATAATCCTCCCGCGCCTGAAAGGAGGACGCGGGATGGGTTGGCTGGTCGAGATGGAGGACGAGAGACATCTGCTCAAACGCGTCGTCGCCGCGTTCTATCTGGCCGCCTGCATCGCCGGCCTGTCATGCGTCATGCCGTTAAAGGCGCGCGCCTATGTGCTGAGCCGCCTGCGCCGTATCGAAGCCCTCGCCATCGAGATCGTATCGAACAGGGCGAGGGATCGTGGCCTGGAACTTCATCGTCACGACCATCAGATCGCCGACGCCCTGCTGGGTGGCGACAGTCGTGCCGAAGCCATGCGTTTCGCCCGCAATTTCCGGCTGCTGGCTATCCTGCTCGACCATCTCATCGAGCACTATCCCTGCCGCCAGACGAACGGCATAGACGGCAACACCGCGCATTTCGCCATCGAATACCATCGTGCCGGCAACGTGCTGGCCACCTTCTGCCGATCGCTGGCCGAAACGACAGGGCGGCAGATGCGCGCCGCCACCGCCCGCCTCGCATTCGAACCCATCGACAGTTCGTAGCCGCAGCGAACGCCCAAATCGTCCGTCCGATCGCGCCTCCCGTGATGAACGGCGAGGACGCGCCCGCACGCCCATTTTCCCGGCAGTTGCACGATCCGTTGACGAATCCCTATCTATTCTGATCAGATCGCTTATCCGGCTACCGGCACAGGAGTTCCAATGACTGCGCATGCCCAGCCTCTGAAAGCTCCCTCGAAACTCCTGTTCGCGCTGGAGCTGAGGACACTTCCCGAACTTGGCGGTTTCTTCGCCACGCTGCCTCTGCTGGCGACGCTCGCGCCGCGCGGCGACGGCCATCCGGTCATCGTCCTGCCCGGTCTCGCGACCTCTGACCGCTCGACCGTCGCGCTCAGGACCTTCCTGAAATCAAAGGGTTATGACGTTCACGGCTGGGAACTCGGCCGCAATTTCGGGCCGTTGCCCGGCATCGAGCGGCGCATGATCGAGAATCTCAAGAACCTGCACGAAAAGACCGGCAAGAAGGTGTCGCTGGTCGGCTGGTCGCTCGGCGGCATCTACGCCCGCCAGCTCGCGAAGATGATGCCGGAGGCGGTGCGGCAGGTGATCACGCTCGGCAGCCCGTTCAATGGCGATCCGCGCGCGACCAATGCCTGGAAGCTCTACGAATTCACCTCCGGCCACAAGGTCGACGACCGCGAGCGCCACATGGGCGGCCATATTTCGGACGCTCCGCCGGTGCCGTCCACAGCCATTTTCAGCCGCACGGACGGCATCTGCAACTGGCGGACCTGCCTTGAGGCCGACGGCAACCAGACCGACAATATCGAGGTGGAAGGCAGCCACTGCGGCCTCGGCCACCATCCGGCGGCCGTTTATGCCGTCGCCGAAAAGCTCGCCCAGCCGGACGGCAAATGGGCGAAGTTCGACCGCTCCGGCTGGAAGGCGCTTGTCTATCCCGACCCGAAGCGGCGGTAAGCTACAAGGCTTCGCCGGTCGCCGGATCGAACAGATGCAGGGCGGCCGGATCGCAGGCCAGCCGAAGTCTTTCGCCGACGGCCGTTTTCGCTGTCCCGTCCACCACGACCCGCAGGCGCGGCCTGACGGTATCGAGCTCGGCGTCGCGTTCCGCCGCGCTGGTCGGCACCACCTCCGCCTCCGGGCTTTCAAGGTGGAGCAATAGCGTCGATCCCAGGTCCTCGATGAAGGCCGCGACCGCGGGCAATCCGTCCGCCGCCAGCCGGAACGCTTCCGGCCTGATGCCGGCGATGACTTGGCGGCCCGGTTCGAGCGATCGGGCCGACCGATGGCCGGTCAAGTCCAGCGACCATGGGCCGAGCTTCAGGGCAGGGCGGCCGGCCTCCGCGACGACCGTGCCCCTGAGCAGGTTGATCGGCGGCGTTCCGATGAAGCTCGCCACGAACAGATTTCGCGGCCGGTCGTAGAGCGCGCGCGGCGCGTCGACCTGCTGTATCGTGCCTCGGCTCATCACCGCGACGCGGTCGCCCATGGTCATCGCCTCGACCTGGTCGTGAGTCACATAGACCGTGGTGACCGCCGACATCTTTTGCAGCCGCGCGATCTCCGCGCGCATCTGCCCGCGCAGCCGCGCATCGAGGTTTGACAGCGGCTCGTCCATCAGGAAAGCGTTCGGCGCGCGCACCAGCGCCCGGCCCATCGCCACCCGCTGGCGCTGGCCGCCCGACAGCTTCGCCGGCTTGCGGTCGAGAAAGTCCGTCAGTTCGAGCAGCGCCGCCGTCTCGGCGACCTTGCGGTCGATCTCGGCGGCGGGCGCGCCGCGCACCTTCAGCCCGAAGCCCATATTGTCCCGCACGGAAAGATGCGGATAGAGCGCGTAGGACTGGAAGACCATGGCGATGTCGCGCTCGCGCGGCGCCAGATTGTTGGCGACCGTCCCGCCGATGCGCAACTCTCCCGACGTGATCTGCTCCAGCCCCGCGATCATCCGCAGCGCGGTCGACTTGCCGCAGCCGGACGGCCCGACCAGCACGACGAACTCGCCATCCCTGATCGTCAGGTCGAGTTCGCGCACGGCCGCCGCGTGGCCGCCGCCTTCATAGACCTTGGAGACCTTGTCGAAGACGATCTCAGCCATGGTCACTGCACGCCATTGGTCGCGCCCTGGACGAAGTAGCGGTTGAGGACGAGCGCCATCAGCACGATGGGGATGGTGGAGAAATGCGCCAGCGCGCCGAGCGTGCCCCAGGTGATGTCCTGCGTGCCGTAGGCGGTCAGCAGCGCCACCGAGATCGGCTTTGCGTCGGTGCGCGTCAGGAACATGGCGAACAAAAAGTCGTTCCAGGCGAACATGATGCAGAACAGCGCCGAGGCGATCATGCCCGACCGCGCCGACGGCACCGCCACCCGCCAGAAGGCTCCGAACTGCGTGCAGCCGTCGGTCAGCGCCGCTTCCTCCATATCGGGCGGCAGCGCGCGGAAATAGGAGAACATCATCCAGGTGACGAAGGCGCAGTTCAGCATGGTGTTGATGAGGATCACCGCCCACCAGGTGCCGAGCAGGCCGATGTCGCGCATCAGCAGGTAGAAGGGGATCAGCGCCGCGACCGCCGGGATCATGCGGATGGCGAGGAAGAAGTAGGCGGTGCCGACCGCGAGCCGCGAGCGCGAACGGGCGAGCGCGTAACCCGCCGGCACGCCGAGCAGCAGCGACAGCACCGCCGAGCCGACCGAGATGATCAGCGACGATTTCACCAGCGACCAGATGTCGAAGAAGGCGAAGGCCGAGCGGAACTGGTCGAGCGACGGCGTGAAATAAAGCGTCGGCGGGATGGAAAAAATCTGGCTCGACTGTTTCCAGGCGGTCGTGAGCAGCCACGCCACCGGCAGCAGGAAGATGAGGAGAATGGCGAGAAGCGCCAGCCGCCTGCCGAGAAGGTTTTCGGCCCGCGCGCTCATCGGCCGTTGATCCTGCGGTCGGCTCCACGCACCGCGAGCAGCAGCACCGACGCCAGCAGCGCGATGAACAGGATCGTGACATTGCCGATCGCCGAGGCATAACCGATGTTGAAGAAGGACAGTCCTTCCTTCGCGGCCAGCACCATCAGCGTCTGCGTCGCGTCGCCCGGTCCGCCGCCGGTGGTGACGTAGACGATGTCGAAGACGCGGAACGCGTCCATGACCCGCAGCACCAGCGCCAGGAAGACCGACGGCAGCATCAGCGGCAGCACGATCATCGCGAAGCGCTGGCGGGCGGTCGCGCCATCGGCGGTCGCCGCCTCCAGAACATCCATCGGCAGCGATTTCAACCCGGCCAGCAGGATCAGCGCCATCAGCGGCGTCCACTGCCAGGTGTCGATCGCGACCAGCACCCACAGCGCGGTCGAGGCATCCGAGAGCAGACCGCTGCGCGGGCCGATGCCGCCCTGCGACAGGAAATAGCCGACGATGCCGTAGTCCGCGCCCAGCATCGCCTTGAACACGAGACCGACCACCAGCGGCGTGACAGTCACCGGGATGAGGATGAAGGCGAGGCAGAAGCGGTTGAAGCGGTCGTCGCGCCAGAGCAGCAGCGCGATGGCGAAGCCGGCGATGAGTTGCAGCGTCACGCCGACGATCGTGAAGACGAAGGTGTTGACGATCGCCGCGCGCGCCGCCGGGTCGGAGAAGACACGGACGTAATTGCCGAGCCCGACCCAGGCCGTGCGGTTCGGTCGCTGGAGGTTGTAGTCGAACAGGCTATACCACGCGCCCTGCGCCAGCGGCATGAGGCCGAAGACGATCACGTAGACGACCGCCGGCGCTGCGAGGAGAAACAGGAAGGCGCGGCGACTGGCGAAATAGTCGCCGCTCATCGGGATCAGGCCGGTCCGGCTCGCTGTCAGATCGGCCATGTTCCCTTGATCAGAACAGTTTTTCCGCCGCGGCCTGCGCTTCGTCGAGTGCGGCCTTGGGCTCGGCCGCGCCGGCGAGCACCGAGTTCACGGCCTTGCCGAGCAGATCCTGGATCTCCGGATATTGCGGGATGCGCGGACGATACTCGCCATTGCCGTTCTCGAAGGTCTGCGCCAGCACCGGCAGGAAATCGAACTTGGCGGTCAGGTCCGCGTCCGTCATCTGGCTCTTGCGCATGAAGGAGCCGGCACCCATCAGGTTGAACTCCTTGTGCACCGGCTTCGACACCAGCCATTTGATGAAGGTCCAGGCCGCTTCCTTCTGCTTGTCGTCGATGTCGGCATTGATGGCGAGCGCCCAGCCGCCGACGCCGTAGCGCGGGGTCATGCCCGAGGCCACAGGCGCGACCGCGATGCCGGTCTTGCCGACGACTTTCGAGATCGCCGGATCGCTGTAGCCCGGCGCGCCGACCGACCAGGTCTGCATCATCGCCGACAGACCCTGGCGGAAGGATTCCTCGCGACCGCCCCAGTCATATTCGATCGCGCCGGGAGGGGCGGCTTCGGCGAAGAGCTGCTTGTAGACGCCGAGCGACTTGATGTTCGCCTCGGAATTCAGCGCCGGCTTGCCGTCCGCGCCCATGATCGCGCCGCCCATCTGGGCGTTGTACTGCATCCAGTCCTGCGCGACGGCGGGGCCGAGCTTGCCGTTGGCGACGAAGCCATACTGGTTCTTGGAGCCGTCGGTCAGCTTCTTGGCGTCCTCGACCAGTTCCTCCATGGAGGCCGGCGGCTTCAGGCCGGCCGCGTCGAACAGGTCCTTGCGGTAGGCCAGAACGTTGGCATAGGCCGCGAAGGGGAAGGCGACATAGCGGTCGTTGTACTGGCCGAGCGATTTCAGCAGCACGGGATAGATGTCGTCGAGCTCGATCTCGGCCGCGTCGCGAGCGACCCAGTCGGTGAGGTCGACCGAATATTTGTTCTCGGCATAGGCGCCGGCCCAGACGATATCCATCGTC